>Ga0209780_1002589_pt1 | contig 12945 bp, 11 predicted proteins | sample WorMetexBAHAMAS2_FD_187384 | JGI IMG/M metagenome (GOLD analysis project Ga0209780, IMG submission 187384) | Marine gutless worms symbiont microbial communities from Max Planck institute for Marine Microbiology, Germany - Inanidrilus exumae... | ecosystem: Host-associated > Annelida > Digestive... | reverse complement strand
ACATGCGACGAAACGACGAATGGCCACGCCCACTTGTTTAGCGACGATGTTAGCGCACCGGCGAGCCTGCAGCAAAACACGCAGGGGCCTATACGCGTAAGCTTACCTTTGATCGCGTACATCATCGTTTAAGTATATACCTGTAAGCAGTAGCTGAGTCGACGAGTGCCAATTAATATCTGTCGAGAGTGTGTACGTAGTTCAGCTGGCAACATGCTTCGCCAGTCGTGCACGACTCGCTCGAGCGACAATGATCACATCTTGGCGCTTACTCGAGTGCGTTAATGTTTCCGTTCTGCGGAACTGTTCGACTCAGCCGACGATGACTTCTTCTACAGCATCAAAACCAACTCTGCACACGTCCTCCAGCCTTACCTTCCTGACCAGACTAATATTCCGTACCGTCTTCGCACTCGCTATCCACAACATGACAACGATTAACAAAACCAAATTTCTAAATGATGCCGATTTCATAATCTGTATGTTGTATAAATATTCATGCCAACACTGTGTAAACTAAATTTTTGATGGTTGCATTTGACAACCTGTAACTGTATTAAACGAATATGTTATGTTATGTTCTGCGGTGAACACGGGCCGTAGATGACTAGTACTGTTAGTCTGTTACCAATGACTTCTGAAGCTCCGCCGACTCATCGCAACGATTGCTGACGTCAAACAAAGATGCTCCGTTGTCGCCGAGTGACAACGCGGAGTTGTGTGTCCTGGGGGTAATTATCATGTTCAGTCATCATATCAAATTTACAAAGATAGGAAGTAGTCAAAGAATTTGTACGAGAATCGCATGATTATGGCTTCCTTTGGGGGTAGTTTGTCATCACTTGAGAGTTGAATTGCGAATACTTGCCGTGTACTGAGTGATGATCGTGTCAATTTTTGAGAGTATACGCAGAACTTTGTAGCCGACGGGTACTGGTGATGAAATGTTTTATATGGTATTTTCTTGTCAGTTCAACTCAGTTGAACAGTTGATCGATTGTGTGTAATATTTCGATATCGGAACTTCCAAATTTGTCGACTTATCTTCGCCACGGTCGGCTACCTCAGCACTTGCCGAGCTCTTGTTCTGCGTGTACGAATTCATAATAACAAGGTATCGCCTTAACGGGACGTACCAAGAACAAGGACCACGCTGGAAATGAGGACTTTCGCGGTCGCAGGTCCATTCATCTGGAACAGTTTACCAGCCGCCCTGCGAACCGCAACTCTGTCCATTGACGTTCGCTCGACATCTGAAGACCCACCTGTTCGGCTGATCGACAGCGCGTCTGAGTACCATTCATGACGCACTGTACAAATCTACTTATCATCGTCATCATCATCATCAACAACAACAACACTACTAGACCGCCATGTAGTGTTGCCGTGGAGCTATAATTAGACTGCAGGCGGCATGACGTCATCGCCTGGCCTGGATAATAAAAAACCGAATATTCGATCCAATTCACTGGATCGTAGTCATGGGCAATATTACAACAACAGCTTCAGTCGACGAGCATCACTAAATGCAAACTGTTCGATCACTTCTCCAGCGTCTGGAGTCCGATTACGGTGCGCGCGTACAGCCTCACAAGCGCCTCCAGCTTGTCTTCCGACATTGTGATCACGCGCAGAGACCATGGTTTGCCGACGTCATCAATGCATGACATGACATGATCGGTGGCCGTCGATCCGAAGCTGAACGAGTTTTCTGGAAAGTTGATAGGCAAGTCCTTCACATAGGCCTATAGTAAGCGTAACAGTAGGCCTATAAATCGACACCGGTGACGCTCTGAGGGTGCGCGGGCCCGGCGGAAAGTAATAATAGCCTACCGCTGGGCGTATGATTAACGTCACCTGCGGGCTGTGTACCTATAGTAAACCGGAGATCGGCACCGGAACCTACATAAGGTCACTGAGAGACTACGAGTACCGTCACGTCGCCTAATTATTGTCGTTTGTAGGGTATGATTTATTTGCACGACAGCGAAGTTGTGTCTCACGGAAACCTCAAGCCGTCCAACTGTCTAGTCGACAGTCGATGGGTCCTTCAAGTCGCTGACTTCGGTCTGCACGACCTCAAGACCGCGGTTCGGGCAACAGCGCCCTCCACATCGGAGCACGAGCTCAACAACTACTATGGAAGTACGCGCTGCGTCTTCGCTCTCGTCGCTGGCGTATCTTGTAATGGCGTATTTTAAGTGCATGCCCGTCTGTGCGTCCGTCCGTCCGTTCACAAACAGTTTGCTTGATTTCAGTGAAATTTGGCGCGTAGGTGGAGGTCGATGACTGATGCACGAGGGTATGCAGTATGACCTGGTCCAAGGTCAAGATCAAGGTCACGAGCCCTTTAAAGTTGGAAATCCGGCCGTTTTCAAAAGCTATCTCCTCCGCCATTTATAATGGGATCTCGCAACTGACCGCTGATTCTTAAACTAAGGCACACTATCTAAATTTGATCGGGCCACGTGACTTTGAACTTGGCAGAAACGTCAGTTGCGAAGAGTCGACCGCCGGTCCCGTACGAGGCTAATTTATTTGATGAATGCAGACTACACACCGGGTGGCCGCCAACCACAGACCAAGCCAACATGCTTGGACTGTGAGTCCGATCACGGTGATGGTTCGGCTTATCCAACTGGCTGTGTTCACGTCCGCGTGACATTGATGTATTACGCGGTACTGTCTGGTACTCCTCCGGCGTCGCTGCGATACGTTATGTACTTCCGGTTAAGGAGGTACTGTACTGCATCTAAACCGAACGAGCTGGATTTTTGCTATGGACATCCCCTTTTGTTGTATGTGGGTCCGAAACTCCGAGTCCGTCCTCGGATGGAGAGACCTCCCGCAAGTAGAATGTTGGCCTTAGAAAATTTTAGGATCACTACACCATGGTCGGCTATCTTCGAACCCGGTAGGAGTGCATTGCAAAGTATTGCGATCAGCGTGTCTGTCTGTCTATCTGCCTGTCTGTCTGTCTCTCTTTATCAAAAACCACATGTGCAAATTTCATGAAATTTTCTACGCTTGTTGCCGTGGCTCAGTCCTCCGATGAACCGGCTGCACTGCTGTTTCAGGGTTACTGTGGAGAGCTCCGGAACTATTACGCGATCCAAACTCGTTACCGCGAGGCAGCCAAAAAGGCGACGTCTACTCGTTCGCGTTCATTGTCTACGAGATTCACTGGCGATGTGGACCATGGGGAGACACAGCACTGACGCCGAAAGGTTCACAACACCTGTACAGTAGTATCGCGTCGTGAATAATTACAAGTGTGCGTCGCATGCTGCCCCCTAGTGAGTCACGGTGAGTCTGCTGACGGAACAGACAGGCAGACGGACGACTGACGTACGGACGCCAGACCGATACCTTACGCGTTCTGCTAGACGCGGCCAGCATAATATGCCTGCATTGCTACTGTCTTCCTTCCTTCTCACGTGCATGGCAACCATGGTGCTATTCAAATCAAGGGAGCAGAATGTTCCCACATCACAACTACCAAACCCTCTAGTAGTATCGTGTAGGCCTACAATTTCTGTCAATGTGTTTGCAGCATGGCTGCTGTCATTCGTCTTCTTGCACGTAGGTTAAAAGACATAATCTGGTTTTCATTCTGTGGCTTATTGTCTTAGGTCTTATATTTAGTATTTTCGTGTTTTTAAATTGTATGCTGTTTTACTGTGCTGCCTTGTGCGTATTAAAACAAGGCAATCGTTGATATCAGACTTCGCCAGTGTTGTGCAATCGCATTCAACTCTATATACTTCCTTAACCTAAGTCCCAGTAACGCTAAATTAACTTCACTGTCCTATACGTCCATGCATAAAAGTGTATTTGTTTCTCCGCAAACGTTCATCCTTACCATAATAACAGTCTGTTATTATGGTAAGGATAACAGTAGCTACGCCGACGTGCGTTTTGGTAATTCTTTCCATTAATCGCCAAATATCTTATCTTTTACCTTATTTTGCGAGTAATTTCGAAATAGTTAGTCGAAATTATGCGCTATAATTATACGAAATTGGATTATGTCGGACGTTGCGGTAAATAAGTAAATTTAAACGAAATCGGTCCTTCATAGCGAAATTCATACCGCTATATGGCCCATTGTAGGATTAAAACCCCGTCCACACCAGCAACAATGTCGAAGCAACGTTCGACTTTGTTGCCAAAAACGGCAACAGTGTCGAACGAGATTTGCGTTGAAATTTCGTCCTTTCGACGAATGTTGCTGGTGTGGACCGGGCTTAACACTGCAGCGTGTTTGCAGTGTCACGAGCGAGTGAAACTAATGGGATGTTATATAAACCTATTTGACAGACATCGTCGACAGCGTGAAATCTGGCGCCGGTGACACCGCGTCGCCATTTCGTCCGGATCTGACTTTGGCCAAGTGCGAGGAGTCGGTGAAGCGCTGTATACAGGACTGTTGGCACGACGATCCGGAGGTCCGACCGGACTTCAAGTACTGCCGAGTCCGGCTCAAGTCCATGCAGAAAGGACTGTACGTTGCGTCGTCTTCCCGGCTTCTTTCTGTGTTTTGGTTTTATTGCACAGACACAGATAGGCAAAAAACAGCGAATTCTGTACAAATTACCTAGTTTTAGTTTTAACTTTTAACTTTTATTGTACTGCGGTAGTGCGGTTGCAACTGTGTCCAACCGCAGTACCGCAGTATAATAAAAGTTAAAAGTTAAAACTAAAACTAGGTAATTCTGATTTAGTCTATTACATAAGACCCCACAGAACATTAAAGAAGACCAGAAAGTTAGCTATAATTACCCAAACTGATCACTCGTGAGCGTCAGCAGCACTTCGTTCAACAACCACTTTTTATTTAGCTACCTCAATAGTTTTGTACACGTAAGTAAAGTAAAGTAAAGTTTAGCATCAACTTAGCTCTTCACCACTACAGGAAACTCACATGCCATATAGGATCACACAGTGTTACCTGCCACCCGGCAGAGGTGAGAATCCCGCCTTTACCCCCAGCCGAAGCAGATACTCGATTAAGCGACCCCAGAGGAATGCAAGTCTGAGTTGACCTATGTTACATGAAAGCGAACCGACTGGGAATTGAGCCCGCGACCTGTCAATCGCAAGTCCAACGCCGTACCGCATCGCCACCACGCAACACGTCTCGTAAGTATGTACGGCGCGGGGTATGGTTTTCACGCCGTTTGTCTGTGTGTCTGTCTGTTTTTATACAACTTTATTCGCCATATAGGCAGCCATAGAAAACAGAAAAACAGTAAACAGTATAAAAGAAAAAGTAAATAAATTAGCCCCGTACGGGACTGGCGGTCGACTCCTACTTAGTGCCAACTTCGAAGTCACGTGACACAAAAACTATGACAAAAATGCCTCGATAAGCTTTAGGTATTGTGCCCTAATTTAAGAATCCGTGGTCATTTGCCAGCCCGCTTTATAAATGGGGAGGAGATAGTCTTTGAAAACGGCCGAATTTCCGACTTTCAAGGGCTCGTGACCTTGACCTTGACCTTGGATCGGGTCATACTACATACCATCATGCATCACTCATCGACCTCTACCAACATACCAAATTTCACTGAAATCGAAGAAACGTTTTGTGGACGTACGTACGAACGTTCGGACGGGCGGACGGACATTTGAGACCGTCTTTATTAGGTCGACTCGGAGGAGTCGACCTAACAATTCAGTCATGCAGCGTTCAACACATTCGATTTGGTCATGTAATACTAACAGAATGAGCGTATTATAATACTAAGAAAAACAGATATCTCAAAAACTGATGCAGCTAGGACCGCCAAACCTGACACAGAAATGTTGCACGATGAGTCTTGTAAACATGTTTATTTTGGGGTCAATAGGCCAAAGGTCAAGATCACGAATGACAAAAACATTGCCGGCGTGGGTCTTTGCACTCTTGTGAGTGCTGGCTGTTTCTAGTTTAGTCAACGATACTGAGTAGTCGCAGGCCAAGCCACAGTGCACTAAACAGCCGGATCGTCGCCGACTCTGTTGGTCACAGTTCGCCGCTTCCTGTCTGGAGTCGATTCTCAACCGTCTACAGTGCACTCTCATCGGTGACGCCACAGGAGTGCTCTGTAAGCCAACCACTCGACGTACGACGAGCTTCGACTGATGAATGGAGTCGCTGACAACGGCGCGGATTATCGCACTTGTATCGCTCGCTTTTTAGGTGGTCGACTCTTCTGAGTCGACCTAATAATGCCGGTCTAAAATGTCTGTCCGTCCGTCCGTCCACAAAAATTTCTTCCGATTTCAATGAAATTTGGTGTGTAGGTAGAAGTCGATGAGTGATGCACGATGGTTTGCAGTATGACCCGATCCAAGGTCAAGGCCAAGGTCACGAGCCCTTGAAAGTCGGAAATCCTTTTATTTTCAAAAGCTATCTCCTCCGCCATTTACAATGGGAGCTGGCAACTGACTATAGATTCTTAAACTAGGGCACAGTATCTAAATTTGATCGGGCCGGATTTTCGATACTTGTCATAATTTTTGTGTCACGTGACTTTGAAGTTGGCAGATACGTCAGTTGTGAAGGGTCGACTATCAGTCCCGTACAGGGCTAATTTATGTTGTGTTGGGTTTAGTTTTTTCATACGATACGATACGATATGATACGGTATATTTACGTGCGCTCAAAATCTGACGATATGGCCAGCTTAGTCTATTGCACGGCACAGAAACCAAAAATTAAGGAAAAACTAAAAACAAAACCAATTAGCTCAGAAGAAACGGTGCGGGCAAAAGTCCGCGAAAGCAGTCCGGAGTACTTAGCCAAGAGATTGACTGGGAAGAACGTCTCTGAAATGATCTTTTTTGAGTGGACGTAAAACCTCAACTCAATCAGCACTGCATTAACGAGCAGCAAATACGCAGAACAAAAAGCAGTACATTTCAAAAAGTATGCAAATGATGATTGCCCTAATGAAAATAGTTAACTATTACAAAGTTATCCAAATAGTATGAAAATTTCAAAAACAACGAAAACATACGATGAAAGTCCAAAATATCAGAGAATCGGTGTTTGCAACCTCCTCCAGGCCAACACAGCCTCCTACCTCGGTGGGACGGGAAATGCAAAAGTGCGGTGATGCTTTGCAGGATGGCTCACTCCATTCATGGATAAACGTGTGATCCCTCTAACACGTGCCATCCTGAGCGCTCTAGAGATGAGTTAAACAATGAAGCGCTATACACATCTACGCCTTTATCGTTTTTGCAGGCGTTCGAACATCTTCGACAATATGCTGGCGATCATGGAGAAGTACACCGACACGCTCGAGTCACTCGTCGATCAACGAACAACGCAGCTGGCCGATGAAAAGAAGAAAACAGAGGCGCTGCTACTGCGAATGCTTCCCAGGTAAACTTGTAATTATAGACAGTAAAAAGGTAAAGGCTTACCATGCTCGTTACCGAGCGTTGTGCCCGGAGCTGATCCCGGTGTGCAGGCAGTTAGACCGTAGGTGACGCAACCACCCGGTGGTAGGCTGCCATTACTTTCCGACAGGCCTGCGGTTACCTTCCCAGCCGCAAAGCATCGCCGCCACCCGTTGGCCGGTACCAAGACAGAGGCACATAGGCGTGAACAACTTGCCCAAGGTTGTTACGCAGCTTTTGCCGCGAGTAGGATTTGAACCCACGACCTGTTGATCGCAAGTCCAACGTTCTACACGTTGCGACAATACAGTATGTACACTGTGTATGTAAATTAAGTAAATAAGTCGTGTTGGGAAAGTTGGGGAGTTGAGTCGCGTGCTGCCGTACAAATCTCTCTCTAACCGTGCCATTCGTCGACGACATTCAGCTTTACCGCTTCTGTCGCCATGGCAACGACAGCGAACCTGCGTTGACGAAGTGCTGTCGTGGATGAAGACCAACTCTGTACAGTTTACTCCGTAAAAAGCCGGTCTGTTCGGTCTTGTCCTGGTTGTCGTCGGCACCAGAAAACGGCCTTGCCGGTATCCAGGTCGGCAACGTGAACTCCCATTTTACCGCTTTATTACGCCGTTCTCGTCCAGCGGTAAGCGTAATGTAATGGTCTTCCGTTCGTCCGTCTGTCTGTCTGTTCTATCGCCACTCACCACGGGGCAGAATGTGACGCGGCCAGCGTACATTTCCGTCCGACTATTACGCGGATGGATATACTTGTTCTGTTCGGCATCTTGGTGTGTACATCGACTCGATTCAGACGTTACCGCGTGGACGTTCTTCAGAGCAATTCGGCAGTGGCGGTCTGCATTGCGAGTCTGTCTTCACCAGCGTCCACGGCTTGCTGACATTTGTCCGTGCAGTAGTCGTCAGAAAGGTCGACTGCCGTTTAGCGACCTGCAAGAGGATAGACATTATACCAATCCCCGCCCGTATTCCCGCAGACTTTATTCCAGTCCCCACGCATGACCCATCCCCGTCCAGTTGGAATTTCGCCGAGATTTTTGGCATCAGAAAACTAGAGTTCCTGGACTACCGTATGGCGTTGTTGTTTTGTGATTCCAGGTTTAGCCATCTTTGTAGAACACCGACTTGTGACGGACGGACGGACGGACGGACGGACGGACACACGATGACAGTATATACCGCGCTAACACAGCGTCGCGCGGTAAATAATCTACATTCTTGTGGTAGACCCGCAACATTTCCCGTCCCGACATTTTCCTCGCAACGTGACCTTTTATCCCGCGGATTCCGTGAGATTTACGTCATCTCCTTTCTCCGTGCAGGATTTTACTGCTGCTGTCGCTGAGTGCTGGTCGGCGTTTCCGGTCACCTTACGGATGGACGGACAATAATCAGTCAGTTCTCAATGATGCCGCCGGCTCATGTTCGCAGCGAGGCGTTCTGAACAACTCGCCCCGCGTTTTGTGGTCTTCAATTGTTGCGTGTGTCACGGAGCGGATTCAGTTCCGGAAACGCACACCAACCGAGCATTCCTCCAAAAACGTTCTCTTTAGCCCAATTTGGAATTAAAGAGTACGATTAAGCAAAACAGTATGACACAGTATTATCATCATTATTATTACGCAAATAACTTGTTGTAGGTCTGTGGCGGAGCAGCTAATTAGCGGCGAACCGGTTGTACCTGAACTTTACGACAAGGTGACTATTTATTTCAGCGACGTCGTGGGCTTTACGACTTTGTCGGCCGAAAGCACTCCTATGCAGGTGCGCTTATTTCGTTGCAATGCATGTGCGTAGTTGTCTCTCGTCTAAGCGTTTTTTTTCTGTACTGAATGAGTCTATACGTGCGTAACGACTCCCGGCTGTCGCAGACGAATCACGTGACACTTTGCGTCACAGCCAGACGTATTGCAAACAAAGGTGGACGTTCAGTGTGATAGTCGTGCGACAGTCGAGCTAAGTCCACAACTCTTGCGACGGTCTTAGTATTTCAGAACTTAATGTATGACTGTTTGGTTTTGTTTATTAATAATAATAACAAGTGGTCAAAGAATTTCGACAAAAGGCCGCATCGCCTTTTTGCCACCTCTTGCGGCTGCGAATGGATTCGTTTGACCTTGACCCCCATCTGACACATGGTTCCTTGGGTCCGCATGAGTCATCCTCCCAAACGGCATCTCGATCGGTACACCCTTTTTGGCACAGCTCGCTCGTGTGCTCAACGCACAGACAGACCACGCTATACGTGTGAGATCTGTCGTAATAGGCCGCGTCTGTGCTATGCATGCGAAGCGGCCTAATAGTAAGCTTAATTACAAAGTAATGTATTGCAAAGTAAATGGCGTTCGGGCACGTTTGCTTTTAATGAACCGATTGACGGTATCAACGTTAAACCTCATTCATCGCTGCGTTCAGTATTAATTGTGACTCCAGTGACATGCAGATGTTGTTTGTGACTTTACTTCCTTACCGCTGAGGTTGCGGGTGTTGTGAACTGAAGGTGGTCGACATGTTGAACGACCTGTACACTCTGTTTGACTCAATCATCGAGGGATACGACGTCTACAAGGTGGAGACGATCGGCGACGCTTACATGGTCGTCAGTGGTCTGCCGCTGCGTAATGGCGACCTACACGCCGGCGAGATCGCGTCCCTGTCGCTGCATCTGCTGCGCGACATCCGCGACTTTCGCATCCATCATCGACCGAACGAGACGCTGCGACTGCGCATCGGACTGCACACAGGTTCAACCACTCACACATCCGCCCTCTTTCTCAAGAACAGATCCAGGGGACGGGATAATCCCTTATCACCAACCCTTGCTCTTATGTGAATATCACTTTAATTTTTCTTTCGCTCTCTTGTCTTGCTGCATTTATTTACCTACCTGCGCGACGCTATGCTAGCGCGGTATTTGCTACAGTCCTGTGTCTGTCTGTCTATTTGTTTAATAAAAAAGACAAATGACTAACGTGTATCAGCAACTGCAGTTCGGCATAGACAATACAGATTGTCTAAATAAACACACATAACAAACATTAGGAAAAAAATCTAACAGTGTGAATATTAAAGCGTGAACACAAACAAGCAAGTAAGTAAGTAATTTTTATTGAACACTAACAAACGCCGATCGACGTTGTTGTGTTCAGATGTCGTAAAATTTGTCCGACGGGAAATCTGTGAAATTGCGCGTAATTTAGTGGACAAAAAAACAAAATTTCGCCTGCCTCTCAAACTATCGCAACTTCGCGGATCGCGCCCAAAATCTGCAAGAGCCAGCCCCCAACTATGTACTCACAGTGCGTTAGGTTTCATCTAAATCGGTTCACTTTCGGCGGAGTTATAGTCGAACGCGTGAATACCACCAAATTGTCCCATAAAGTAAATCCATTCGGCCGAAGCCTGCTAGGCTTTGAGCCGAATAACAAGGTATAATGATTAAAACAGTCAAAATATACTGTGCAGTTATAATAAAAGTACAGGTGTTTTAACGGAAAAGTCTACACGTTTATTATTGTTATTACTGGCCCGCCTAATAGGCCAGTATTGTTTTGCACGCTGTCGTCTGTCGGCGTCGTCTGTCGTCGTCTGAACGCGCGTGGGCGGTCGGCCGCCGCCGGTGGCCGGTCCGGCGGCTGACACTGCACGGCGGGACAGTACGGTTACGTCCCGTTAGGGCGACACCTTGTGGAGGAGTTGTTTCCATGATGTGTTCTAGCAAATAAGTGATGTTGATGGTGACAACGATGATGATGATGATGATGATGATGATGATGGCATGATGTTATACGTACTGAAGGTCCAGTCGTTGCTGGTATTGTTGGTCTGAAGATGCCACGCTACTGTCTCTTTGGCGACACGGTCAACACTGCCTCACGCATGGAGTCAACTGGCCTAGGTCTCTCAATATTACGATCTTAATCGATTCGTCGAATCGTTAAACAGTCGATTAGCAATTGATTAGTGTTGATATTGGTTGGTTAATAGCACGTACAGTTCGTTGCAGTTTAATAGCTTACCGTTTATTGGAGAAACATTCTCATAGTAAACATCTTTTAGACGTCAGCTTAGAGTCAGTTGCATCTTTAAAAAGGTTAAACGTTAGAAAACAACATGCAGTTTTAATAAAACTGCATGTTAACCACTAGCCCGATCACGCACCATAAAAATGTAAACTATGTAGTCGATTAGAAGTTCAAACAATTAGTTAATTTTAAAAGCGAAGCCTTAATACATGACATTTGATGAGTTAAGTGGAAGACTTGCATTACGTCCATTATGTTCAGACGGTTAGCTTCCGCAGCTTCACACCATAGTTTGACGGTTACAGGGTGGTTTAAAACGAGTCCACTGTGTTTCATTGTTTGTCTTTAACACTCATGAATCCTTAATTTGCATAATTTTTGGAAAACTTTAACGCTGTTTTATTGTGAACACGTCAGTTAACTTTGTTTTTATCACATTTATAAAATTGCGCTACCTGGCGAACGAGAAACATTATCATCTTCAAAATTCAATGGAAATGGCTTGTGAACTTCAGTGGAAACGTTACACGTACATCGATGGATGTTACAGAAAAGCCTATTAAAATTTTCGGCAGAATTAAGCTGCCATTCATACAGGACATTACAACATTAACTTTTGTTTTTTTTTCATTTTTTTTTCTTTTTGTAAATTTATCTGTATGGTGTCTCGATGAATTTAATGTAGATGTGACTTCCTTCAGTGATTAAATAACATTGCCGAAACGTAACAGTCCAAGTGCTAGGATGCTGTGGCTGCTGACAGCTCTGCGCATTCACTGCAGCGATGAGTGTAGACAGATGCTGGACAAACTCGGCGGATACATCCTCGAGCCACGCGGAACTGTCACTATCAAGGTGTCTTTACTTTCACCTGTGTTTCTTTTGTTGTCACGTGTGCTACATTTCTTGCACGTGAACTGTGAATTACTGTGAAGCGGTCGGCAAAGGCAGACGTAAGGATGTGGATGCAGATCGACAGAAAATACAGGACCGATAGCAGTGGGGACTAAACTAATGTAAAAAAGTTAAACTTCAATCGTTTTCAACCAAAAACTAATAACAACTAGTTTCTGTTTTATTTAGCTACAAACTGTTAGTTTAATAACTTTTTATAAGTAACTTGAACGTATTTTCGGCGAATATTTCCAACACGAGACTACAAGTTCAAATTACTCGGTTACCAAATTTATAACACACGAAGGTTTGTAATAAACACGAAATTGAAGAAGGTGAGAAGATTGCATTTGTGGGTTTTACGGCCTTGCCTGACAATTAATGCTATACGAAACAGTTTAACGACGTGCGCGGTCGATGAACTATGTAGGGTAAAGGCGAAATGTTTACTTACTTTCTGATGGGTGAGGATACGAGTCAGCGCCTAGAGCGACTGACTCTGTCACGGTCGATGTCGCCCTGCCCAGCGGATGGAGTTGTTGTCGGCGAGAGAAGCGACACGTCGACGGCCCCCGACGCGTCGCACGAGCCGGTGAAACCCTGCGCTGACCGCGGA
>Ga0209780_1002588_pt1 | contig 12947 bp, 9 predicted proteins | sample WorMetexBAHAMAS2_FD_187384 | JGI IMG/M metagenome (GOLD analysis project Ga0209780, IMG submission 187384) | Marine gutless worms symbiont microbial communities from Max Planck institute for Marine Microbiology, Germany - Inanidrilus exumae... | ecosystem: Host-associated > Annelida > Digestive... | reverse complement strand
GTTAAATGTAGAAATAACTCGTAATACACAACGTTATACAGCAAGAAGTGGTGACTGTTTTACAATGACTTACTGCTTGTAGTTGAAGGCGATGTCAGCGAATTCCTTTCGACGAGCTCTGTAAACTGGATCCGTGAAACCCTCAACGCACACAGCCGGCGACAGAGACGGTCAACAGGAATATTCATAGTTTAAGGCAGCGTTAAACGCTGCTAGCCCAGTTTTCTTGACCCGACCCAACCCGACCAATAGCTTATTGGGCCTCAAGTCATCCGAACACGACCGACTTGGCCCAAAACTGTGAACTCGACCGAACCCATTTAAATCGGAAACTTTTGGCTCAGCTTTCTTCGTCGGAAATCAGTCATCTTTAACTCACTATAAATCTAGAAATTAATAGTACAATTCACACAAACACACACCAAAACATTGTAAAACGCCGCTCCCTGGAGCGTTAATAGAATGTTAAATGTCAGTGGCTGAACGCTTGTCTGAAAAGTTCAGCTTTAATTTTGCGCTTAATACCCACATTGTCGGTTATACAGTGAAGAATTGACGGTAGGCTGTTCCAGGCGGCCGGACCGGCAAAGTAGAATCAACGCACGCCAAACTTTGTTCTGGTACGAGGTTTCACATGTAGGCCTATGCGACTATTATTAGCGGATCGAAGACCGCGCAGTGCATTGGATTGTGCAACTGTAGCGACGATGTCGGTCAGATATTGTGGTACTTTGTTGATGTGCATGAGTTGACACAGTTTGTACAAGATACGATGTTTGGTGGGCAGCCAGTGTGTAGTAGTTTTCACACGGTCGAACAGCCCCAGGCCAGCTACAAGTCGTGTAGCGGCGTTGAGAACTTGCTGAAGTGTCTCGATTGCGGACGATTTGCCAGAACAGAGTTGCAGTAGAGTCGCGAGACGACGACATTTCCACGAAATACCATTGTCAACAGCTATTTTCAGCTACAGAACTCTAGAAGGCTGCATTGTTTGGAATGACACAATACAGTATTCACCCGAAGCGGTCAGCTATCCGTGCAAAAGCTGTTTACTTCCTGCATTCGACGATGCTATAGTGTCACGTGCCTTCGACTGAGTGATGTCAGCGTTATTTGCCGCTTTACTTATTTTCAGTTTCCAATTCAGTCTTCTTTTCTTCAACATATCCGTCGCCAGGCCGCACGAGCACCGCGGCGTACTATTGGTTTTAATATGCAATATAGGACATCAAACGTTGCCGAAATTTTTGGGATAGGTACTTTTCTTGTGAGAAATGTACAGTCCAGGGGAAAGCCTTTGAATTGATTCTAACGGTAAAAATATGGAAACTAGACATCCCGTAAAGGGTCAGTTTGGTAATGAATTTCCGGCTATCTGTAATCATTGTGTAGTTATGACAGCCTGAATTCGCAAGGCCTCGAAATTTTGTGAGCAATTTTTGCGTTTTTTGGAAAAACGACCCCTTACGCTAAAACGACCCCTTACGGTAAAATTTTCAAAATTATCTTCCGAAAGTTTACATGGCGACAACGATTGACGTTGTTGTGTTTAAATGAAATGTAGTAAAAAAAATTGTCCGACGGGAAATCGGTGAAATAGTGGGTCATTTACCTCGCAGAAAAAAAATCGGCTGCCTCTCAAACTGTCGCTACTGCGCGGACCGCGCCCAAAATCTGCCGGGGCAGCCTCCAACAATGTGCTCACACTCACAGTACTCTAGATTTCATCAAAATCGGTTCACTTTCGGCGGAGTCATAGCCGAACGCGTGAACGCCGTTTTTGCCCCGTAGAGTATTTTGATGATTCGCCCGAAGCTATGCGTCGCTTCGGGCGAATAATTAACACGATTTTAGGCATCGTTCGACCAAAGGTGTATCGCCAACAAGGTCTCTCGTCTTTATCGCTGTTGTCTTGTCGGTTAAACGTCCAGGAAGCGAAATGTCCGATGGTATAACATTTTATCGGGATGTCGCGTTGATTCTGCGCAGTGTAAACAGTTATTAACTCAGGGCCGGATTTATGAGTGCTCAGATTGTTTGGCCAAATCAGGCCTCATAAATTTAGGGGCCCCTCATTCTGAAAAGTAATTTTTCTTGTTCTTCTAAACAGGAGAAAGTGAAAGAGAACGGAAAGCCCCATAATGTTATGGAACGTAATCTTCTTGTCAAAATCAATCAATTTATAGGACTCCACATTTAGGCCTATAAATCCTCACTGTAAATAGTCTGAAAAAAACTAACCACGTGTTACATGACTTTATGAATTACAGAACACACAATTAATAGACTAAAACAGCATAATACACGTTCTATAATTACACGCTAAAACAGGCATTAGAAATTCCGATATTATAATCGAATGGCAGTTTTTTCAGAGTACGTTCTGTAAGTAAGTACTTCTCGGCGCGTTGAACTGCGAACCCTCGAGTAGTTGACTTACGAAAACAGAGCAAAGGTTGTGCTGCTACCGTAAATTCCGCGATAAGAGTTAAGGCCGTGGTGTAGTGGAGTACTCCAAGTGGCGCCAGCTAAAAAGCATTGACAGGAGCCAGATAGTTCCAACTGCCTACGTGACTACGATAAATTTTAAGGTAATTACTCCGATCTTGATTCCAACAAGCGATATCGCCCTAATTGCTGCGAAAAGACATCTCCCACTGATGGTCATTTCGGTCTTTTCCGGTGATTAGGCGATACTATCTAGTGACAAAATGATAGGCAGCCTATTTTTATTAGCCCGGAAGGCATCGCGATGCCGAAGGGCTTATATTTTACCGCTGTAATTTTCTTTCTTTCTTTCTTTCTTCTTTCTTTGTTTTCGACGCCTAATCTCTGATGTCACTGAACGGATCTCAGCCAAGCTTGGAAACATATTCACGTATGACTGCTATTTGAAAATTCGGTCCGAACTCCCCCGGGCATTTACCCCTATGGGCTGGGTGCAAAAAATCGCTTTTTGGGACCGACGTTGAGCTTTGACCAAACATATCTCTGCAAAGGCACAAGATATCAACAATCCGAGATAAATTTGTCAATCCACAGCCACTCCTCTACAAGCCCTCCAAATTCGGTGAACTTTGGTCCATAAACGGCTGAGAACGGTTGGCGAGTTTTTGCCCACCCCTAAATTTTCGCATTGGGAGACACTGCCAGCCTTACCGCATGGACGTTATATAACAAATAGCATGCAAACTTTGGCACGTGTTATGTAGTGGCACGAGCTTACAGTCTACAACAAGAGAATGCCGGGCGGGCTCACGCTAGGCTTTGTCATTCATCTAGACACAGGCTGCGCGGTAACGCCAGCCCTGTGTTAACGGCTACTGGCTTTGTCACTGGGAAAGGGCAATTTTCGACCCCTACAAAATCGACACCCCTCAACCGATCACCAAAAAGTTTGTCACAGGTGATTATGTCGGCGACCCCTACAGCTGTGCTAAATTAAATGCACATCCGTCCACGGGGGCTTATGGACAAATGGGTGAAATATAACCAATTTTTATTTATACCCCGTTTTTGAGGAACTCACCTACAGGTCAGACCCGTCCACGGATTTTCACGCATGATGGCTCAAACGACGCGGACTCGCGAATAGATGTGCCTTTTGGGGTTTTGTTCATATGGCTTTCCATTTAGGGGTCAAACTGCAAAAAAAACATTTTTGGGCGCAAATTGTCGTTTTCAAGCGAACGCGAAATCGAAAAACGTGCATCAGAATTACTTCATCGATTTCAGCCAAATTTTGCACAGTGATAAAGACTATCAAATGCCTTTCGTGGGTGGTCCAAACACACGCATCACAAATCAAAGATGGTGGACAGCCGCCATCTTGGAAAAATTGAAAAATTACCATATGTCGGTCGCGGTTCGAGCGATTTTGACGAAATTTGGCGACCATCTTGACCGTTTCGACCGTTAAAAATTTCAAAAATTTCAAAAACCCAAGATGGCGGAATCCAAAAATCGCGATATCTCGGCTACGGTTTGAACGATCGGCACGAAATTTGGTACGGTTACGCATATTGACCCTCCAAACAGTTTCGGCACTTAAAATTTCCAACTTTCAAAAAATCAAAGATGGCGGACGGCCGCCATCTTGAAAAATCGAAAAATTTAGTATTAATGGACATTATTAATGTCCACTCAAAACTGGTAATGAAACAGCAAATATAAATGTAAAAAAACTGTAGTTTATACACACGGACAACGGCGACGGATCGAAAACCGCAAAAATCATAAAAAGACAACCACACTAACATCCTATACGAAGTACACAATGAGGATGAAATATGAGCATTAAAGAATATGGAAAACTAGACTAGAGGTGGACGAAAATTCACCAACCGTTCTCAGCAGTGGAAGAAGGAGAAAGAAAAAACACAGCGGTAAAATATAAGCCCTTCAGCTCGGCATCGCGATGCGGTGCGGGCTAATTAGTAACTACACAAAAATCAATCAATACACAAATATCCACATCACCATAAAAACCCAATACACCATCTTTCACCACATAGCCAGCTCCCGAGTCATACCAGCCCTCCTTTCAACATCACGATTTACTGTTGACTCTCAGTAGTAGCCATGCATAGTTCTATCTCGCTCGATTAAGTTGGTTTTAGAGATATTGACGACGTAAGTTTTTTTGACCTGAAGGACGTTTTAGCTACTTCTCGTGGCCACGCTGATCGGTGGGCTCAACTTATGGATGGTGTGGTGTTACTCGTTAGTATTGTTCTAGCTCTAAAATGCACCGTGTTTTGAGACATGCGTATGGGACAGACAGACGGACAGAAGGAAGGACAGCAGCTTTGCCTACTACTCCCACTTTGGTTGCGACCGAGGGATAACAAAACAAGGAAGAAATCGAGTTTGATTACGGCCTTGGTCGTATATTTAGCCTTATGCTTTGTCTTTGTTGCTTTGACGATGTTTTGGGGTCAAAGAAGATGTGCGAGCTGTAAAAATCAGTTTCAAAAACTTTCACAGCGCAACCGACTGACTCCGGTACAAGTGGCCAGCGGCCCATTAACGGTTATGCACGTTTCGTACAGTTTTGACTCAAAGTGGCCTGCAAAGCAGTGGTTCTATAGGCCAATAGGCCAAAGTGGCGCTATTTATGTACCGGTACATTAATAAAATAACGCTAATATCTACATGGAATCAGTAGCATAAGCTCGTCCAAAATCTGAGGATAGGCGTTATCATTCGTTTTCTTCCTCCACCCCCTTTCTCTCTTCTGTTTCCAGCCTCGTTGCCGTCCCCTTATCTCTTCCCATTTCTTTTCCCTTTCTGTCCGTTCTGCCCTAAACTTAAGCCAACTAAAGTGTATGGGGGTGCTGTGAGATTCCTCAATGAAAGCTTGGGGCTCTATCCCAGACGAAGTGAATTTCTGCTGTATTTCAGCATATACCTCGACGCATTTAGTCAGTGTGGAAACTGATCAATATATCATATATCACGGCGAATAATAAATTACTACTAAAGCCAATTGCGGTGAAAATTCTTGAATAAAAAATAGGCCTAGCTTATCCACCACCACCACTTCAAGATTCGGAGGAATCGCGTCGCCTGCCCATCCACGTGGCTTACCACATGAACAGTTGAGTTGTTTGCCACTGACAACACTAGCGGCAGAATCATGCAGTTAAATGTCGTGAAATATACTGACCGGGTGATTTGCGTCCAGTTCCGACCCGTAGCTAAGGATATGGTTGGCAAAGTGGTCAAGGTCGGAAATGGTTCTTGGAAACCACGGCACTGCATAACATAATAATTCGTTAAACACTTCTAATGTCAACAGACATCAAAGAAGAGCATCGTCAGGATCCATTTATGCGTTTCTTTTAGTAAACTTTGCGCAAAAACTCGACGTAATCATGCGATAACGCGCATCATACAATGAACTATTGAAGTCTTAAAAGCGCAGACTTAATATTCGAATCGTTTCGAAACGTGGTTAAGTTACCATGCTAACATACGTCATCGTGTTTACTACAGACGGGGACGCTTAACAAACTAGTAAACAATAACACTACTATGTTCGCTTTATCCATCACAGTCACATCACCTGCTTACTGCAAGTTCTAACTAGACCGCCTGCTGTAAGGTATCGCGCGCTGACGCGCTCTGCTTTCCTTTCCACCACTTACAGTTTTCGATTTAGACATACCCACACACGTGGACCTAACTGGGCGCATTATGTTACGACCTGTGCTTTCAGCACGAATAGCCTACGCCGCCGCCACTACTGCAAGCTACCGCCCACTGCAACAAATCATGTGATCCTGTAAACATCCGCGTTCCGTTATAATCTCCGCCCAGCGTTACAGCATCTCGAAGTTCGTAACTTAATAGTAGATAGTCTAAGTGGACTGCTATAGTGCAGTCGTTGACTGGGACCTGTTTCTGAGGCGGTGGCGTCGACATTGCGAGTAAGAACGGTGACGTTGCTGGACAGAGTTTGGAGGTCGCTGATCGCCGCGTCGATTTGGTCGCCTGCGACGCAGTCTATGCAGAAGTCGTAATGTTCGTTGTCCTGCTTCGACGGACGTGACTCGATGTGCGTCAAACTGATCTCGCGTTTCTGTGCGTGTACACGTAATACACGGGACTGCATCTGAGCTACCGAGTTTACCGTACAATATACACTGTCGTAAATAATATCCAATCTGCCGCTTGCTATAACTTTGACATGCATCATGCATGAATCAGTTTTGATGATTTCTAAATATTTTTGGTCGAATCGTTAACGTAAAAACGAAAATCGCATCGCGAGGTGCTATATTCCCGTTTGCAAAATTATTACCTTGCCCCAGTAGGGGTGCGAAATATTGTGATCAGCATATCTGCATGCATTTATATGCCTGTTTGTCCGTCAGCTCACAAATCTCAGAGTCAGAAACCACACGTCCAAATTTAACCAAATTTTCTCTACATGTTGCCTGTAGCCGTTGCGCGGTCCTTAGTTGACGGCAGTGCAATACGTTATGTACTTCCGGTTTTATGAATGACGTCAAGTTTTCAAGTAATGGAGAGAATGAACCACAATTAGAGACGACGTGCATGTTACCTTCAGTTGAATCAGTTCGCCAGCTGGCATCACTGGGGGCGAAGTCTGCCGTCTTCGACTGCATCTTGTTAACTTAGAAATTGATAAATGCATATTCAAAAGTCACGGATACATTCAGTGAACATTGGACAAAAGTTATATATGACATTTGTTTCCATTGTCTGACATTCTAAATATTTCACTGCCCTAAATGAGAAAAGCAAGAAAGATTGCGTACCTTGAAGATTCGAAGTGCTTTCGATAGAGCACCCACTTCTTCTTTCACTGAAAACATGAAACTCATGTGCTTGTCACCTTCGCTTGATACTTTTCTGTATGAAGGCCACGGCACGGTGTTCTAGAGCGCAACAAAAAGTCACAATTTAACATCACTTACATCATTCCTGTTTATGTTCTAAGTTTAACACACCCTGTAGTATTATTTTTCTCAGTTTTCCTAACAGTATGTATCATAGCGTAACCTACGTCACAAATTAAAACTTACATCTCCGGAATTCGCATAGCCGTTGGCTTGATTGCCAGTTCTTATGCCTGCGTCCATGGCTCTCAGTTGTTTGTCAGTTACGACTACGTCTTCGTCACTGTCGATGCGCTTTTATAAGCGACTTAAGCACTGTGCTATTGACTTTAGACCGCGTCACGTCGCCGTTATTCAGCGTTTCCATGTGGCTGCGGTCCAATTTATTTGGCCGCACTGCCATAAACGACAAAATAAACAATGCAAAGTCTCATGCGGGCAGATCAACGTCCTCCTGTCACGTGTTTCTGTTACTATTTAGCGTTTCTCCTAATCTGAGAGACAGATGGGTCTCAACTCTCGATATCTGCATCATGTCACCGTTACTGAGTATATTACAGCATGACATAAGATCAAGGCGGTTTGAAGTCCGACAGCTGCTTTGAATAGGTGAAAAATGTCAGAAAAACAACAACAAACATAAGCATATTGATGAGATGCAGACGCAGAGCCAAAAATTGCACAAAAAGTATACAAGAGCGCCAATTAAGCTTTTACCAGTAATTTCGACGGAATGCGATAAGGCGTATTTCTTCTATTATGTTACAATGTTTACATTGTTAATCCTGTAACTTAACCTCTGACGTTTCCATACACCATTTGTCAATTTTAATATGGATCGAGACACTGTCGAGCACTTACCATGGAACTCAAATGCCGACTGTATTGTTACAGATTTTGAAGTCAACCCACTCGGTCGCCATGAATTCCCATTTTGAAAGTTAAAAATCCCCCGCTAGAGCTAAAAATTCCCGTTATCAAAACAGTATCAGAGAGTTTGATATTATTTCATGACCTAGGCCTACGTACTTTCCCTGTCCTATGTCTACCATTGTGTCTGGAGTGGAATAACGGGTCGTAGCATATGTCATTGCAGACAACCGACGGCGTCGACCGACCATGCAGCGTCACAAACAGGTTTGCATTTGTGTCTTCGCGCGTCCGTTCTTGGTGGTATTCACTGAACCGTGCCGTCGTGAGAGAACGTGCTTGCGACAGCAGTCGGTCACCGTTGTCTGTGTGCAGTGAGTCGCCACCCGTTATTCCACTCCAGACACTCTAAACTGAACACTGTATCTGATTAAACATTACACTGCACTGAAAAATATACCATTTTACAAAGTCCCGGCATCTCAAATATGTACAACTTTATTCGTCACAAAGAAAGTAAAAAGACTAGACGGGTTGCAGCGTATCTGGAGACCGGACACACTGCAATATATAGGCTCGAAGAGAGCGTTTACCAACAGACGTACTAAACAGGCGACACAGCTGTTTACTTATTTACTGACGCACAAGCTGTTTAGTTCTTGTATTCGACGATACCTAGTGTCACGTGCCTGCGACTGAGTGATGCCAGCGTTATCTGCCGTGTTACTTACTTTCAGCATCAATTTCGTCTGCTTTTCTTCAATATATTGCTCACAACGCCACGCCAGCACTGCAGCGTACTACTGGTTTAAATACGCAATATAGGACATCGGACGTTGCCGAAAATTTGGTAAGTACCTAAGTACCTTTCTGGTGCGCAGCGTACAACTCAGGGGAAAGACTTTGAAGTGATTCTAACGGTAACCGTAAAAATCAAAACTAGACATCCCGTAGAGGGACCATTTGGAAGTGAGTTTCCGGCGATCTGTAGGAATCAACGGCCTGAAGTCGCAAGACCTGGAAATTTTGTGAGCAATTTATTTTTTTGGAAAAACGACCACTTATTGTAAAATTTTCAAAATTATGTTCCAATTATATTGCAATATATAACATGCGTGAATCGAAATGACGATTAGTGCGAGCGACGTACAAGAATTTCCGGTGGCCCTGCCGTGAATTTCAGCCAGTGTCACTGTACACAATTACTTCAAATTGCGGTAACGGTCCGGCAATTCGTTTATCATGTGCAATGTCACGAAATGTCACTGGGCTATTCAATGATGAATACTATGCACAATTTCTCATTATAAAGCACTAATAAGTAATTACGCCTACGAGACCCGTTAAACGAATGCCGTGTTGCGAATGTAAAGCGTTTTCGTCGTTTGCCCATACTGTATACACAACACAACCTTTGAAATAGAAGTTGGTGAGTTAAATATTCTATGATTGCGCTAAATGTTGTAAGCATCGAGTTATATATAACTCGATGGTTGTAAGTTGTTGATGTTGAGTGTTATTTTCCAAAAAGTAAACGGTTACAGTGAGGTTGGGAAGGTTGATCGAGCCTGAGGTGGTCGTATTACTTGTGGCATAAATTGACGAGACATATTGTCTGCAAGATGAACGATCCGCAGGTGCAGCGTTTCTTGGAAGCGGAGACACAGAGGCAGCGCTTTCAGCAGCTCGTGCACTCGTTGACCTCCGACTGCTGGGACACGTGCTTCACGAAAGCACCTGCTGCGAAATTGGACCGACGGACTGAAACGTGCATCGTCAACTGCGTTGAACGGTTTATTGACACCAGTAACTACATCGTGAACCGATTAGAGAAGGAAGGTGAAGCACGTACTACAAAGGCGAAAAGTGACGAGTTTAAATGGCAGTAGCAGTGTACTAGTACAGATGAGCAGTTAAGCTGTGTGACAGTACAGTTGTCATGATGGTTTACATTAGTTCATTGTTGATGATCTGCTGATGCGAGTTGTAACAAAGTGTCTATGAGCACTACAGATGTATTTTATTTGACTTTGTAAGAATTTTGTGATTCTGAGCATTGTTGTTACTAGCTTCTTGCTAGTGTTAGTAAATACACTCAGTGATGTATAGCAGTTGTGTAGATTCAGCACTTTGGATGACACTGTACGATTTAGGCATAAAAATTGTAGTATTTTTTATTTCAATGTAATGAATGTAAATTTGGTTAAATATGACAAGATCAAGAATTGGAATTCATTACCTCTCAGTATTCGTGAAACTAAGCCACATCCCACTTTCAGACGTCATCTAAAGACATTTTATTTTAAGTCGGCCCCTCCCCTTTCGGCTGCCCATCTTGCCTGGAATATCTTCGTCTACGCGCCCTGATTCTTCTAAAGGCCTTGGCGCTAATCGCTATATAAGCCATTCACTTACTTACTTAAGAGAGTAAACTTAATGCTTTAACACAAAAGACAACAATAACCTTATTAACATTCAAGACCAATGAGCAGCGGGATCACCCATAAAGTACATCCACAGAGGGGAGGGAGGCAGAGTTGAGTCGAATTCAGACAAAACCAGACGAGAAGAGGGCTTGACTGCATGCATACATCTGCATTCAAAGTAGGGCAAACTGTTGTTGTTGTTGGACTCTCAAAACGATCTCAATGCACCGGATTCCACATTTGATGATTTCAGTCTGGTTCATCCACACTTACAATCTTCTCTGGAAAGTCATACATGGGCAATATCACACTAAATAGTTATTTTTTTCTGATTTTGTAGTTTTATGTTAATGTCAAGGTAACAGCATGGCACCGGCGATGCATACAGAAATAATCAAAACGGCGACTGATCCAGCCAGTAATCCAGATGTGTATTTTTAAAGTTGCTAATTTAAAGAAACTGGCAATTCTGGCAAAAATGTGTAGATAGAACTTTTGTGCACGTCAAACATGGCATAGTCCGCCGTATAAAGGCCAATTTAGTATATGTCTATAAAAAAGTGTTTAATCTTGTTGATACTGACTCCAATAATTTCTTCAGTGTGATCAGTAATAACAGTGTAACTAGAGGTCATAAAAGTTATCTATAAGCTACTGTCGTCTTAATACAAGAAAGTATTTCTTTTGTAACCATGTAGTCAATGTATGGAATGCACTGGAAGCCAGCTCTGCTGATTTTAGAACGTTACAGTCGTTTAAATGGTTTTTAAAAACTGCTGATATTTTAACACATTTCTGACTGCATGCAGTGTTAGATGAGACTGTACTGTTAATTAGGTAGATGAGATTGTTGTTGCCTGTAAGTGGCATTTCAGGCCCTTGGTAACGTTGTTCATGTTGTTTCATATGATGTGAAGCATTAAATAAATAATTGTAGGCCCCATATTTACTAATAGAACCTTGTGACCTTGAGCAGCACGAGATAGAACCTTTGGGCACTGAAACAATGGATGTTATATATATATGATATTATAGTGCACAAAGGTGCACGCTAAGACTGGTTTTTCGATAAAGTTAGCACTTATGACTTGTGCCTGAGCAATCTACAATGCAAAGAGCAACTAACGTTTGCGCAAAGGTTCTACCGAAGACCAGTGAAAGATAGAAACTTTGTGCACACATAAGATCATTTTTAGAAGAGTTATAACTTTCCCTATGTTGCAACATTAGAAAAACTGATCGTCGAGATCTGTCAGATGGTGTGAAAAACCCAAAACAGGAACTGGAAGTAGATTGAGATAGAACCTTTGTGCACGGAACCCTCTAAATGTACTTTCTATTAAGCATATTTGGCCATTATTGATGAAGAAAATGTAGATATCCATCCAGATGCTGTATAAAACTACCCCTAACTACCCCTCCTCCATGTATCATTTAATAGGAATTTTACAGGAACTATTTGCCTTCAAACTGACTGCAGTTTAATGTTAGACCAGTGACCAAGGTTAAGTAAGGTCCAACACATTAGCCCTTACCATGGTGTGCTTGTTTTGTACCCAGATATTGCTGGAAGAAGGCCAACAGCATAAGTTGACCTGAATAGATGGTTACATACTGAGACAGTTTACCAGCCAGTTATTGAGTTAAGGTTTGACGTCTTACCCGACACAAAATAGGTCATTTCAGAGATGTTTTTCCCAGCCAATCTCTTGGCTTAGTACTAAGTAGTGAATACAAACAACAAAAGCAAGCATGCATCTATAACAAAATATACTACACATAAAATTAACACAGTAAACTAAAGTTCGGTTTAGTCACATCCTACGACCTCTGGCCTGGAAATGGCATGGGTAGAAGGAGTAGATTGTTAAGTCAGGAAGTAAACCAGTAAGGAAGTAAATATATGAGAAAGAAAGCACAAGGAAAGAAAAAAGGAGGGAAGTTAAGTAAACACACAAAAAACAAAATTTATATAGCGCCGAAATTAACGCATGAATCACTGCACATTACCACCCCGGAGCCTGAATGGGGCAGTTTACTAGTCAGCATATGGTAACCCATCCCAGTGCTAACTGCGCCCTACATATGGCCGAAACCAACACGTTACACTACGCCAAATTTCCAGTATACCAATGCAATATGATGTAGTAACAAGAAATACGTTCTGTGGAACATGGTATCTGCACCATAGCCGAGTTCACAAGTCCATGACTGCACTGTGCGCATAGTAACAGAATACCGTATCCTCTATTCTGGTGATGTCGTGATGTAGATCTATTGCTTA
>Ga0209780_1002587_pt1 | contig 12949 bp, 7 predicted proteins | sample WorMetexBAHAMAS2_FD_187384 | JGI IMG/M metagenome (GOLD analysis project Ga0209780, IMG submission 187384) | Marine gutless worms symbiont microbial communities from Max Planck institute for Marine Microbiology, Germany - Inanidrilus exumae... | ecosystem: Host-associated > Annelida > Digestive... | reverse complement strand
ACAATGAGCCGTCCAACTTTTCTGAATGTTCCAATGCCTCTGTAGGTGAGCCTTGGTCAGCAAGTTGCAATTAATGTCCATGTCGTCTTGTGTACATGTGATATACCTGAGATGTTGTGCAGCTTATGCAACAAACACAGTGACGTGATCTTTTATTACTTAGACAACACTATTTTGAACACAGTGTTCATACTTGGATATACGTTATGCAGAAATCAAATAGGCTGTAAAACTCGTCTTGGATCAGGAATAATGGAATGGTCCGATGAACGCTTTACGAAATGTATCTGCAGAGTCATGACTCAATATTCAGTATAGCAGATATGAATATGCACATCAGCAGTAGTGGTACATTGTACACGTAAAGTAAACAAATAGCTAATAAAATGACAACACTAAAATAACTGCACTATTAATTTTTGTTACTAGCCAATATGATTTAGATGCAATGCTAGCCTCTACCCACGACTGATTATATATTTCCATACTCTGTATATGACAATGCAAAATGTGTATGCAAAACTAAGAAAACCATCAATATATACGTATAATATAAACGTTTTATATCCCATGATAACTTAAAAAGGGTCTGGTATTCGCCAAAGAAATAAGCACTCACTGTCATAATTGCCTGTCTGGATATTATTCCTTTCCATTTATTGTGAAGCATTGCATCCTCTGGTTTTTAAATGCAGACTTTTTGTATCTGCATTTTCATGTTATCTTTCACCTGCCTCAAACCGTCAATCCACATCTCTCTGCATCAAACCATTATTGCCATTCTTTGAAACATGACTAAACTTTCTCAACATGTTATGTCTTCTGAATGGTCACTGTGGTTGACTGTTTAAGCTGGTTCACGTGCACTGTGGTGTTTCGCTGTCCTGGCAGACTTGTGCAGTTCCAATTGTAGATTTTGTTAATGTCATCAACGTCTTTGGTTCTTCAAGTCCTCCAGCGTGTAGAGAATTCACTTGCTCGCATCGTACTTCAAGCTGATCGTTCTGCTTCCTCCGCCTCTACTGCAACAACTTCACTGGCTTCCAGTTGAAAGAAATTAACTTCAAATTGGCAACCCTCACCTACAAAGCCTTGGCCCCTGGATCTCCAGCTTATCTGTCTTCCTTATGCCATATGATCCTATCTGTACTCTTCGTTCCTCTGATCAGTTGCTTCTTCATTGCGTTTTCCTACTAAAACTAATTTTGGTTCACGTGCCTTTCGTTCTGCTTCTCCTTCTGTTTGGAATTCATTACCTATCCTGTCAGGGCTTCTCCTGCTCTATCTTCCTTTAAACTTGCTCTCAAAACTCACTATTTCCAGTCTTCCTTTCACCGCCCCCTCTACTAGCCGCCTGCACCTGCGCCTCAGATTCTATTTTAGACACTGGCGCATTTACAAATTTGCATTTATGTTGTATTATTAAAAGTGTATTAATATTATTATCTTCACGAATACATCATCTACTCATAGCCTTTGTAATAATCAAAACAAAATATACATGCAGTTTAGTTTCACACCGTACATCCATATAATAATTTGTCATCTCAGCAACATGCAGTGCTGTTTCATTTTAACTGGCTAGCTGTGTCACTACCATGCGGCAGTCCGCTGCTCACACAGCATACCTTCCTTCATAAGCCCCGTGTGCAGGCTCCGGGCTGTAATGCGCTCTCATTCGTTTGTTTATTTGGGCACTATGTAAATTGTTTACTTACGTACTTCCTTCCCTTACTTTGTTACTTCCTTAAGAACAGGCCCATTCTATTTCCAGGCCGGAAGTCATAAGAGGCGACCAAACCTAGCTGTAGTTTCTGTGTGTGTTACGGATGCATGTTTGCTTTTGTTGCATTAGATTTAGTTTTTCAGCACTGCCAACAGACTGGCTGGGAAGAATGTCTCCGAAATGATCTATTCTGTGTCGGGTGGAACATAAAACCTTAACTCGATCAATCAACCTTCCTTCAAAAGAAAGTGAAGAGTCTGAAGAACTGTGAGAAAAGAAAAACCAGCATGTATAAACTCACTCCAGTCTTTACATATCTTGGCAACTGTGGCTGTCCGCATGTGTGTATCATGAACCTTAATTAACAGGAATAAAAATATTGCAGAAAAAGTCCAACAAAAATAAAAGTCCAACAAAAATAAATAAATACTTTCAGCTGTTAACATTAATACACAACTGTTATTGCAAGAATATGCACAAGTGACGTTACACTGGACTGTCTGTAGACTGACATATCCACTGTATTGAAAGCGTTATATGGTTACATGCAAAAACTCCAGATATTCAGGGCCGGATTATCCATGAAGCTAGTTCAGGACCTGGGCCCAAAACAGGGGCCCGTACCGCCCGGTACAAAGAAAATTCACAAAAAATAGGACTAGGACCACTTTGGGCCCCTAAATTTCTATATGTACGAGGGGCCCGCAGTCGCTTTCATGCCCCAGGGCCCGGAGGGACCATGATCCGGCCCTGCAGATATTATAGTGAAAAGTTCACCAATACTGAGAGCACCGGCCAGAAACATAACCTGCCAATGACTATATACATGTATATAGTCATATAACAGACACCAAGCAGCCGTATACCAATAGCAAGCCCTGTGTAGCAGCAGCAGCAGCAGCAGCACCGTAATAGAACAGCACGTCTGCAAACCAGCATTAGCCAGATACTCCTTTATTGTGTCATAAGTCACTGATGTAAAATGTTAGTGTGGCTGTATACCATGTGATGTGACATCACTGCAGCTCATCCTTACTTTATCTATGCACTCTTGGTGTGTAAGGTATGTCAGTCTCTTCGTGTCAGCTCTGCTGTCAGAAGCCACAGTATAGGTTATGACAGGTGTCGTAAATTTACACATCTATACTACAAACATTAACAAATGTGGCTTCCCACAAATCAATTAAATGAACTCTCATACTTTTACACAATATAGATGTTACAAGTTACGTCAACTAAATACAACCAATAAAACAAAATTTCCTCCCACAACACTGCTGAACGCCAACTGCTGGAATATACAAAGATCCACAGTCCAACATAACATAAATATGGTGTTTCACATTACAAGGCGGTCACATCAGAAAAATCATTGGCATCCTCGCCGCAATACACCAGGTTGACTTGGTCCGACTTTGTTGTAGCCGCGGCTCTGGTACTGGGGTTACTAATGCGTTGCAGAATGCTGTTATCAGAGCGGTCTGGCAAGCCTCCGCCGCCTTCGCCAACACCTTGGTACACCGTAATGTCGTCGTCAGCAGTACAAGTCTGGCTGATGCGATACTCATCAATATACTGTCGCGTTGCAAGCTGCTCGCGCTTTGGTTTACGCCATCTGCAACAGTCACTCAATAGTAATTCCTCATTGCTGCAATGAGAAAAAGATGAAATATTACACGAAAATGATAGTCACACACTCAGCTGTTTTACGGCTATTACATTGGTCAATGTATAACGTTAGCTGGCATTGTACCTCCAGTAAAGAACTGGAGGATTTGCTGTAGTAAAGTTTGTCTGCCGGCATGCCCTTTCTGACAGCAATTAGCACATAGAAATTAGGGAGAATACTCATAGAGTTCCTAATGGTCTTACCTACAGCATCTCCATACCCATCTACAAACTAGCAGATAGACTTTGACACCTAAGCATTGACGTGGATGCCTTGCCACCATATATTTGAACCAAGGTGTGATCTTGACCTTTTAATTTTTTCTCCAAAATATAACCAGGTGATGAGTAGGGTTAATGGTTATTCCCTGTAAGTTTCATCGAGAATGCTCGAATAGTTTATGAGGCTTTGACCTCCATAATCTAATCAGGTCATCAGTAGGGGCTAGTGAATATTGCCTGTCAGTTATATCAAAATTGTTCATGAGGTATCATGGTAACAACATCTGACAGTACAAACGGCTGAACGAACGAACAGGACAGCCTACATAATGCTTTCACTGAGACTATCAGGTGGCAAAGCCATAAAAAATGATCATGGTCGTTCAACAGCACACATTGTTCAAATTCTTACCAAGTAACATGCCCTGAAAATGGCCGACAAAGCTATTACTGCTACTCACTGGTACTCTTGCATTTTTTTACCATGCGATGCCATGCTAGCGCAGTATATGCTGTCGGCATGTGTCTGTCTGTCCGTCCATCACATGCCGGTACTGTATCAAAATGACTAAATGTAGAATCATCCAAACAACGCCACACGATAGCCCAGTGACCGTAGTTTTCGGACGCCAAAAATATTAGTGTCAGACCGATGCCAGAATTATGGGTCACGCCGATAACTGATATGTACCATACGACGCGGCCGGTAACAAATACCGATACTACAATTAGAAGAGGATGCACCACAGTGGTTTAGCGGGTGAAATAATAGTACTGTAATGTGTTCTAGTACCATGAGATGCCAATTGATTGAACTGATGTCCTTGTTTACCTTCAAGTGTTAGTGAATTAAGGATGAAAAGGGACAAAATTTACTGGTGTACAGTGTATTAACAGATAGAGTAATACATCATAATCCCTCTACTGCCCCGGCCGTCGAGTGAGACAGCACACAGCAGGTGCAGTGAAATTCGACGCTGGCTGTGTCATGCACGCCTTCATCAGGTACGGGTTATCGGTCACGTCTTGCTGCAAGTGGCACACAGCCGCACGCCTCCTCCCTCCCCTGTGGCGGCCTGCAGCCCGCAGACACGCTTAAGTGACGCTCTGGCACAGCACTATCACTGTGTGGATAATGTGAAATACACATTCAGCACATTAGAGGCTTTGCGTTTATGCACTATATAAATCCACGATTGATACTGATACATAAATAGTGCTTGTACGCCTATGCTAATATATACCTAAGAGACATAGCTACGTTGTTTACATTAAAGCCTGACAGACTGACTTAACGCACTGGGTACTGCAGTAGAATCTAGAATCAACTGCTTCGAATACTACATACTGCTGTGCTGAACAGCACACACAACACATAAACTGTATAACAGCTGAGATACACAGGCTAGCCTACTGAACGCATGTGGTCGTTGTTTGATTTATGCCATTAATGAGCCACAGATGTAGTAGAAGTCTGGGAAGACTAGGTCTATTACTTTCGTAGATGGCAGGTGACCTCTCCCATTGGTGCGGGTTACAGACACCAGCAACTGACGTTCCACTGCACGGCTTATCTAGTGACTGAACTTAGTCATTGACTGCGCGTGGGAAACCAGCGGCCTCAATTTAAACATCTGCATACAACATGGTGGGCCTGAGGCACTGCGTTGAGCGGGTCTGTCAGCGACAGTGGAGACTTGTCTAACTGACCAATGCTTCCAGAGTTACACAGTCTCAAAGTCTCCCATATGCAAAGCTTTGGCAATATTCTTACAGGACAGTCGGCCGTTGTCTTCTACTAAATCCAACAACTAAAGGCCTTGAGCAAGTTTAGACCAAGCATGAAGATCAAACGTGACGTCAAGCAAATCTGGTTAATAAGATACCACGAACCTCAGTTGTTTCTGTTAACTGCTTTATCCAAACAACATTCAAACTCTATAACGGCCCAAACTACTACGGACATAAAACACAAACTATACTCACAGCTTCAAAAGCAGTGAAAGTACAACAACAGATACTGACGAAGCCGCCATTGCAGCTGATGCCATCCACGGCTGCAGTGCAAATCCAGCTGGCTTGAATACACCTGAAAACGTATAAATATCATATTCTCTATACAGCTGTCTTAGCAATATACCAGGCTTATCTGTGCTTATTTGATTTGATTGACTCAGTTAAGATTTATCCTAACTAACATAAAATAGGTCATTTTGGAGACGTTCTTCCCAGTCCTAGCCAATATCTAGGCTTAGTATTCAAAAAAATAAATCTAACACAACGACGGCAAACACACATCTGTAACACAATATCCTATAACAGAAAATAAACAAGAAAAACTAAAACTAGGTTAGTCACCTCTGATAACCTCTGGCCTGGAAACAGAATGGACTATTCTTAAAGAAGTAAATAAGTAAAGAAGTAAGTAAAACGGCTGTTCAATAAGATTCAGGAATGACAAACTCAGAGGTACAAACTATGATAGTGCAGACAATAAATCATCATGTTACTTTTGATTTTTGTGACTAAACTGAGACAGCAAACAGAAGGTGCTCAAATAGCTCATATTTGTGCTAAGCCTAAAAGAAATTACTGCATTCACAGAAAATTATTAATTTACTTATAAGTGACAAGTAATATTTATGTGCATCCACAGTTACATTATTATACAATGTTACACAGCACTATAAACTATATGACAGGAATACAAAACGTTTGGCAGATTGTCATGCCAGGTGGGAACAACAGTATTCCCATCTGCAGCATTGATAAACTACAGTAAATTATGCTGGTTTTTGCTTTTAGAAATTTAAGAAAATCTTGTGAGCAAATAAATATGATGATGATGACGAAGTCCACTGCTTGCTGATAATGCCAGTCTGAGACAAAAAACTGTAAAAACTAAGGCTGTTGAACTAATGCGTTAAATTAAAAAATGGCCACTAAATGGAGGCTGATTGGTAGCAGTGCTATTATAACAGTACTGTGACTGTTTGCTTGTTTTCACCTCGGAAAACATTCTGAGTTATGGACTTACAGGCAGGCACACAAGAAAAAGAAACAAATCTCTGGAAGTGACAGTTACAAACCAGCAGCGACTGGAATTCCAAGAACGTTGTAAATGCTTGCAGCAAAAAAGTTGAGACGAACTCTGCGGACAGTCTTCTTGGACAACAACATTGCACCGACGACATCGATCAAGTCATTCTATCAAAAACACACAACAAAAAAGTAAATAAAAATATCAGAGTTCATACATGACAAGTGGCAGCAAACAAATGTATAAAACTGTATCTCTGTATGCGTCTGTTTCTTTGTTCTTTATGCATGGCCAGTTTTGAGTGGATTTGCACGAAATTCGGCATGTAGACTCCTTATACCCTTTGGATGGTCATGGGGGTTAGCGAGTGGCGCTCGCGCCCGTGGGCTCATACCATCGGTACACTGCTGCAAATCACTTCCGATCACGCACATCTGACTAGCGGGATGCAAAACTAGCACCGACTGGAAATTAAGAACTAGTGGGCTGCAAGTGTAATGGAGTGAGCGCCATAGGTGTGAGAATCTATTGCCGTAGGCGTGAGTCTATGGCACGAGGAGTGTGACCAAGCGCCTTTGGCGTGAGGGTGGAGCACGAGTAAAAGATAAAATTTTCTACAACAGCAAAATGTGCACGTTTTCACAACTTTATGTTGGAATGTTTGTATGTGCTGCCTGGTAGGCTCGTATTTCTATTATGTAATACTCAATTTAATGTCATATACCACTCCCATCAGCATGAGAAATCAGCAAAGCCATAAAAATAAGACAAAACCAAATAAGCATCCACACACAATCGTTTGAAGAACCATTATTCGGTTTACTAGGGTCAGCCAGCACTCCCCTTTCACAGGTCTCAAGGTTTCTCCATGGTAAACTTTAGACATGGCTGAAATAGTGTTTACATATCAAAGCAAATGTCATACTCTGATCAGGACAATGTCAGCAGCTTCAACGGCGACATCAGTGCCGGTGCCGATGGCGATGCCGACATTGGCTTGTGCAAGAGCAGGAGAGTCATTGACACCGTCACCAACCATTGCAACAACACAACCACTCTCTTGCAGCTGACGGACCTTCGTCACCTTGTGAGACGGTAACACTTCGGCAAACACCAGCGAGATGCCGACCTGCACAAAGTTCAATCACACCCCAATAAGAATATCATGCTAATAATAGACATCACAAGTGAAGGGTAGAAGTAAACAATAGACAGATATACACGGCAAAATACAGCATATGTAATTTCTCATATAATGAAGATAAAACAGCAGTGAGGGTTTTCGGAATCCAGTATTTCAAAAATAAGGCATACAACAGCTAAGAAACATTACCAACAAACAAGAGATCACACACAGACCATCATTTTCACCAGCGTCACCAAAGAGCAGTACTCTTTAACATCACATATCACATGCTCAAGATTACACATTACATGCTTTAAAAGCTCGAGCTTTTTTTATTTTTGAGCTCGAGTACTCGACTATTTTCAATAAATATTTATTTCTTTTAAGCTTATTTTAGATTATATGCATTTTTAATTTTGTCAATTTTTAACTGATGCACAAACTGGCAACTGGCATATGTCAGCAGCCCGACTGAACACTAAGACTGAGCTTATCAGTTTTGATTACAGCCAGTTCTAATGGCCAAAGTAGCAATATTTCAGTTATACAGCTGCATACTGGCTAGTAGCAAACCAGATGTAAACTTGAGTGATGACAGTGTTAACTGAGCTACAGGGATGTACCGTTGAGTTGTAGTCAACATGGTCTAATGTAGAGGGTCAGCGTGACAGGTGGGGGTGTCAGCAACAGAATAAGAAATAAGTTATATAGGCCTAGTGTATTCAAAATGGTGATCCATGTTCACGTCATGCTGCCGTATGTTTTTTGCTAGTTTAGTTGTACAGGCAATATAACAAGTAGATGCATCAGCGAATTACAAGACAAACATCAACATCAGGGAACGATTTTTTGAATGGTAGGGCGGTCTGGCAGACACTGAGGTCTAACTTGTGTACCATCAGAAGCAGATCAAGGCTCATAATTGTAGGTGTCTAATACTGTAAATAAACCAAAATTTACCAATAACAGTAATATTGTGCAGTTACAATTATTTCACAGAACAGACACAAAAATGGTAGGGCAAAATCAATGGTTGGCCCTACCTACCTGACACTTGGTAGGGCAAGTGCCCTACCTGCCCATTATGTTCCCATACCCTTGATCAACATCAAATAAACACCAACACCTAACTGCACTACTTGCTAAATTACAAAGAATAACAAAACTACATATACTGGACGGCCTGCCAACCTCAGAGAATCATAATTCGACTTCATTCTTAACTACTTCTGGTAACTTTGAGTACCTGGAGTATTCGAAAGAAAGCTCGATTGAGTACTTGAGCCTTAAAAAGCTTGACTGACACAGCCCTATCAGTCAGATCCTAAATACTCGTCAGCAGTAACATCCAGTAAACAATGTTTGTGACCTCCAGTGACTTTGAAAGGTCTTTTTTGAGTTTCTAGCTTCAGCATTTATGAACTATAGCACACTGATTGCATTTTTGCTGAAAGTACAAACATCCACTGCCTGATTCAGGTGGCATGAAATACACAAACTTTGGACAGTCAATTAAAATGTATTCAGATGGTGTATTTATTAAATTTTAGTCCTGATATTCATGCAGTTATAGGTTATCACAGGTTGAACTGCATAATAGCCATAAAACGGTTGTTGTTTTAAGTCTGAATATCGATGCAAGGTCAACCAAGGTCAAGACAGGAACTAAGAAGAAAGTTTACAAAAATACTGTATACAGCATTCAAACAATTTTTGATGGTTTTTTAATGCACAATAGCATCTCTAAATACTATAGATTGTTGCTTAATTACCCAGTGCCATATACATTTCTTTTAACTTATTTTTATACACTGACAACATGTAGCCCATTCTCTTATTAGTCTACATTGTTACTTTAAGATTTGCTGATGAGGCTGCTGTCAGTAGTCCCAAAGTCAGAAATAATAGCTCTCAAAATTACAATGGCAGAAATCTCATCTTCACCTGTTTGGCAATTGCTCGGGCTGTCTTGCTGTTATCACCAGTCAGCAACATGACATCAAGTCCCATCCGCTTCAGTGTATACACGGCCAAATGTGCTTCAGATTTCACAGTATCAGCCACTGACAGCATAGCCACTATCCGTCCTGTGGTCAACACCAAAAGACAAGGTAGGCAGCATTGGACGGAATTTGTAAACAAGTATTCTTAGACAGCACGTGAAAGTATCCACAGCCAGGGAGTCTTGTGTCAAGTCAATGGATATTTCATTCCAGATTGTATGGTTTACAAGGAAAAGCCATGACATTTGTGAGCACAGACTTTATATACGTGTCAACATAACAGAAATTTGTCCCTACCACCTTTATTAATTATTTCTGAATGACTCACAATGCAGCTACAAATGGCAGGGAATGTAATTATACAGCAAAGTCACAAAAAGAAGTGCAAACAAACTAACCTGCTGAATAGATGACTAATTCCTAATTCATCACATATTGCACAAATATGGCTTGTAAAATAAGTATCAGCTTTTGGGCTAAGTAACAGTAAAATGGCAACAGGTTGACGTGGATGCTAGCAGCCTATCGGCAGACTCGCAGCCCAAGACTTGGTCTGAGGGTTAGCAGTCACCTGGCGCTCAATCTGCATTCACTAAATAAACAAGGCAAACTCTCACAATGGCTTTGCCATAATAACGGCACCATAAACACACAACTTTATTTTACCACATATGTGGTAGGAGAAAAAACATACATAATTAAACATAAGTTAAATAAATTAAATAAATGATCGCTTAACTAAATGACATTTACACTGTTAGAGGAATACGCACACAATTCCTTTACTGCAAACTCTCGACAGATTTCGCACAGTACATTCTTCGACAACATTATATTAGAAACTTGCATCTGCACTTATAGTATAGTGTGCGGTTTGAACATTAAACATTTCCATGCAGTAATTAGCAATCTCTTTATATCGAGTATTAAATAAACGCTGTCATTGGTTATTAATCTAAGACTAATGGCCTGCAGGTGCTGTGTGTAAAATGTTACTATTTCTGAGTCTCACGCACAATCTTGGCCAGAACCCCATCCTATCACCAGCAAAAAATATGCATGACAACAAAAAACTGAACCTGTCCACTGGGTGAGCAAGTCCGTCTCTGATGAATAATGACATAATACAAACCATCAACAGCACACAGCACAGCTGTCTGTCCAGTAGTTTCCTGGGCCGTCATTGCCGCATCCATCTCGTCAGATACAGCCAGCCCATTACGATGCATCCATTCACGGTTGCCAATCAAGACATTGTAGACTTGGCTTGCAACTGCACCTATCAGCGTGTTTACATCTGAAAACACCAACTGTGTGTGTGTGCATCATCATAATTTATTTCAGTCTTACTTAATATTTTTTTTTATTGCATTTTCTTCGCGATAACATCAACAACACAAAATGTCACTGTACAGAATTATTGTAGGACAACACAGGTGACAGAATCATAACAAATTTGTTGGAGACGTTCCCCATTAACTGTCAGCATTATCAGTCTGATTACCACTTACTACAACAAAACCGTTTCATGGCCGTGATACAGAAAAACCTGTGTTAGCCGGCATCCCAGTTAAGAACTGCAGAATTTTATTGGAGACAAGTTTTATTGCCACATGCCCTCAATGATGAAAACTAATGCATTCAAATTAGAGAGAAGACGCTGGCGTTTTCCTCAGTGATATTACCTATACCATTTCCATACAGCATCGCCCCTGGCTAATCTTCTTTATTCACTACAATAAATCAATGCATCTTCCTTGATTTAGTACAGAATTCTCAAGATGCCACTTCAAACATTTCCACCTAATCTTACCCATCCATTCTTAAAACATGACCACACACTATCGTTCGCTAACATAACAAGTCAACAAAAATCAAGCAGCACATTTCTGTTGAAAAAATTAAGTTAATTTTCAACACACCATGTCATCAAACAAACATAACTTACTGACAACATGGGCATTGTGTCATTAACTGTTTGCCAAAATTCTACTGCTGGAAAGTAACAAAAGTGTATCCCAAAATTAACATTTTAGAACCAAATACAGCCAAAACCTCATGCGATATAGTTCAGTACTAACAACAACAAAATCAATACAAAACGTTAACCACATAACATCACCGTACAAAACTGATGGTCAACTCTTCACAACTGACGTTTCTGCCAAGTTCAAAGTCAAGTGACACAAAAACTAGGCCAAATATCAAAAATCCGGCCAGATCAAATTTAGATATGGTGCCATAGTTTAAGAATCAGTGGCCAGTTGCCAGGTGCCATTGTAAATGGCGGAGATAGCGTTTGAAAATGAAAGGATTTCCAACATTGAAAGGCTTGTGACTTTGACCTTGGATCGGGTAATACTGCATACCATCGTGCATTAGTCATCGACCTCTACCTACTTGCCAAATTTCATTGAAATCAAAGAAACTTTGTGTGGACGGAAGATGGACGTATGGACATTTGAGACCAGATTTTATTAGGTCGACTCTGAAGAGTCGAAAGAGTGACCTAAAAATAAACAGACTGACCATCAACTGCTTGCGAGTCAGAAGCTTCATTAGGGACGTGATACTTGACAGTGAAACTGGTCATATTCTCACTGTCGTCGCGACTGTTCATAATCTGAACATCAGTCACACGACCATTCACCAGCGTCTCAATCTGGCTAACACTACACTTGAGTCCGCAGCCCGGCACTGCTATGAAGTCAGACACTCGGCCCAGCTGATCTGTATTTAACATCTACAAGTACAACCAAAACATATCTACAGCTAGACTCCAGGTTGGTTGACGGATTAGAATTTAATGGCACATTTAACACAATCTACATGTAGGTCATAATGTACCTTTAACAAATAAAAGTTTTTAATACAGTAGGTCTACAAATAATAGAAAAAACTTAACATGAAGAATACGTATAGGATAGACTCCAGACAAGCAAATCAATACAAGAATGTATATCTTCACTCTAAGAAAATAACAGTGATCTTTTCACCTTTTTACAAGTGCAAAATCACAGCTGTTAAAACTACACTATATAATATTCGACAATAAGGGACAACTTATTTCCGATATACCTTCACTACATCTGTTCTAATCTAGATAAATTTTGCAGTAATCTTCCGCAGTTATCGCTTAATACATCAGCATTCAAATGACGAAA
>Ga0209780_1002586_pt1 | contig 12949 bp, 8 predicted proteins | sample WorMetexBAHAMAS2_FD_187384 | JGI IMG/M metagenome (GOLD analysis project Ga0209780, IMG submission 187384) | Marine gutless worms symbiont microbial communities from Max Planck institute for Marine Microbiology, Germany - Inanidrilus exumae... | ecosystem: Host-associated > Annelida > Digestive... | reverse complement strand
GATCGGTTAAGGGGTTTCTGGGCGGCAGGACCCCCAAAAGTGCCATTTCCTATACTTATTGGAACGACCCTTACAACAGTCCTGCACTTCCGTGCAGACTGTGATCTGTTAGAGTTAAAACTTTAGTTTAAAACAACATCACTTTACCTTTCTCTTAATCTGAACTCGGTCTAAAACCAGGCTCTAGCCATTCAGATTAAGCTTTGGTTTTAGACTAAGGTTTAGACTTTGGTTTTAGCGAAAGATAAAGTGACCCATTGTGTCTCCTCGTATCATAGTTAAGTGACGCTGTGTCACTCCGACAACTGTGGCCATCTCCAAAATTACGACCATGCAGCAAGATAGAAATGGACACATTGCTGCTGCTGCTGCGGCAGTAAGACAATACAGTGAAGAGGCAGTGTATATAACATAACATCACTGAGGAGAACTCAACATCTTCTCCTTAATCTGAATAGCCTGCAAGCAGTAAAACTCTGCTATAACAAAATCCTCCAGTTCTTAATTGAAGGTTCCAGCTGACACATCTGGACCCGTATAACAGCCATAAAATCCTGGAGTGTGTGTTACTCATGAGACCGTATCTGAGCAATGATGAATGTCTGAAAGATGAGAGGGAAGACTTGTCTCTGAAATGACGTACTGTGTATCTATCTACATGAACATTCAATTCTCAGTTTCTCTCTCATTAATACACTAAAGGCTCACCTTAAAACAACTCACAGCACTATAAACAATGTTGGATAGTCTCGGTAAATCACTGTATGTTCTTACTGTATATACTCGCATATAAGCCGACAATTTTGGGCTCAATTTTTACATTCAAATTGTGGGGGTTGGCTTATATGCGGGTCATGCCACACAGCCAGAGTCGACAGTCAGCATGATGGCTATCTGTCAGCTACGCTCACTGTGTGTGTGACATGGACGATTACTAGCTCATTAGCGCCGACTCCGACACATCTGATGACAACTTTGGTGGCTTTGAACCGGCGAAGTAACGCTGTTATAATGGACATAACGTCACGTGATGTAGCTTGCAGTAGGCGTACGACTTCTGTTTACAATAAAATCTATCAGGTGCGATAGCACACATGCTGCTGTCGTCGTTGTTGTGAACTCACGCATTGTCAAGGACTTGATCTAGGGTACGCGTTCGTCACTGATTTTCGTTACTGGCTTATTATTATTATTTATTTATTTATTACACCAGAAGGTAGCAAAAAAATGCAAACATAAAACACATAAAAACTCATAAAACACACACACACACACACACACCAAAGTACAATACAGCATAAGACAAAATATATGTGGGTCACTAAATTTTGTTAGATTCTCGGCCGTAGGAATGGGAGTCGGCTTATAAACGAGTATATACGGTAAGTTGTAATGATCTATAATGACGATGACAATGACGTCCTCTAAACTGCATCAGTAATTCCGCAGAAGCTTCATCTTAACAAGCAAGCCAGAGACACATGGTTCAAACGAGTGAATACGTGCCTACAAAGTCCTGTCTGACAGAGTCCCAGAGAGCAGCAGCCCTGACACCATTCTGTGCCAGTGCCAGGAATGCCTTCTTCACCTGCCATCAGAACAATGCTAGCTTTAATTCATCGAGAGACCACACGGCAACGACACACAGCATGTTCTGCAACAATTCCTTGACAAAAAAGTCTAACACAACTATACAGCTATTATTAATCAGTCTGAAGCTTCATCTGGTGCTCCGACACAGTTGTAAAGACATCCCTCAAAAACCAAACGTTTTCCTTCTGGGACCGGGCCGAATATCTCTTAAGGAAGGTAAAAAAGTTAGTTAGCTGGAGTTTAACATCCCTTTTCAGCACAAATATGGCTACATCAGAAACAAAAGGTCAGGGGTGTAGAGCTATCCCTACCCAGTGAAGGAAGGCCAGCGATATATTAACCTCAACCCCGGCCACCTTTTTGTTCAGCAGCCACCCAAAAAGGGAAAGGGATCGAGAGGCTCATTTAAATTATTATGCTAGCACCTACAACAGAAGGAGATCAGACAACTAGCACACTGTAAAACAAAACTAAATGATATACGACAAAAACAACCATGCATCCTTAAGTAAAAAATAGATGTAACACAAAATCAACACACACACAAGTAAAGCCAGGTTTAGTCGCCTGCTACGACATCCGTCCTGGAAATGGAGTGGGACTATTCTGGTAGAATGGGTAAGAATGAAAAAGCAAGAAAATAGATGAAGCGAGTAAGAAAAGGTAAAAGTAAAAGATACTAATAGATAGAGTAAAAGGTGGGGAAGTGAAGGGAATAGGGAGGATTGCCCCGGGCCCATAGATAAAAAAATAAAAAGTAACTGAAGCTCCTAAGGTTAGAGGCATTATCAGACACAAGCACAACTTTCTGTTAAACAATCTGCCAGAAAAACATCCTGTGCCTGAGGTAGGTAGCGCATGTGGCTGAACCAAGACAGACAGATATCAATCTCTAATCACACAAGTCAGAGCAGCTTGCCAGCATATATCAAAAGAGTGTCACGCCATGAATATGACGGTGACGACAAAATATTTGACACAGAACAACTCACTTTGAGCTGTGTATCAAACACGACCAGTTTGGAGCTGTATGGCATAACATCATAGCACGTCCTGGACTTGACGAATCGGACAAACACCAGTTCCTCACTGCCCGAACCTACAACATTCATGACATCAGCCCGCAGACACTTCACTTTTGCTCATTACTGCAATTTAAGCACAATCAACCACCCCCACACAGACTGTCTCAATGGCAATATTACAGATGAGCCTGGGACAGCCGCTTGACTTTCATCCTCAACATGTTCTAAGCCTCTGCATCCTCTTAGGACAGATCAAACTTTTCATGTGCTTTTAAACATTACCCCAGAAATGTATTCGTGTATATCAACAGCTATACGAAGTTTGATCTAATCAGTATCATCTTAACGTACCAAGCACCTAAACTGCCTTAGTCAAGCCCTCTAAACACCTTCATCACCTGCATGATAGATAACAGTTGCCCATGGACTAGACACTGGCCAAAATTTGGTTTCAATACTGAAGATGACCGATCATGCAGTTTCGTTGTGGTTGCGGCTACAAAGCATCGGTGAACATTCGTTTTTTGGCCGAAACTGTTACGCCCAACGTCCGAAAGTGAAGATAGGCAGTCTATGGCTATCTCCACTGATTACAATCATGATGGCCGTGTATACAGTCAGTGATGGCCCGATGTTCCCGAACAGCTACTAACAGTCATTGAAATCTAAACTGTAAGTCGCTGCTGCATAATTTTAGCCATACGTATCACGTAAAATGCGTGTTCTCACTAACAGCAAATGGGCCTACATTCACTTTCAGTCTCGTGGTTACGGACGAATGCTAGTGACAAGTTTCAGTGCAATTCTGATTACAGCCAAAACTGATTTTTCACTTACAGTTCAACTGTTGGTTACATCCTAACTGGAAAACCATTTTCAGTCGGTCTCTACCATTGAAATTCACCCCTGTGGGTGACGTCTTTACACAATAACCAACAGAAACATGGACAAATAATATACAGCATATGAGGGTGGTACTGGCTAGTGAATTTTACTATTTAGCCAATTCAAATAGAACAATCTTGTAGACATAAGACGTGGGTATGTGATATTCACAACCTGCAAAGTGACTAACTAGTGTAGAAATTTAAAATAAAAGTTTAATATCAGCACATTCTCTCACATCACAAATAGTGACAAACAGTAACTATTAATCAATGAATCAATCACTAACCAAGATAGTCTTCGTAGTAACTGGGTAACTGCCACAACATCACAATTTCAGACGTTATTCAACAATACATAAACTAGAAACCATATGCATCACCAAGTTGCTGCAAAAACCAGCACGGTGGCCAGCTACACCCCATCTCTAAATTGGTGTGCACAGTTTATGCTTTCATGTCAAATTTCAACTTGACTGGCATAGACTGTAGCCCATGCGGGGTGAACACTGCCAAAAAACTATGACTTTTACCAAATTTTTCAGTCTGGGGCTCCTGTACCCATGCCTCTTCACCGATCTGGGCCAAACATAGCATGACTGAGTGGATTCATGCCTACTATACCATGCCACATTTGACTGCAATCGGTAAATTCTGTGGCTCCAACCGGGCAAAAAAACACTTTGCAATTATCAAAAGGCTTCTGCGCTAACTCTCTTGACCGCTCATGGCCAAATTTGGCACGCTAGAGCTAACTTATAATCGATGCACCTTTTAAGCAAACACGCCAAATTTCATACGAATTGGTATATTTTGTTGCTCATGAGAGCCAAAAAACCCAAATTTCTCAGTATTTTTAACTTACTGTGGTGGCACCATTTACTGGTGCAGAGAAACAGTTGAACATGGCTGTACCACTACAAACTTGCCCTATCCAGCGATATCCAAAATGTTTTCGAACTCCATCTGCTAAGTGGAGAAGTCACATTTAAAAACTTTGTCATGCAAAAGCGAGAAATACAAACAAAAATAACAAATATCCAGCTTTTTTGGCTCGGAGGAGTCTAGACAATAATAAAAAATTCTTCATATTTTCATAATTCAAATATTCCCAGCTAGAATACAGCTACAGACACACTGATGATTCCTGTCTAACAAGAAAATAATGACAGAAAACCATATTTTCTTGCTAAATATACTAGCTACTACTGATCACATGTGATGTCACAGACAAGACAGACGAAACAGAAAATAAATAAAACTGAAGGAAGATGGATGAACTATTTCAGTGACCTCTAGTCTCTGAAAACAAAAGTTAAACTGGATAGGGGCCAAAGTGCCAAATGGCAGAATGCCCAAAGTGGCAAATGCCCGGAATGCTGAACAGGATTAACCCTAACCCTAATGCTATTTGGCATTCCAGGAACTCGCCATGTTCGGCATTCCGGGCCATTCCCACTAAATCCAAGAACCTCACAGAAGTGATACAAAAACTAAAACTTGAGAATGTAATAAAGCAGCTAAAAAGCAGAAGTTCACGAAATGACTACATAACAAGCAAAATGTCAAACTATGATGCCAACAACTGCAGAAAGATATACATAGCTGTTGTGACAGAGTTTAAAAAGATGCCAATATTCATGTTAACACGTAAGAAATAAGTACTACCACCATCACCACTCATTCCAGCTGTTGTTTATAGTTTAATCATCCAAATTTCCCAGAGTTACTTCAAAGTGAGCTGGTTCTCCCAAAAGTGAACTCATGGGATTTGTTGAGCAGGTATTTTTAGAAGTCGGGCACCTTTTTTCTGTTGCACTGAAGTATTACAACTACTCTAACAGTGCAAAAACTACCAAACCACTGATAATGCTGGTCAGACAGAAACTTAAGCAGCAGTGACGGTCTACGAGAATGATGGAAAAGACATGGGATGTGACGGAGTAGAACTACAGATTCAACAAACAGAACAGAAATGTGCACCTTGAAAACTTTGGTTCCCTTCTTCTTGTCCTTCCAGATAATCATTCTAACTGGTTCAATGACATGATGGCTGTGTTGCTGGCCTGGACATCATCACCAGAGGTTCATTTTCACACAAATCTACGACATCTACACCGTGAATCAAGAAAACGGACCCCTACGACTTTCTGGCATGGCTTTGTCAAAAAGCACAGATGTTGGTAATTTCTGACAGAGACAACTACACTTCATCAGCTCATCTGCACTTGCAAGTAGCAAGTTTAATGCTGTTGAGTACCACCTGCAGTTTCCATGGCAACGACAGCAGATGCGTGGGCTGACTTTAAACAGGCGATTGTTGACAAAGCAATCGACCAGTGGAGAAAACGACTCCGGGCCTTTATGAGAGCCAAAGGAGAACACTTTGAATACATGCTGTGATTGGCTATAGCTTACTTTGTGCTGCTTGACGCATTATTTCAAACAATATTTAAATGTTTCACTTATTTACTTAATTTAGGCTAACACAGCATTTTACGAATGACGCATGACAGATAGTGTAAGCATGTCGACAGTAACATTGTCTACTGGTAGTCTGCTATACACCTGTTATGTGCAACTTCAATATTACGTCAATAACTAACTGGACTTATGCATTACGTGTACAAAAATATATTGCTACTAAAGCAGTGTTTATGCCATTGTGCCACAAAGTTACAGGGGTCCGGTTTTTTGACTCAGTTACCTCTTGCCAACTACACTCATCTAAGGACAACAACAGTATGATATTGCTGCCATGAGCAATGGCTCAATAATTTTATTATGACAAACTGACAATGCTAGCAACAGTAAAATTTTACCTTCAGAATAAGGCGGCTGTGGCGCAAGCTGCAAAACAACCATCAGAGTTTAATACAATCTTTTATGTGGCAGACAAACAAACAGAACAGAAGGATCATAAAGAAAAAGCTCTGCATTATTTTAGTATCAATTCTGAACTTTTCGAACACACAAACACACGTGTGCATACAGCATTCTGACAGACATTTTCCAGGAGAATCCGCGTTATCTAACTGACCGTTGACTTCCTTCCTCCACTTGTTCTGATCCCATGCATCTTCTAGAGACAGACCAAAACTTTTCATATCCCCTTTAACATAATCTCATGATGACCTCCTCGGAAACAACCTTTCTTATTCCTCTAACTCCAATGTTGCACAGCAGTTGATCCAATCAGCATCTTCATGTCCCATACATGTCTAAACTATGTCAATCTACCGTTATTGTATGATATCACTAGGACGGTTCCAATCCCAGCAATGCTCTATGCCTGGTAACCAGCATTGTCAAAACTTTTCCGTTCCCAATGGAAAAGCTGCCGCGCCATTCTCCTTTAAGCAGTGCACCATAAGTATGATAGTGGGCAAATCTCCCACCTCCCACAGCTTCCATATCGAATTTCCATTTCACAATCTACCACCATGACCTAACCAGATTAACTGTTAAATCACAAACCTCTAAATTTTGTTCACAAACAGTTCGCTAAAACCAAACTTTCTATGCCAAATATTTACGAAACCAGGCTACAGCTCAATTTAACAAATATCAGTGTTTTACTCAAATACAGCACAAACCTTACATATTCTGATTCTGATACTTGCACAATTCTAATCATCGATGTTACCAAATAACAACACAGGGCAAGTTTTCCACATAAATTCTGTCGAGTTCCCTGTACACCACAACTACATGGTGCTACATGTGTGTAATTTATTACACTGGCTGCATCTAGCAGTATGCGTAACCTAACACTCTGATGTCTGTCCATCCATGTACCATCTTTGTTCTCACCTTAATAGTGTACTTTTTTCTAACCTCAACAGAACTTGCGGAACATACTCGACGTGACTCGCCGGGGGGCAGCACGTGACGTGGCCAGCATACATTTCAGTCTGAGTATTACGCGGACAGACATGCTTGTTTAACTCGAGATTTGAACTAGAAGTACAGCGAACAGTATGCAAGAAGACATGCCTTCTGATAATTGGCAAGCCTCATTGCAGATATTCCAGTGACCGTGGAGTAATTCTGAGTGGGTGAGGTCAACACGTCGATGTCGTGCAGTGCTGGGTCAGACCGTCGACGCTCGGCCGACACTGACAACAATGCTGACGACACCGGCAGTGACTCATGCTGCTGCTGCTGCTGCTTCTGAACACATTATCATCAGCATGGTACATGTCATACTCAATGGCATATTCTCGACCTAAACTACACAACTTCATCTCCATAATATACCTACAAACATGTACACCGGTTTAACAGTGATTGTGTAGGTTAACCTGGGTTACCATCTGCCTTGCTCCTTATAACTAACCAGTGGTAAATTTGTGAATGATCGGATGCTCTTCACGGCACCAACCAGCGATTCACTCACCTAACATCATCCTTTCTTCACGTCACTCCCATTGTTTCAGCTCTCTAACATCAGGTGGCGGTTTGGCGTAGTGGTAACGCGTTGGTCTCGATCAACGAGGTTAACCTACGCTGAGCCCGGTTAGTACTGGGATGGGTGACCGTGTCCGGGTTTGCTTTCTACCCTCCGTGGGACGGTAAAATGAGTACCAGCCAAAGGGCGGTGATGTTCTGCGGCTGGGGAGCAAAGGCAGGCATGGTGTAATTTGCAGGTAAAAATGTGTGATCCATGTCTGAGTACATTACAAGTAGTTACGACGACGCGCTATACAAATCGACTTATACATTACTTTACTTTACTTTACCAGTGCAGACAATGAAACTCCGACGCATATAACTTCAGCAATACTCAGTTTCAACCAAGCATTACTGTACAGTTCATATCCACATACAGATAGACTGTTGGTGTAACGTTCATCAAGCTGACATACTGTCAGCTAGCTCCAGAAGTAAAATATCACCTCAAAGTCTATGACAGTGTTATTCCATGCAAATGATTAACACCGAGTAGGCCTACTGCATACTCGCACTGGACAGCCGGCATAAACTAGAAAGTTTGTAGCCTGCGCAGCACAAATGCGACTGTGCACTTCTTACTACTGCCACGTAGCAAATGACCTTTAAAAACCAGTGCACGGGGTATTTTAGCGTATGTGCACCCACCAACCCACTGCAAATGCACCGAAATATCTCAGACGTTACCGGACCAAAGTTCACCAAATTTCTACAAGATGTAGTAAAGGGTTCATTAGGAGTGAAAGTCACCTGCCCATGTAGCCCAGTGGTCAACGCACTCGGGCGCAATGTGCAGTGGAGCGCGACGCGCCTAGGTGCCGGGGTTCAAAACTTGGTCCAGGTACGTTCACTCTCCACTAGAGTTATTTCAAATAATTCCGATGCACATGATCAACAGTGAGATACTCTCGGGCAGCAAAAAGAGGGCTCGACGGTGTCCTCTATAATCTGTGACCGTTGCTGACACCTTGATTAGCAGCATCAAGGTTGTTGGTCCTGCCAGCATAGGCTGAAGCTAAAAGGTGTGGCTGGCCATGGACTGGTGTCGATTACAGCACAAGTCAGGGCTAGCCAGATGGTAGGCCATGTCTTAAGGGGGCATGCTATAAAAATACCTGTCAAGCAGCTCACTTCCTACGTACCCCTCCTCCACCCTACACATCACGCACACACCAGCACACACTTACCAATCTCCCCTCCTCTCAATGGGCACATGCATTGGACTGGTATAACGTCTCAGCGCAGCACTGGGGTATAGAGTAGGCTGGACCCCTGCCCACAATAACAAACGAACGAACAAACAAAAGAAAGAACGGGGGTAAAAGTCTCTCATCCATTAAGCGATCTCCCAACAGTTGTTAAATGACAGCGGAGAGAATGAAGACGGCTTGTGTCAATTTTCACCGACACGTAGCACAAATCGATTACCATAACAACGTCCTTTGGGCAAGCCACCGCAACTGGAATATTTTGTCATGAAGCCGACTTGCCCCTCTACATTTGTTGAAAGTTCGGCAAAGATCAGTCCGGGTAGTCTGGTGGAAACAACGGAAATGTACCGTACATATTTTTGCCACAACTGCACCCGCCCGTCATGCTAATGCACAACAGGATCACAGGGGTTACTGAATCAACGTTTACAAAATTTGTACCAGATGTATTTTTTTAAATGGTTTAATGTATAGAAATCATCAAATGCAAATGTAGAGAAATCATCGTGGATATTAATGCAATAATAGGCGATGCGATATTCCCATCTGTTGTAAAATGCCAGCAGACATAATAAATGCAAGGTATGCCAACTTGTCGCCATCTCGTGCGACGACAAAATTGGTTGCCATGGCAAAGTCCCTTGACCAAGTTCACCAAATTCTTAGCTATGGTAATTTTTTTCATTGACGGTATTAATGGAACAATCCGCATTGCGATCCATCCACTCGTTGTCGAATGACAGGGGCGACATTTAAAAAAATAGCCCAGTACACTACAGGGACTGACGAGTCGACTCTTCGCAACGGACGGATCATGCCATCTTTGAAGTAACGTGACAAAAAACTAGGCCAAATATCGAAAATCCGGCCCGATCAAATTTAGATATTGTGTCATACTTTAAAAATCCATGGTCTGTTGCCAGCTCCCATTGTAAATGGCGGAGGAGATAGATTTTGAAAACGGCCGGATTTCCAACTTTGAAGGGTTCGTGATGTTGACCTTGACCTTGGATCAGGTCATAATGCATACCGTCGACCTCTAGCTACATGCCAAATTTCAATGAAATTGAATAAATTTTTTGTGGACGGATGGACGTACGCACGTACGTACGTACTCATGTATGGACGAACGAACAAACGGACATTTGAGCACAGCTTTATTAGGTCGACTCTGTTGAAGAGTTAACCAACAAAGAAAGTAACATAAACAAAGCATAAGACCGCCGGCACAGCCAGGCGGGCTAATAATGCATCATTTCTTGTCTCGCGAGTCAACTGACAAATCATAAAGACTGAGGACAAGTGGAAGATTCAAGTCGATGTAAGTTGAGTTCACTTAGGCGCTTTGACACTGTTGGTTTGACAACATGAGTGACATCTGGCCAGTAAAAATCCACTTCAATTATCCCAAAGGTTCTCTGTTGTATCCAGCTCAAACTGGAGTAACTTCAGAACAGAAGGCAAGTTAACACTGACCTTGTGCAAGTTAGCAGCCACTCTTGCTTTCAGAATGGCATCAGAACGTGGATCGGACGTCGTCCGTGACCGACAATACATCTCTACAAAGTCCTCTGGACCAACACGAGGTGGCTCAGATCGCTTCAATCCTGGCAGAAGAGTTGCCGGCGTCACCTTAAACTTTTTCTTCTTCCCAACGGTCTGTGCTGCAGCTGCCCCACTGCCTGTTGTCATGGTAGTTGTATTGGCACCGGTCATGTCTTCCGGAGCATAGGACACTGACACAGCTCTCGGACGTGACCGAAATGAAACCAGAAAATTGCGTATCCGCCGTATACTGCCACTTTTCCGTTTTTCTGTCGTGGCATCAGCGTTTGTCTCAGACCGGTCGGACCGGTATCTCTGCCGCACGAAAATGTCTCTGAAACTCTTTGACTCGGATCGTCCTGAACTCAGCGACTGGGTGTCTGTCTGCAACGTCCCACCCTCAGTTGCACGATCTTTTGTTGGGTACAAACGCATGCCAGCACCAGCCATACTGCGCCGTGCTTTAGACTCCGACCGCCGAAATATCGGCACGCGTTGTTTAGCAAGAGCAGCTCGCAACACCCTGGCATCAGACGAAGACACCGTGTGATAATATCCGTACTCTTTGCGTATGTCCGTGGTCAGTCGTTCACTGGCTAGAGACCTGGTGTCTGTGTCAACACACGATGATGCTTCACAAGCAACACCAGTTTGTGAATCATCGGTGCCTCCACCAGACTTGTGCCACTTGCGAAAGAAGTCCATCATCCCTTTAGATCCAGCTGAGGAATCTGCAGCATCCGCCGCAGCCGTAGCACCATCTTTCTCGCCATCGTCAACATAAGCAATGGATGTAGAAGAAAGGTTACTCATTGTAGTTCAGATGTGTCCAATACCTATTGCATAACAACATACACATATTACTGGCAAGATACAGTTTTAAATCTATATCCCTATCGAACCCTCAATACTGCATAGCACGGGTGCACATTTCCACCAACAGCTGATCAGCACTTCCTTGCCTATGAGTAGGAGTGCCTTTAAACAGTTTTAACTAAAAGAATGAACAGTTATGACATGGTATAAGTTCTTATGAATATTTTCCAGCAACTTACTTTCACAAGCTGAAAAATGACGAGTTCGTGTTTAGTGCTGAAACAATTCTGTGGCAATCATACTTACCGTCATGGACCAACTCAGGCGTGGGAACTATTACCGCTGGACCTGGAAGTTGCGACAGTCAACCAGTCTGAGGCATCAAAATGTGTTCTCAAAGTCTCCAGGACTGGGAAGAAGCACCAAGCAATGCTATTGTTGCAGTCAGTTCTACACAGCAGAGATTTCGCGTGGACAGTGCGGCCTCTGCGACTTCATCCTGTGTGAGGCAGTGTCGTCTATGCCCTTATCACAGGCTTCAACTGCAACTAAATTGCGTAAGATTTTCAGTTTCTTTGGCTCCATGCCCACACCCTGCACCCATAGAATTGCACTTTGGCGTGGAGGAGTCAATGTTCGATAGGGTAAAATTTCATCCCATTCGTGCAACCTCAAAATCTCCCCCTTAGCAGAGTATATCCGAAATACCGGCGCTGCGCTGCGCTTCACTCATGCAGCCAGTAAACATCAAACTTTTCTCCCCTCGGAAGCATGCAACGTCCAAGCTTGGCATAACGATCGAGGAGGTCCATATCATTCTTGCACCTCTAAAACGTTCGCAATCGACATATAATTTCGCCACCAAGAGTTGAATATTTTGGGAGAAACACGCCCCCTAATTTTAAACGTCTGAGCTCGAAAACCCCTTGAGCGAATCCAGACAAATTTTAGTAGCTGACTCATTTTCATTTTTATTTTTAATTTCAGTCACAGTCTTTATATGAGTTTGTATTCTTTTATTGTTGTCTTGATCTATGTAGCGTATTGTGTATATTGTTGCTTTTATCATTGTATTATGTATTTATCTATTCAGCTGCAAAGCTGCCAGTCTGTTTCAATAAACTTACTTACTTACTTACTTACTTACTTACTTAGCATGAAGCTTCCCACGAACCACGCACCCTACCTACTAACCCTAAGCCATAAAACTCTACATACTGTAATCCACGAGCTCCATTTCTTTAGCCCATCATTTTCGCTAAATAGTGACGCCATCGATTCACTGATGAATAATTTCGAAGGGGCTGTCAGCTGTCAGTGGAGTGTGTCAACACCATTATCCTGAGCCATCACTGTGGGACCGTCTTTAACTAGCCCACATACGTATGGGCGTTAAGCTTCCAGCATAACGCCCATACGTATG
>Ga0209780_1002585_pt1 | contig 12956 bp, 6 predicted proteins | sample WorMetexBAHAMAS2_FD_187384 | JGI IMG/M metagenome (GOLD analysis project Ga0209780, IMG submission 187384) | Marine gutless worms symbiont microbial communities from Max Planck institute for Marine Microbiology, Germany - Inanidrilus exumae... | ecosystem: Host-associated > Annelida > Digestive... | reverse complement strand
GGGCGGAAACACGTCGTATGACGTATAGATCGTCAAAATCGGACCACGTGTGCGCGCTCGGCGTGAGCCGAAGAATAAAGTAAAAAAAAAGGTATACCTAAGAAACCACAACATGTGTTTTTTCACTTGTTCGCCCAGACCACCCACGTTGTCGCAGCGCCACATGGATTTGCATGTGTGGTCATACCCGCGACCCGATTACATATTCCAAGTTTCATCGAAATCCGTTCAGGGGTTTCGGAGCCTCAGGGGGGTCAAAATTTGGCCTTTCCCATTACTTTGGCTAGTCGCTTTTACAACAGCTCGTACTACCGTACAAGCCGTGATAAACTGCAGTTTTTACTTTTACCTGATTAGCAGTAACATGAGACTGATTGAATATGGCGGAATAATGCAAATGTACCTGAACGTGAATGTAGTATGTATACTAGGGTGGCAAATATTTGCATATGTTTGGTTGTCAAGATCAAGATGTCTGTGTTTATATAAATGCTTTCTTAATCACAGTAATCCTGGCTCTTATCTTCATTGTCTGGGTGTCTGTTTAAAAAACATTCCTAGATGCTAGTTTGCACTTCTGTGCCATGTCATCTTTCCTCCAGATTGGTTGAGGACTAAATCACGGCAGACTTGCGATCCAGTTGAGGCTTATTTGAATGGTCTCTGTACTTCAATGGTTAGACTAGAGGTGACTTGCTTTTCTGTACTGGTGTCAGTGATGTTTATTTGATTAAAGTTAGTGCACTGACTTTATTGTCAATTAGAGAAATAAATATGTTATATTTCAGGGACACAAAGATTCAAGCAATAGATGCATTGCTAAATGAGGCCAGGCAGTTTGCATATGGACTATTGCAAAACTGGAATATGGGCAGATGTCAAGAGGATATCGTCATCTTATATGCCCGTGATAACAGCATTGTAATTCTCTTCTTTCGACATGCTATTGCTCCCTGTCTTACATTGCTTTGTTTAGTTTTTGTGTTTAACCAAATTGTTCACTGATTATTGAAAGTCTTTGTAATTAATTAATTATATCCGCCGCCATTTTTGGAATAAAACCAGACTCAAATCTGCATGAATCTATGTAGACAACCAAACCCAAACACCAACAGCATGTTTAAATGAACCAAATGAACTGCATTGTGACACTAGCTGAGATCATGTCAGTTTGATTCAGTTCTTGCAGAACACGTTTTATTGAGCAAATAAGACATGGAGATGGCAAATTTATTAAGGTAAGAGTATGACAAATAGTAGTTTTTGATGTTTAAGAATTGTAACTTTATTTTGTGTAGTATATCAAATTCTGCTTTTCAATTCACTGTGGTATAGGCGGCGGCGATAGAGAAGCTAATTAGCTTCACACAGCAGCTTCACCGGTGCACATATGCTAACGTGAGTGAAGATAGTAAGTCAAAGAACCGGGCAATTAGTGTCACTTTGCACGTCGGGCGGTCTCACTAAGAACAGAGAAAATGCTTAGCATGTTCCGGCTCCGGAACAAAGAAATGTTCCGCGACCGGACCGAACCGACATTGTTCCGGGCTGGAACAGTACCAGAAACGTTTCCGGTACGATCTCTAGAACCAGTGCATCCAAAGAACACTTTGAATACCCAGTGTTGGAAGTGATCTTAGATCATTCGATGTAAGATCACGATTTAAGATCAATTTTGGTGATCTTTGATCTTTGATCTAGATTAGTTTTTACAAGTGATTTTTGATTCTGATCTTTAATCAGTTTTTCTGTGATTTTTATCTTTACTGTCAACAGAAGTTCAGATCGTATTGATTCCCCAAATAACTGCACATCACAGTCAGTAACAGCTTTGTCATGTTCAACAATTATGCATATGTTAAACAAACCAGGCACACATTAGGGATGGTATTCAGAATACCATCCCCAATGTGTGCCTGGTTTAACATATGCAGAACTGATCGTACTGGAAACGTTTCTGGTACTGTTCCAGCCCGGAGCAACGTTGGTTAGGTCCGGTCGCAGAACATTCCTTTGTTCTGGAGCCGGAACATGGCTAAGCATTTTCCTGTTCTTAGTGAGACCGCCCGACATGCAAAGTGACACTAATTGCCCGGTTCCTCAGGCACACGTTGGGGATGGTATTCAGAATACCATCCGCAACGTGTGCCTGGTTTAACATATGCATAATTGTTGAACATTACAAAGCTGTTACTGTGTGTTTGCTGTTTACAAAATTTAGTTGACATTTATATTGTGTGTAATAATGTGTATTAATGCACACATGAATGAAACAATATACCAAGGTACCACTGCTGGAGAATAATGCTGGATGTGCTGTAAATGAAAAGTATTTAAAGTTATTTGTGTTGATGTGTTGTGTTATCATATGTACACATATGGTAACTGCTGATTTTGCTTGTACAGTGCTATATTGCTTTATGTGCTACAGATCTACACTGCAACTAATCGCGAGGCTCGTAAGTTGCTGAATGACACTCTTGTCAGTGAGATTACGATGAAATGGCATATTCACTTCGGGCCAAATAAGTACAGTAATGCAGATGGATTGCTGCGCATCATTAATGACTATCGGTTAGCTGTTATTTTTCTTTTATTGTCGGTGTTGTTCCATTTCAGTGGCTACGTAAAATGGTTGTACAGTGTGTCTCAAAAAACCATCCCGACATTTTAAACTGAAATTTGAGTAAGCATTGTGTGATTTTAATTTTTACCACACAATGCTATGCTAGTATGGTATATGTTGTGGCCTTGTGTTTGTCCATCCGTTCATTTGTCTGTCTGCCACAACCTGGTGTTCTGTTAAAGTTGCTATGTGATTAATGATTTTGCATTCATCGTCCAGTTCAAACAAACGGTGCACGATTGTGGCTCGATTTGGGCCGCTCGTCCGTCTTCCCGCCCGCCTGTCCACTGTTCGCCGTAAGCCACGCCCCTGGCCAAACACCATGACAATTGGATTTTAAAATATAGATATAACTTCTTGGCTATATTTGATATGTTTCTCTTTTGCAACTGGCCACTTTTGCAAGTGTGTATTCTCCAAGAAAACTTATTATTTTCCACTTTAATTTGTGGCTTAATTACAGTGCCTCTGTTGCATTTTATGACGATATTGCTTGTTTACCAAAATTTATGTATACCAAATTTGAAATATCTAGCTTCAGCCATTCCAGAGATGTAAAAGAAGACCAAAGGCATAAAACAAGGGTGATTTGAGATAATTAAGGTCACTCAAGGTCATCATCAATGTCACAATTTCGTATCATGCATACAACTTCCTATTCACCTTTTCATAGAAGTTATGTATCTGTCTTGTACCATTTTTGAGATAAAGCAAGTCGTTTGTCGAAGGTCACAGATTTTCCTACCGTACATGTATTTGGCGCCTCTGATGGGATGACCCCATTGGAATTTCATGAAGACCTTTGGCAACAGAAAACTGGAGTCCCTGGGCTATCATGCGGCGTTGTTTGCATGATGATATGTTTAGCCATTTTGATGATCTCTGACTTGTGATAGACAGACATATACCACATTAGCATAGGGTTGCAGTAAAAATTGATTCATTCTTGGCCGAGTTATTCAAAAAAGTAAGAAGGATATTAATTTTTTTGGAGCACACACACTGTACATGTATGTATAGTGACATTGAGAGTAGCAGCAGTGCCAATCTGCCACCAATCCCCTTGTGTTTTTGTGGGGTCTACATCGTGTAGAATAGAAGGCCCAAATGACCCAAGCTTGAGGCCCAAGTGGTCAAGAGAAGAGGTATAATTCTTGGGGAGGATTAGAGTGGCAAAACCCACCACTGTAAGCTGCCCAGCAAGGTCTCGGACTGTGCTTTGTGCCTTGGCTGCCAAACAGTTTGCCACATTTTTACCCACGTGACGCTATGCTAGCCTGGTACTTGCTGTCATCGTGTGTCTGTCTGTCTGTCTGTCTGTCACACTCCGGCACTGTACTAAAACGGCTAAACTCAGGACCATGCACACAACATCGTATGATAGCCCAGGCACTCTAGTTTTCTGATGGCAAAAATCTCAGCGAAATTCCAATGGGATCACCCCCAACGGGGTGCCAAATAGAGATGGTGTAGGTTCAAATGGCGATTTTCGACCAATATTTCGCTATATCTTAGAAACTGTGCTAGATAGGGACATAGGTACTATGGAATGCGAATAGGAACTTGTATGTGCTCTATCGATTGATGCTGTTTCTAGTGCCCTTGAGTGACCCTGACGGTAGCAAGTGCTAACCCACGGATGGCAAACCATCCTTGAAAGGGGTGTCGTTAGTTACATGTGAATCATTTAAATTTTGGTGGACACCAGCCATATCTCTGGAACGGCTGATCATCTCACGTGCTTGCTGTCAACTTAGTTGGACGGTTAGTGTGGTAAACTGGAGACGGTCTCGGTCACCAGTTTATCATAGTGACTGTTGACATCTATGTATAACACTGTGGGCCTGAGGCATTGCATCGTGCAGGTCTGTCAGTGGCAGCGGAGACTTGTTCTATACTCTGGATGGCCTCTTGTGGAACATTTATTAGGTCGACTCCTCTGAGTCGACCTAATAAGCCGGTCTCAAATGTCTGTCCGTCCACAAAAAGTTTCTTCGAAATTTGGTATATAGGTAGAGGTCGACTAGTGATGCATGACGGTATGCAATATGACCCGATCCAAGGTCAAGGTCACGAGCCCTTGAAAGTCGGAAATTTGGCCATTTTCAAAGGCTATCTCCTCCCCCATTTATTATGGGGGTTGGCAAATGACCATGGATGCTTAAATTATGGCACAATACCTAAAGCTTATCGGGGCCGGATTTTTTATTTTTGCCCTAGTTTTTGTGTCACGTGATTTTGAAGTTGGCAGTAAGTAGCCATCCACAAAAAACTTATTCGATTTCAATGAAATTCAGTATATAGGTAGAGGTCGATGACTGATGCATGACGGTATGCAGTATGACCCGATCCAAGGTGGAATAAAAGTGAGTGTTGCTGACTCGAGAAGTCGCAGTGTCGCATGCCTGGTGTGCAGGAGCGCTGTCCTGTTGAAAGATGAAGAACTTGCATTAGATTGTCTACTATTTGCAAAGAATATTTAATATAAACCGTACATGAAGCAATAAGTAAGTAAACAAAACAAATAAAAAGTGTTTATGCAACTTAATTGAAAATGAAAATGCGAGGATTTTAAGTGCGTTTGAAAACCGACTGAGAGCCGGCTTTGTCTAACACACTAATTGGTGGTTTGTTTCACTGAACTTTCACTTACTTCTTGAAAATGGCTATTTTTACACACAAAAATATTTCACAAGGTAGTGTAGCAGCACATTTAAGGTTTGATGGGATATACAATAACTACTTTACTACAAAACGAGTCTACCTGTGAAAGAATTTTGAAAATCCGTTAAGATTTGACAGAGTTATTGTTATAAGCTTGTTGTCTTCTTTGGGACATGGTGTATAGGTACACTGTGAGCCATGAAAACGTGTGCAATGTTCAATTCATCCAATTACTTTGTTCATAATAATAATTTTATAATACATGTATATGAAATGAATATGAAACTTTGATCAAAACGTGTGGAAGACATGTCAAGGAATTCCCTGACAAAAAGTGAAAAGGCAAACGTTGGACAACTTTCTGCAAAAGTTGTGCATGCATAACCAGTTTGATCGAGTGCACTGCAGGCCACAGTCATCCCGGACTACAGATAACATTGTGGCAGTTGAAGACACAGTTAAGGTGAAGCGGTGTATTTATAACTGTTCTGTAGAGTGTTTATTCCTGTTTCCGTGTGTACAAAAAGTGTAAAAATCCACCAAGATATATATAAGTTGTAGCCCAAAATAAAGTGGCATGTTTTATGGACCATAGTGTAGAACTCTGAAGTTGAACTGTGTACAGAATGAAATAACTGAATGAAATAATGAAATAAACGTTTGTAAGTACATGTGTCAGCTGGCATAACTGCTATATACAGAGATGTACTGAGAGGAACATACAGAAGAGATCTGAACGTAGAACGTCATCGAGAACACGCGACAGAATGGCCGTCTTCTGCCAGTCACAATTTTTATGCTTTATTTGCGTTTCTTTGCAGCTGGATTTTTGTCATTAGTACTGGTCTTCTGTTTGCCAAGTGATGTTCATACTAAGGTGACCGTGAGGTATCAATTTGTGCACCTTACTATGCAGTGTTCTAAATGCAGTGTCTGTGGGTTTATTGTTTTTGTGTGCCTTTGTTAGTGCCATTCTACAGCTGATATTTACATATGCAATTTTGTTGATCAGTTAACTGCAGTAAAACATTTATGTCATTGTGTTACAGTTAAGCTAGTAAGAGAACTATTATTTCTAGGGCTGTACCGAATTTTCTGTTCATATTCTGGTTGGACCAAATAGTAGGCCAGATAATGTGCACCTAATAATGTTATCAAAAATAGACGAAATATGAATAATTGGACTTCGGCTAAAAGAAAAGCAATTTGCCATGAGAATGAGTAAACAGGGCTATCAGTACTATGAACAGACTATATCTACAGTCCTACTGCATACATGGCTTGTCCACACAAAAGTACACCTGCCTAAAGTCCCTCAGTGTGCCTGTCATGCTGGGTTGCTGTTTGTAGCTGAGCAGTGGACCATAGCTGTCTGTTCCATAGACAAATACATCCTTTGGCGACAGGAGTTTTGCTGTCTGTAGACCATCTACATGGAGCAGTCTACCTGCAGCATTGTGATCAAATGATGTCTTTGTTAGTTAGGTTTAGATTTCTTTTTGTGTGTTTATTTTGGTTGTCTTTTGTGTATTCTACTATTCTTTCATGTTAGCTTAGGTCATTTTCTTCTTGTATAGCTTGCTTTTGTTGTGTTGAGTTTAGTTTCTTTAACTTTCTTCAGTACTTAGCCAAGAGACTGGCTGGGAAGAACGTCTCCAAAATGACCTATTTTGTGTCGAGTGGGACGTAAAACTTTAACTCAGTCAATGTTCCCACTCCCTTCCTGCTTACATCCCTCCCTAGACATAGCATGTACATGTAGTATCTGGACCTGACCACTGCTGGTGTGAGAACATGGCCAGATATCCACGCACTCACCGCATTGTATGACGTTATTTTTTCCACCTGTGACCACGTACTAAGTCAGCGTCTTAACTACTAAAGTTAAATGAGCTTGTGACATTTGCTCTGACAAACATATCTATTGGCTGAAAATCTTGAATACTTAGTTTTTATTAAAAAGATCGTCGTATGGGCCCCCAGGGCAGTAATGTGCCCTGATTCATTTATTGGTTTTAGCGCTATATAAATTGTGTTTGTTTGTTTACTTATTTTCATTTCTTCCTTCCTTACTTTCTTTCTTTATACTTTCCTTACTCGTTTACTTCCTGACTTATCTGTCTACTTCTTTCAGAATAGGCCCATTCCGTTTCCAGGTCAGAGGTTATAGCAGGCCACCAAACCTGGCTTTAGTTTTTTGAGTTCATTTTATGTTGTCATATATTTTTTGTGTATGCATGTTTGCTTTTGTTGTTTGATTTAGTTTTTTAGTACTATGCCAAGAGATTGGCTATGAAGAACGTCTCTGAAGTGACCTATTTTGTGTCGGGTGGGATATAAAACTTCAACTCAGTCTTTGGAACGGTTACTGTAGATACCCATGTGGTCCAAAAATTTCGTTTTGTTACATATTACTGCAAACTTGACAGTTTTGTGGAAAAGATCTCAATATTTATATAGCCGGCGGGAGCGGTTGCAAAGTATTGTTATGAGTGTGTCTGTGTGTGTGTGTGTCTGTGCATCTATCTGTCTGCGAGGATATCTCCGGAACCACAAGTGCGATCTTTACCAGATTTGTCGTGCATATTGCCTATGGCCGTGGCTCGATCCTCCTCCGGCAGGGTGATGAAATCTCAAGGGGAAGAGGCAACTTTGGGGGTTTTCTTTCCCAATTGACAATGCATTGTACAGGATGGCAATTGGGACCCATACAAAACGGCTTAACTGATCGAGTTGCCATTTGGGATGATGAGTGGGTTTGACCCGAGGAAGAGTATGTTACGTGGGGATGACGATCCCGGAAGGAGAAGGGGCAATTTTGGGGGACAACATGTGCCCGAAAAGCCTATCTGACACCCCTGTGAATTACGAATTGGACTGGTACACGCAGCAGCGTGCACACGACAGAGGCAGACACTTGATTGCAAGCATTGGACGAGTCTATTGTCGGCCACGACGGGGGATATGATTGCCCCCCATTGGCAAAGTCTGATGTCTACGATTGCATTGTCTGCCATGTTGTCTGCTTGATAATCATCTCATGGTAATAATAAAGTGTAACACATAATTAAGGTATTCTAGCATCTAGGTGTCTATGCTTCTGTTTTATTTTTATGAACTGTGAGAAGTTTACAGCAGACTGCCATTGTTATAACCTCCATTAAGGAGCTAAAGTAATCATTCACATTATTATATCTATCCGTGGTGGAGGGAGCAGGTCTGGCACGGTGGGTGGGAGGTGCTTTCTTGGGGTTTTACCTAAGAGAAGCATTCCAAAGCCAGACCAACACAGAAGAGATGTTATACAACGACAGTCATTAGGCACTGATATGTTATAGGAACTGATGAACACCAATTACACAAGATATCACATTGAACTGATAAATAGGTCTTGTGGTGGTTGGTTAATTTCCACCCTGTTGTAGGTGCTAGCATAATAACTTAAGTGAGCCTCCCCTGACCTTTTCCATTTTGGGTTGTTGCTGAACAAAAAGGCAACGAGATTGGGGGGTTACTTTATCGTGGGCCATCCTTAACCTGGCGGAACTAAATCTCCACCCAAGACTTTGTCCCCGATATAGCCTATTTTTATGCTGAAAGGGGACGTTAATCTCTCAACCAACCTATTTTTTATTATTTGTTCATTCTCTTCTAATATCGAGATGTCTCAAAATGTTGTTGATGGATTGGAGGTTATTTGTATCCAGATCAGATTTAATCTGGATCCAGGAATTCTGTCACCGATGCCTATTAGAGCCATTCTACTCCATTGACATTCACTAGATGGCGCCTTTATGGTTGTTTTGACTTTGTGAGTGCTTTGTAATTATTGTTTTCTTGCCTGCAGTTTGACTGAACATTAGCTTTTGTTAATTGACCAGATGGTGCTATAACACATGTAATGTGGTCATTTCATATGGTGCTGAGCAATTCTTTTTGCATATATTTATTGTAATGTTCATTGTATTGTTGTTGTTGATTAGCGGAACCTAGGACTGCGCTGATGTTATTTTATGCATTATTTTTAATTTTTATTTAATGGAAGTTAATGTGTTGACAGCGTGAAACAGTTTATTTAGTAATTTTACTCATGCCGACGGCAGTCGCGAGAGTACAGTTTTCCATTTTTGTCTGTTTTTCCGCACAATATCTCAAAAACTGATGCAGCTAGGATTACCAAACTTGACATAGAAATATGCCCAGTGTGGGCCCCGGGCAATACCCCCTTCCCTTATACCTTAGCTTCCCCACTTTTTTACCTTCTACTGTATCTTATAGTATCTTTTACTTTTCCCTGACTTCAGTTTTTTAGTGTTGAGTTTATGTTATATATATATATATGTGTGTTTTTAGCTAAGGATGCATGCTTGTTTTTGCAGTATTTGATTTAGTTTAGTCTTGCGGTGTGATGGTTGTAGGTTGTAGTTGTAGTGCTAGCGTAATTTAAATCAGCCTGTCGATCTCTTTCCCTTTTTCGGTGGATGCTGAACAAAAAGGTGGCCAGTATTGAGGTTTATATATTGCTGGCCTTCTTTTACTGGATAGGGATTGCTCTCCAACGCTGACCTAATTTCAGTTCACTTATTTAATCTAAATCTACCATTATTGTTATTTTTTTATTTTCAATTATCTTAATAATACTCATTATATTTTAATATTTATAATATAATTTTTACCCTTAAAGGCACGATATGACCTAAATTGTGTTGAAAGCGCCATTAAACTCCAACCAACCAACCCTGATATAGCCATATTTGTGCTGAAAGGGACGTTAAACTTAACTAACTTGATATAGAAATATTCCAAGATGAGTCCTGGAAAACCGTCTATTTTAGGGTCACAAAAACATTGCCGGTGTGGATCTTTACACTCTTGTGAGTGCTGACTTCTTCTAGTTCATGTTTATAATTTAAGGCTTATGATTTTCGTGGCAAAAAATGACACTTATGTTACATACTGCAACACAGCAGTTATGCTGAAAGTGATGTGCTATGTGCTTAAAAGCTGGATTTATTGATTATTATTTGTCCCTCATACAAAATTGATTACTAGGCACTGTCTAATGTTATGAAATCTGTTTAACGTTGGGATTCTGCAGTTTAGTTCATAGATACATCTAGATTTTAATGGGCAATTCGTGTTACAGAATTTTTAAAGAGCTTTGATTGCACTTTTAGCAGGAGCCTTGATGTTTAGGTGTTCATGTCAGAGAGCTGACATACGCTGTGCATTATCCCTTCCTTCAAGAGTCAGTAGTTATGGATTGAGAACGATTGTTTCAGGGTGTTCTGAGTACCCTTTGCTTCTTTCACGCTGTTGGTTGAGCTAAAGGACGTCATCTCTCCCTCGAAAAGTCTGCTGCATTATCTCCATTGGTTTCTATTGATGGTCCTGACCAGCCTCGAAGAACTGCAAGATAGAAGGCTCGTTAAAGATAGTTGTAGTGACAGATATAATGAAGTCATCTTTATGGTCTTATTACGCTTCCCACGTCTAGTGGAAAGCGTAGTGTAATAACGGTCTAGTGTCCGTCTGTTTGTCTGTCCCGTCAGCATACTCACCCGGGGGCAGCATGTGACACGGCCAGCATACATTCCGGCCCAACAGTAAGGAGGACCGAGAGACTTGTTCTGATTCTACTGCACTAGGGAATTCCGTGGCACTTTCGAAAATTCTGCCGTGCAGCACACAGTTCCCCGGCTGTGACAATTGTTGGCTATATTTATACACATATTTACGCGTTTGTCTGATTTTTATTTCCGACAGTGGATTGTTGTCATTATAGTCACTGAGTTTACTGGCTCTGCATTGTATCTGCTGGTTATCAAGTAAGGTAGTGTTTTCAACGGTGTTCGTTGGTTTTCACTGCGCGACGCTGTGCTAGTGCAATATATGCTTTTGTCCTGTGTACGTCTTACTGTCCATTTGTCACAAGTCAGGTTTCTACCAAAACGGCTAAACATCATCTTGGATATTGACATATATAAACTAAAAACCTCTTAGGGTCACGGGCAGTCACGTTTACTAATATCTCGGATATGGTGCAAGATAGAGACGTTGTTACTACAGACCACTATATGGTGATAATGTGCCATTCAATTGCGCCAATTACAGGCGGCGGAAGCATCTGAAAAGAGGGCGGGCCACATGAAAACAGTATTGAGAGAGCACACGGTCGCTGCTGGGGATGGTGCGGTAGGCCTATTTCCCATGGTGTTTTATGTCAATCTGTTTAGCCTTTTACAACACAGCTGCATCCTGTATGCCGGGCTGACTTCTTTATTGGACCACCCTGTAGGCCTAGAAGAACATTGGGAAATGACCGAATCACCGTGAACTATGACATAGGCCTACCGCAAATCTTCTGCATTAAAGACGATTTTTGCCGCGTGACGTATTTGCAACGCATATGCATAGCGCGATATTTACTATATTTATTATTTATGCTGTGGCCCGGTGTCGACGCTGGGGTTAGGAAGTCCATCTTATAGGCCTAGTTACAAATAATGTCAGTCTGCTACTCAGTCAGACTGTGGATGATAGTTGAAATTGGGCGACATTTGTGGATAGTAGTGTAAAAGTGTTGGTTCAACTTCATACGGCCCTCATTGGTCGATAGGAGTCACGTGACCACGCCCACTGAGCGGTGATTGATCCACATTAGCAAGACAAATCTATCATGGTTCCTACAGGTCAGGGAAAACTGGAAAAAGTCAGGGAATTTAGTTGGTCAGGGAAAGTCAGGGAAAATGCAGAATTGCTTAAAAAGTCAGGGAAAATGGAAATGTTATTTCATGTCCATTAATGAACTGTTCTTTTACGATACAGTTAGTACTGACACAGTTGCAGTAAGTAAGTACTTCAACTTTAGTATTTTAGGTGAAACTTCAACTTACTGCAGTTGTTAGCCTGTCTGTTACTTACTTACTTACTGAAGTCTCGTGTAATCTCGTTGTGTCACGTGACCGAAAAGTTATTTGTTTACAATAATTAAATGTAGTTTTTATTAATTAAAGTATTAAAACTAGTGCTACAATGCCGAAACAGACATACTTTGATAATAAGTGGCTAAAGGATGGAAGATTTGATTGGTTAGATGCGTGTGACACGGACCGTGGCGCATTTAAATGTCGCTTGTGCAGTAAAGAGCTGAAGCTGTCCAACATGGGCATTGAAGCCATTAAAAGCCACAGTCAGAATGCAAAGCATCGCCGCAGATAAGGCTGGAACTGTGGAAACGGACACTACCATCAGCCGTTTCTTTAACAGCAGACCCAGCAGTACATTAACTTCTGCTACTGACAGTGTGACACAGGCAGCTGACGTGCCAGAAGCATCTTCCAACGCAGGAGTTACACCGTCTCATGACGCAGTTATTGCAGGCGAAAGTTCTACATCGACTGCTGCTACATCAGCAGTTGACAGTGGTCCAAGACTGTGCCAGTTACGGTTTGCCAGTGATGACCTGAAAGTACGGGCCGAGATTTGTTGGATATTGAAGTGTGTGAGCAGTCACTATAGCTTCAATTCAAGCTCTGACATCACAGCCATCTTCCAACAGATGTTTGCGGACAGTGAAACGGCCAAGTCATTTCACATGGGCGACGACAGGGCAAGGTATGTGGCTGTCTTTGGTCTGGCACCATACTTCCAGCAACTTCTGGCT
>Ga0209780_1002584_pt1 | contig 12957 bp, 10 predicted proteins | sample WorMetexBAHAMAS2_FD_187384 | JGI IMG/M metagenome (GOLD analysis project Ga0209780, IMG submission 187384) | Marine gutless worms symbiont microbial communities from Max Planck institute for Marine Microbiology, Germany - Inanidrilus exumae... | ecosystem: Host-associated > Annelida > Digestive... | reverse complement strand
GGTTATATATTCCAAGTTTCATCGAAATCCGTTCAGGGGTTTCGGAGCCCCAGGGGGTCAAAATTTGGCCTTTCCCATTACTTTGGCTAGTCGCTTTTACAACAGCTTGTACTACCGTACAAGCCGGGACACACACACACCATTCCACATTAACGTGAATTAGCTGGTTGTCCCAAATGTTTCCGAGGAACATTCAGAACTTTGTATATAGGTCGCTAGTACAGCCAGACTGTGAGACTGGCACCAATGTGAAGGCATGAGACCACGAGACCCTTTAGAACAATTGTTTTATAAACAAGACCATAAAATTAACTAAACGAAATCTCAAAAGAAAAGGCAAAACTGGGTAAAAACCAACGCTGTTGAAGTAGCATACCGTGATTAATGAAATTAGCTTTTAAATAGGCAGACATTTTAATAAATTCACAGTGTTATTTTACTAAAGTAGAAATAATATAGCTGTAGTGCCACAAGGCCTAGAGGAGCCTGTTCATCGAGCCACCTGTGGTACATAAGAATTAACACGACCTTGCTGTTCCACGCAAGCAGTTGTAGCTTTTGAACGTAATTTTTGCAGTTGCTGGTTCTGTGATGATGTTAGATTTTGGCATTGTTGTAAGAGAGATAAATGATGATGATGATAACGATGCAGACGACAAGTGGTCCAGCGGACTGGTACAGTCGTCTGAAGCACAAGTCGCGTTCAGCAAGTCATGACAAGAAGTCATCAGCACCAGCAGCCCGACAGTCGGCGTCCACCTAGCACTGATGATGATACTGTCACTGACACTGGCATTGATACTGACACTAGCTGGCAATGAGGCACTCCACTTGTGCCAGTACATCCTCTACATCTGTCATGTTTGATACTGACCTGATACATGAGGTGCCATTGCGATATTGTAGCACAATATGCCATGCTGGTTACTCAGGGTCAGATTATGGCATGGGCATTGTAGGCAATTGTGTAGGGTCTACGAAGTCGAGGGAGCCTTCAATGGATGGCTGTAAGTCATACGTTAGCCAATCAATCACCAATGTTTTGTACGCTGTAAGCACTAAACTGTCGATTTTTTTACTAAAACGTCTTAAGTTATTTCACACATTAACTTTTAAAGTTACTAAAGAAACGAACAGTTTGGCATTGACTAGTCAACACAGAGGTGAGAGTTCGAGAGGCCTACGCTAACGTTAATTCGCGCCTGCTGTAACGTTTGAGCTTGGCTGTTGTTCACAGTAAGGCATTCGAGCAAAAGACACTTCTGTTGTATCAGAATGCATCCAACCACTGTGTTTACTGTGCGTCTGTTCGAAAAGACTTTGGGTTATTACTCTGAACATCAAATTCTTGGTTTTCGTGATATTTGGTTCTTCCCAATTTTCAACTTTTTCGGGGTTGACAATAGTTTCGTTGTAACGTAGAATGTGAAGTGTTTAGAAATTGTAGTCAACGGTGTCTGTAGTTCAGAAGCAACTGCATGGCATAGGCATACATTTGACAGACTGATCATGGTTTACTGTTACATTGTTAACGTATACTCCACTCTCTGCCAAGTTATGCTAGACTTTGCTTGTTGTTGTCTTAGCGGCCGTGTCTCAAATATGTCAATTTTTCATTTTTGAGATTAAAATTAAGACATTTAGAAACTGGACTTGAGACCGAGGTGTCAAAAGAGACTGGATGTATGGTGCTGACGTTGATTTGCATTCTACGACATTTGGCAATGCTATTACTAAATGCAGCCGGAACTAAGTTAACATAAATTAGCCCCTTACGGGACTGGCGGTCGACTCCTACTTGCTGCCAAGTTCAGTGTCACGTGACACCAAAACTAGGACGAAAATCAAAAATCTGGCCCCGATAAGCTTTTGGTATTGTGCCCTAATTTAGGAATCTGTGGTCATTTGCCAGCCCCCATTATAAATGGGGGAGAAGATAGCCTTTGAAAGTGGCCGAATCTCCGATTTTCAAGGGCTTGAGACCTTTACGTTGACCTTGGATCAGGTCATACTGCATATCGTCATGCGTCACTTATCGACCTCTACCAACATACCAGATTTCATTGACATCGAAGAAACGTTTTGTGGACGGACATATGGATGTACGGATGGGCAGACGGACATTTATATGAGACCCGCTTTATTGCTGTGCTCCACGTTAGTAATCAATCCGTCATTGGTGTTGTTGGTAGAGCAGAAGTAATTGGAAATATATACATAAAATCAATGTAGTTGATCTATGCTGTTTGTACATCAAATGAACTAGGAAACTACGACAGTTGAAGAAATGACTTGGATGTGTCATGGCTGAATTGATGCGTGAGTATATTGCAGCTATTGACTGATCTGTCTGTGTGACTGACAGAAGACAAAAGACGTCATATGTACAGCAGATTTTTCACTTCACCGACATCAAGCAAGCCACAGAACATCACTTATACAACAGATGAGGAGACATTGTCAACACTATGCTTACACACTGAGGCATTTTGTCCTTTACTAATACAGACGTAACTCAACACAGCAGTTTTGCATGACTGCATGCAGGATTCTTGAAGCACGAGTACTGAGTACTGAGTACTGAGTGCCTGTATAGCAAACACCTGAAACACACAAACGAGACTGGCTGTTTATCTTTCATTTAAAGATCAGCATTAAACCAGACTTTAAATCTGACCCAAAAGTAAGTGTTAAACCAATGTTTTGATTAAGCTTTTAAAATCAAAGTTTCGACTTAATATTGGTTTTGAGCACGGTTTAAATCCGTTCTGCAGTTTCAGTTTCCTTTTGCATATGAATTCACTGGATTCAAATGGAGTTTTGGTTTAAAACTTAGCTTAAAACTTAACTTTTAAGCGAAGGAAAGAATTACACACTTTCAGCTGTTTGAGCACTGTTTGCACACATGCCATCACACATACACGGGATACTACGCGGGCTTGCAGATGCATGCAACAGAAAAGTAAATGTACAAAAATAACGCGTGACAGCCAACATGCACTGGCTAGACTGTCGACAAAAGAAGACATCACGTGACCGTGACGTCACCTGCACACAGCAGCCTTCACAGCCGCCGAGCAACTCCAACTGCTAAGCGTACATAACACAAAGTGGTGTAGTGGTAACTTTTTGTTTGGGGAGCGCCTTCCTCCCCTACCCCCACTCCTCCCTCCAACCCTTCCCGCATTCGCTTTCCCCATTCCCTTTTCCGGAAAGCAGGGCATCTGGGGTCCTGTCCCGGAAATATTCTGAAATTCTAGTTTGCTGTACATGGGCTTTAGCACATTCTGGCATTCTAAAAATGGTTTGGAAATATGTACATTTTATGTCACAATATCAACTAGATGTTGGGATGGTGAACATTTAGTGGGCGTCACTCCCCCGGGCTACTGCACCACTACACCAATAGCTACCAGTTCACCCACCATCTTGATGAAATTCCAGTGCAATCACCGAATCTGGCACCAAATACATGTCGGCTGACCTGTTGGAAATGGCACCATTAGTTAGGTTATGACTTGCGAAGTGACTCTTAACCTTTCCATCTTTGGAAGAGATGAAGCTAGGCACTTCAGATTCAGATTTTATTAGCATAGTAGCCTGAAGGCTAATAATCACAATATTCAAAATAACAAACAAAATTAACTGGAGTACAAATACAACGTAATACAGTGGCATGAAGTGTTCTGAGTGGCAGCAGGGCCAGTCGACTAATAAATTCTGTCCAGTGTACTTACCACAACAGAAGTAAAGCAAAACAAACAAAAGCACAATACATAATGGAAAGTAAAAAGGGGAAGGAAAGGGAGACAGAAAGAAGACAAAAGACAACTAAACTGATTACGGTTGCTTAGTGATGAGGTAGGATATAACAGTGAGTAAAGGCCTATTGAAATTTTAACAAGAGCATTGGGGATGAATGATTTGTAATGGTTCGGTTATGAGGTCTAGGATATGTGGAAGCATTTCTGAGCCGGGAGGTAAGTTCAGGGTCACGCGGAGGTGGTAACAAATGGTGAATACGACTAGACGGGTCACGCATTTTCTGAAAGAAATCACGGCAGAGCTTATCGCACCTGTCAGAAAGAGACGGAGGCCCAGCAAAATACAGTGCCACCCAGTGAGGCATATGCCACAGACGTTGTAATCGGATAAACTATCATATACAGATGACTGCAACAGACAATGAATTACTCAGACGTGCAGTCACACAATACTTTGGAGACGACCAACCTTCTGACTGATTGACTGAGTTAAGGTTTTACATGCCAACCGACACAAAATAGGTGATTTTGGAGAGGTTCTTCCAAGCTGATCTCTTGGCTTAGTACTGAAAAACTGAAACAACAAAAGCAAACATGCATCCATAACAAAATACTATATACTACAACAGAAAAACTAAATCCAGGTTTGGTCGCCTCCTACGAACTCAGAAAGTGAGAAAGAAGCTAAGTAAACACAAGTTAAAAAGGCCGAAAGTATACACATGAATCACGGCACATTAACGCCCCGGAGCCCGTACGGGGCCTAATCTTCTGATGTGAGTGAACGTATGAATCAAATACAAATCCAGGTTTACAAACACACCAGTCAAACTGACGAGAATTCTTAACTGTCTAACACCAGCACAGCAAATTGTCTGCCTCTTCTCTAAGAAGTACATAAGTAAGTAAACAATTTATATATCACCGGCATCAACAAATGACACAGGGCGTGTTATGTCTCTGGAGCCTGTACAGGCCAAGCACATTGATGCAGTTACTACATGGCAGAAAATGTACAAATTCACAGCATTAATTCAGCGCTAACTAAAAGCTCTCAGAAGAGTGCATACCACCCACACCGACCTTGACCTTACAAAATGTAATCACCTCATCCCCTGTGGCCGAGGGTATGACTGACGAAGTTTGGTGACAATCGGACTTGAATTGGCGCCAAGAGGTTGTTCACAAACATACCCATATATCTACTGATGCCGGCAAAAACGTAACCTCCCATCACCTTCGGTGGGGGAGGTAATGAGTGGTGGCCAGTTTTATCATCAAGTTTAATAACGAAAATTTGGGCATAGGAGTAATGCACATTAGCAGACGCCCGTGAAGGTAAGCAATATAGTAATCATGAAGATTGTTACACTGTGCCTGCAGTGAAGACTAGGAGAGTTAAGACTACTAAACAACAAAGCAAACAACACAGCGTCTCAGCAGAGAACCTGCTTGACTAACTCTATGCCTGACCTTTTTATTCCCATCAGTTAATTGACTATCAAACATAGTGACGATGAACTGGCAAGTAAAGACTAATAAAACAAACAATCGTTGATTTGGTGCCTCCTATGGCATCTGGCCAGTAAATTTATCCGCTCAAGGTCCAACAAAAGAAAGACGTTACTTTGTGTGATACATGATACATACTATCACTATCAGCAACAGTAAGGGTGGCAAAATTTCTAATGTCCAGTGTTTCTCATTCCAAATGTTTTGAGGGGTCCAAAAGTTTAAAATGGGGTCATACCCCCTTATAAAGATTTGTTTATTATCAGTTGGCTAGTACTTGCCAAGGTTAATCTGTTTACCAAATCTGAAGTGCCTCACTTCATTTTCCGCAGACATACAGGTCAGCTCTGTAACAGCAACTACGTCTACATTGAGGTTTTGGATGTAATCAAAGGCCAGATCTGGCTGATTATCAAATTTTACTGTAACAATTATTATGCTCCGAGACATCACTGACCACTTTCGGCAAAAATCTTATAAAAACTACTAAATTAGAAAGCAAACAACATCTGTGGCATATAAAACAGTCTCTACAGCCCAAACATAGCACAGTATTTCATTATTACTGAAAAATTCCATACAAGACATTCATGATCACAGATAAACAGACGGACAGATTCTAGTGTCATCATGAAAAGACGACAACTACTAGTACATGTATACACAAATACTGGCACATAACTGTATGTACAAAGCATAGCCAGTGCTAAGTAGACACAACCACACAACACTAGCATTACCACATAGTTCAACGCAGTTATCAATAAGTGGCATCGCTGCTGATTACCACCACGTCCTTTAAGTCCTCTCATACACATCTCTGATGAAGGCATGTCACACAACATTCTGTGACAATTACCAACAGCTTGTGATAATGACATTCCACATAAACCTCCACATAAACTGTACCGATAACAGCATGACTCCTTCCACTCAACGAACTTTGTACACTGCAGATCGGAGTCAGGCTTTACTGCACTGTAACTAGTTTGAGTCTGCTCTAAGCATGCAGCAGATACATAACACTTTTTAATATGTGCTACAATTTCAGCCATCAAATGGCCACATAAAAGTGTTAATGTGACAAACTGCAACGAAATCAAAAGTAAACAAAAGATACTGAAAGAAATTTAACTTTGCTTCCCATGTTAGTGAACACAGCGACTTGTGTATCACACAGAAACAAGCAGTGAATATACAGATGATGCATGATAATAAGTGCAACATAACACACATGACGTCCCGAAGTTCCAGTGTCAACATGAGGGCAAAGCCTTCCTGTTGCATTTGCTCGGCAATGCTTACGCTTCTACTTTATAAACGCTACATTGTTGTAACTATACAAAGTACGAACAACTGCTAAAGCACAGTGGCGAGCGTGGCCGTGCTGTACTCTGACTACTTGAAATGTCTAACTGTTACTCTGCAAAAATGTAATGCTGGATGACAAATGTGCGACATATCAATGACCTGACCTCGATACTAACCGCTGTGCATCATTCACCCACCATTTAAGTACGGTTGGTTGGCTGGGAGATCAGCGTCCCCTTTCAGCACAAAAATAGGCTATATCGGGGACAAGGTCGGTGGCGATTTAGTTCCGCACGTTAAGGATGGCCAACGATACAGTAACCTCCCAATGTTGTTGCTTTTTTGTTCAGCAGTGACCCAAAAGGGGAAAGGATAAGGGAGGCTGATTTAAGTTACTACGCTACCGCCTACAACAAGAGGGTGAAAACTAACGACATTTAATTATGACAAATGTCACATGACTGCATTGACAAAATCTTACGATCACCTTTAGTTGCCTTAAGACACTGACGGTACTGCAAACAAATAAATTAAAATCATTGCCTGTAAACAAACTGCAGCAGGAAAAACACGCAAGCTGACATCATCACAGCAAAGAGTGCATGCGCTTGTAACATCATTGTATAATGCAGATAAGGCCCCAGTGCCAGATTTAAGTACTACACCCCTAAGCTGCCGAGTAGAATAATTTAGTTTCAGTCGAAAAACTGCCAAGAACTGCCTATCTTCACCTGTTCATTCCACAGGCTTAAGACCTTCCTAGACGTATGTCCATAGTCCACATTGATTGATTAAGGTTGTCTCACTCGACGCAGAACAGGACATTCCAGAGACATTCTTCCCAGTCAGTCTCTTGGCTTAGTACTGAAGAAACTAAACCCAACACAACAAAAGCCAGCAACACAGGAATAAAACGATCTAACATTGAAAAACATAACAATACTAAACTTAAACAAATGTACAAAAAATGATATCTAAACCTAAACAAACACACAAAACTGCTCACGTGTGTGTGTGCTCATCACTGTGCACAACTGTCTTACACAACAAAGCACAGAACCGTTCCGACTATTTTCTAGCCTCCAGAAAATCACCATATCTCTGATGCCGTCTATTACAGGGGAGGGGGACCCATTGTCCATATTTTGGTAAACAAAATGCAAACTAAGTCAGTTATTGTGCTAACAAGTCACATTCAGAAAATATTTAAGATTGCCTAAAACAAATTCTTTGAATCCACTTAAGACATGTCATAAGATAGTCTTTCGATGTCTTAACTTTTGACTCGAGACATGTTAGGATAAATGTTAAGACAACAGCTGTGAAATAGACCGCAAGTATTCACAGGTTCAAACACAAGTCTATATAACAAACTGATCACCTCACAATGCAGTTGTGCACGTTGACCAGTGCCAACACAACTGTTCAATCCTTTCAAGTATACTTTTATAATTTTCATACAGATACAGAAGCACAAAACACATGCACGAATGCATGCTACTCTGGCACTCATAACGCAACTGACACGGTCATGTGTCAATGGGACGAGGACGATAGACCTGCTCACTAAGTCATTTTCATAGCAAGAGCATATCTCAGTGCATGTAGCAGACACGGACTAACAGACGGACGGGCACAGAGACAGACAAATGCATGAACAAGGTCCATGTGTTGTCGAAGTTCTAAGAGCAGCATCGAGTCTTTGAGTCCGACTTGCGCATGTCAACACCTGCCCTGCCACCATGCCCGTCTGCATCTCGACTGGGAGTCTAACATATACACACAGGCACACACTGTTTCAGTTTCTATAAGGCACGTTTTACCCAGTTTCAGTTTCAAAATGCTGAGAACACACCAAAACAACGACTGTCAGTGACAAAGTAGCTGCGGGATCGTACCTTGTCTAGTATTGCCTGTGTCAAGTCAAGGAAGCCTTTTTCTACATTGATGTTCGACTTTGCACTTGTCTCCAGAAATGGGATTCCATGCTGCCTTGCAATCTGGCAACAACAACAACACTCTTTTATCGCCATCATCATCAACATCATAACACAGCAACCACTCACTCTCACATATCAGTATCCATCAAATCTCATGCATCTGGCATTTGTGGTCCATCTCACATGGCGGTCTCGAGCATTCGTATTTCCTTGTATGAAGAATGTATATTAATACAACTAATTGATATCACATGGTACCAAATAATTCGCCAATGTACTTGTACTACAATTATTTACCAGTACCAGTCTGAGTAAAGACCAAAACAGAAACTGCAGGTGGGATTCCGACAAGGAAAAAAAAACCAAATTATGAATCTCAGAATACACACAGGCACACATTTTTCAGTTTCTATAAGGCAAACTAAGGATATTTCGGTACCCCATCTATTTTTTCTGTATTATTCAACTTCACTGAGGCTCCTTCAGCAATGACAATCACAAGGAGCACACAGTTATCACAAGGCAACATAATGACAGAGACGCTAGCAAGTAATTCTGCAGTGCAGTGTGATTATGACACTGTTTATCAGGTAACGATGTTACCTACAGCAACAACTTGCAAAATAGTTCAGTGCCATAAAATATATAATGACAATAATAGCATGTCACAGACAGTTGCACGTATAAAATAACAGCATCATGGGCCATAATGACCATTTCGTCATGAATTAAAATGCTGTGACCACTGGAACAGTACTACTAGTTAAGTGAATTTTTGGCTTATGGCTGGATGTGATATCATAATGTAATGAGTATATTCAGTTTTGGGCAACTGCTTCTGAATTTAGACTTTGCTCAACTCAAGAGCTCTGTATCAGAAAACTGTCCCCGATAGATTCTTTAAAGTTTCCTCATTTATTAGAGCACAGCTAAAGATAACAACATTGACAATGAATTAGTGTTAGACCAATATCAGTTTTCAGTGAATGACATTTTCACATCTAGATATCAGTGACTTACTGACTAAGATATGTCGGTGTGTACAGCATACCCGATACCTGTCGCCTTGCATGTCAGTAAACTGTAGTCATTCGGCAGTCATATGCATTCAAAGGATGGATGCGCCGCTAATGAGCCTATACTGCTGAGTAGTAATGCTGTTACTAGGCCCACATTCCCTCCCCATCACTTGCACCTCTGGGTTTATAGCTGATAGTCAGTGGTGGTGGCCAAAGAGGAGGCATTGTTCTCGTTACTTTGAACTCACCGACAGCTTCATCGTGATAAGGCCACCTATCTGACGTCGTGGTACTGGTGGCGTGAAAACAAATAACCTTCTGTAACCTAACATCGCCCACGTTGCCAAATGCTACCCATCTGCACCATTTTCCTTTCATTTATGCCGCAACCGCGCTCCCGCCACAGTTGTTATTGAAGCAGTTATGATTGACAACAGCAAGTGTGGAGCGGCAGGTGTTGCTTTTAGCCGCTCTCGACTCTTGGAATTCGAGAAATTCATTTCCCGGGATTGAGATAAAAATTTGAGTCTGAGTCTCTCGAGACCTGTTAACATCCCGAGCTTTCAGTAAGGTATACGATCGAGTAACCATGGAAGCAGTAACAAGACGCAGATTGTTTTCTAATGCACATTAGGCACGGACTAGATATCGGTATCAGTATCGTCTAAATATCAGTTATTGGTATCGGTCCAAAGTGACATACTCGGTCTAACACTACAAAGAATATATATCAACCTCTTCACCCTTCTGCCGTGGCACCTGACGTTTGTCTGCCATATCACATTTGTTACCAAGAATCATTTTCTCGACGTCTTCGTTGGCATGCTGTACACAAACCAGACAGCAGTCAACATGCTGTGAACATTGTCAGCAACACTACAGCCATGCATTCAGCTACTGCTACTTTTGTACACTCTGACAAGTTCAGTTAGATGCAGATGCAGTTAAGTCCTATATTGTGAACTGTCTTGCAAAACATTAGCTCTTTACTGTGCAGTGCCATGCTACTGCAGTATATGCTGCAGTTGTGTGTCTGTCTGTCTATCCATAAAAAGCTGGTATTGTACCAAAATGGCTTTCAAGGTGATAGGCAGTCACATATACTGCAAGTTTGGTCATATGTTTGAAATGGTGCAAGATAGTCATTATCGCTACAGAGTACAGACTACTAACAGCAAGTGATATATTATTAGGTCGACTCCTCCGAGTCGACCTAATGAAGTGGCCCGTCTCAAATGTCAGTCCGCCCGTCCGTACATCCACAAGAAATTTCTTCGATTTCAATGGAATTTGGTATGTAGAAGGTAGAAGTCGATGAGTGATGCATGATGGTATGCAGTATGACCCGATCTAAGGTCAAGGTCAAGGTCACCGGCCCTTGAAAGTCGGAAATTCTGCCATTTTCAAAGGCTATCTCCTACCCTATTTATAATGGGGGCTGGGAAATTACCAAGGATTCTTAAATTAGAGCACAATACCTAAAGCTTATTGGGGACGGATTTTTGATTTTTGTCCTAGTTTTTGTGTCACTTGACTCTGAAGTTGACAGTGAGTCGACCGCCAGTCCCATACGGGGTTAATTTTCTATTGAATAGCAGCAATACTGATGAGTTCAGCGACTTTCAAGGTCATTCATTTTCTTGGTTTCTTTTTTGAGCATTTTTGTCGCACACGCAGAGAAACAGCAGTACTTCTACTTTCTGGTGTGAAATCTGATACCACTATCTGTCTCAGTAACTGTGACACTGATTTCATACGACAGGATTGAAATTTGAGCAATATTTCGTTTGATTTTTGGCCAAAGAAAAGGTATGTAGGTAACATGCATGTGCAACTTCACCACAGAACTCTCCGCATACATAGTGTAACCGAGATAACAACTAACAACACAACTGACAGTCTCTGTCATACTCATTACCTCATCAATGTTACGCAGCCACTTGGTGATATTGTCAAATGTCTTGGCACTTGTAATGTCATAAACAAGCATTATGCCCATGGCACCACGGTAGTATGATGTCGTGATGGTGTGGAAGCGTTCCTGCCCAGCAGTGTCCCTACATCATCAGTTGACAGCTCTCAGAACAGTCCACTCACAAGCAGTCACCATGACAACAACAACAACAACAACAACAACAGATGCAGCAGCCACAGTTATGTAAAGTGTGCTTGGCAGCTAACACACACACACACACGTACACGTACACACACACTGGCTTTCATTCTCTTGGCAAATGTTTCAACACGGTGACATATCTGCCAGCAGGCTGCAGCATTCACACAATAAAGAACTTTATTAGACATACTTTCGTCGTAAAGTCTAATTCCAAATACTAATGTTCAGAAGCAGCTCTGTAATTTTAAAGCAGAACTTGGGATGGTGGTTGTTATCATGTTAAGATACAGCAGTTACATGTGCACATGAACTTTATTTTGAACCACCCTATGTGCATATATGACTTGTCGAGAAGTTGAATCCAGCGACTCGATTGCAGAGCTTTTCAGTATGACAAGCAGCCATGGGATTTTTGTTTTTTTTTTGACACTCGGAACTGGTTTTAACAGACAGGCCTGTGTTCTGGCACAGACATAGGGGACAATTGTGCATCCTTTCAATCTTTTTGAATGTGAATGTTGAAAATTCACATTACTTTACAACGTTTTTTCTAAAAATTTTCATATTTTATTGTGGGAAAGTGGATTTTATCCCTTGTAGGCCTTGGACATCTCATCATAAAGCATTCAAAAATTTCTGCCTGGCCCTCTGAAAATTTCTGGAAGATGTTATTTTTGGGATGAATACACCATATATGCTGTTTTTTGTTAAACATTTAGCGTTATTAACACCGCAGGAGTTAAACAGATGGTGATTACTTTTTTGGCCCACCCTAATTACATCTACTACTTACCAGATTTGTAATTTAATCCTTTTGCCACCAAGTTCAATTGTCTTTATCTTGAAATCTATACCTACAATATGGAACAAAAAACAAGAATGACAAAATGTAAACTGCAACAATCCACATGATAGCAACAACATATCTTGTCAGTAATAAGTGTGACCTATGCAGTGCGAAGAAACACCATGGCAACCACACGAGCACCAAATACCTGTCAGACACTTCATATTTATATACAAAATTTTACCAACTGGCTTCTTTGGCACACTAGACAGCCATATTGTTTATTGTTGCTGCACACAAATATGACATTTGTGAAGATTTGTGTGCCATGACAGAAAACAGTACAAAAAACAGCTCAAGGCATAGGCGGGTCTGCCTAAAAATCGAAATCCACGAAATCCACAAAATGTACGAAATCCACTGCCTAAAAATCGAAATCCACGAAATCCACTCAAATGCGACCTTGGCTAAATATCGAAATCCACGAAATCCACTAACTGTACGAAAT
>Ga0209780_1002583_pt1 | contig 12960 bp, 8 predicted proteins | sample WorMetexBAHAMAS2_FD_187384 | JGI IMG/M metagenome (GOLD analysis project Ga0209780, IMG submission 187384) | Marine gutless worms symbiont microbial communities from Max Planck institute for Marine Microbiology, Germany - Inanidrilus exumae... | ecosystem: Host-associated > Annelida > Digestive... | reverse complement strand
GTGTTTTTCTGTGAACATTCAGGCACCTTTTGGTTGTAAACCGTTTGTCGCACACATTACACAAATACGGCCTATAAAGGCTACTGCCCATGTGAAGTCTCATGTGAGTGTCTAGATTTTCAGACTGGCTAAACGCCTTTTCGCACAAGAGACATTTGTACGGTTTCTCTCCACTGTGAGTACTGCTGTGTCGGACCAGGTGCGATGATCTTATGAATCGTTTGCTACAAACAGTGCATTCAAACGGCTTATCTCCCGAGTGACTTCGTCTGTGTCTGTCAAGATCATAGTTACTTTCACAACATTTGCCACACTCAATGCCCTTGAATTTATCTCTATGAATATTCATATGGTGATACAGGGCACTGTGAGACAAAAAGCTTTTCTCACATTGAATGCATGGATATAAGTTGCCCACAGCGTGTACTTTTGGATTTTCATTATGTTGATGTTCAGGGTGATCACTGCTATTATGTTTGTTGTTGTCATCATGAGGAGTTTCCATCATATCATGACTGTCAGCTTCAGTCTTCACGTTGCTTCTGTACACCGGGTCCACGTTGCTTGAAAGTACACAACTGGCTGAAACATTTGCTACATTGTGAACACTTGTTTGGTTCATTTCCGTGTGGACTCTCATATGAATATTTAAACTGTCAGACCGCCTGAATGCCTTATCACAAATGGGACATTTATGTGGCTTTTCTCCGCTGTGAATTCTCCTGTGCTCAAGCAGTTGGGACACTGACATAAATCGTTTGCTACAGACAGTGCATTCAAACGGTCTCTCTCCTGAATGACTTCGTCTATGTTTTGCTAGATCGTAATTACTTCTACGACACCTGCCACAGTCAATGCACTTGAATTTACCTCTATGAACATTCATATGGTGATACAGGGCACTGTTAGACAAAAACCTTTTGTCACATTGCTTGCATGAATACAACTTCTTTCCAGTGTGTGTTTCTTGGTGAATATTCAAACACTGTTCAGCTGTAAACCGTTCACCACCTACCGCACACGAATATGGCACAAAAACGTCATTGCCAACGTGAATTCTCATGTGCATGTCCAAATTTCTGGACTTACTAAAGGCCTTTTCACACAGGAGACATTTATACAGTTTCTCACTGTGAGTTCTGCCATGCTCAATGAGGTGCGATGATCTTACAAATCGTTTGCTACAAACAGTGCATTCAAACGGCTTCTCTCCTGAATGACATCGTGCGTGTCTTTGTAGTTCATAATTACTTTCACAGCATTTTCCACACTCAGTACACTTAAATTTCTTTTTGTGAATATTCATATGGTTGCACATGGCACTCTGGGATGCAAAACGTTTCTCGCATTGTGTGCACGAATACCAGTTTTTCCCAGTGTGTGTTTTTCTGTGAACATTCAGGCACCTTTTGGTTGTAAACCGTTTGTCGCACACATTACACAAATACGGCCTATAAAGGTTACTGCCAATGTGAAGTCTCATGTGAGTGTCTAGATTTTCAGACTGGCTAAACGCCTTTTCGCACAAGAGACATTTGTACGGTTTCTCTCCACTGTGAGTTCTGCTGTGTCGGACCAGGTGCGATGATCTTATGAATCGTTTGCTACAAACAGTGCATTCAAACGGCTTCTCTCCCGAGTGGCTTCGTCTGTGTCTTTCAAGATCATAGTTACTTTCGCAACATTTGCCACACTCAATGCACTTGAATTTATCTGTATGAATATTCATATGGTGATACAAAGCACTTTGCGACAAAAAGGTTTTGCCACATTGAGTGCATGAATACCAGCTGTCCTCGGTGTGTATTTTTCTGTGAACATTCAAGCACCTTTTCGTTTCAAACCGTTTGCCACACACAGTGCACAAATACGGCCTCGGCTTGTCATCATGTGGATACTTAGTGTCATCGTTACTATCAGGTTTGGTCTTTACTTCAGAGCAACTTTCACCTGCATAATGTGCACAATATAAGAAGTAGTTAGTCCAGCACACATCATGATGAGACTTTGATCATACATTATAAAATTATAAAAACAAAAACTGGCTTCAGCTTCTCTTCATTGTAAAAGCCGCCATTTTAAAACAGCAAATATCAAAATTTTATCCGCAAATTCAACGCACAGAAGCTAGCGTAAACGATGAGTGTGTGGTAACAGATGGTAGCATGCTATACTCGCTTCATAGGTCTTGTTTGGTGCATACGGCTAATTCTTGTGAGAATGAAGGTCGGTTCAGCTGCGACCAAGTGATAATATGAATGTGTTTTCTGTGTCTGCTGGCAAAACAACTCTCAGTGTTTAAGCGAAAAGACGCAATTTTCGGCTTTCTGTTTCCCCAGGCAGTGCAGAAGCACTGGTTAGGTGAGGTGGGAAAATAAAGTACAATTCGATTGCTTACTTTCTTAGCAACATTTCTGCCAAAAATTATCAAAATCGGTTGGTTTATGTCGAAGTTGTAGCAAGCCAAAGCAGTGACGTTTTTTAGACACACTGTAGTTAGTCCTGTCACAGGCTGGTGAAGATTATGTTTTGAAACGTGCTTGTTTGCAGAATAACTCAGTGTTGTTGGCGATTTTCCTAGAATTGTGAGAATAGGTAGATTGCGGACAATAGAAGTTCCTTTAATTTTGTAAGTGATCCTGAATATATTATGGATAAAAGACTGTCTTAAGTACTGCCATCATGAGACTGTTGAACTTCATGTTGAATGGGCCCACTGTGCAAATCTGTGGCTCAGCTAATTGAGTTAAGGTTGTACATCCCACATGACACATTTCAGAGACGTTCTTCCCAGCCAATCACTTGGCTAAGTACAGAAAAACTAAATCTAACACAACAAAAAACATGCATCTATAACAAAATTTACAATAATGCATAATAAACACAAATAAATTAGCCCCGTACGGGACTGGCGGTCGACTCCTACGTACTGCCAACTTCAAAGTCACGTGACACAAAAACTAGGACAAAAATCACAAACCTGGCCCCAATAAGCTTTAGGTATTGCCCCCTAATTTAAGAATCCGTGAACATTTGCCAGCCCCCATTGTAAATGGGGGAGGAGATAGCCTCTGAAAATTGCCGATTTTCCGACTTTCAAGGGCTCATGACCTTGACCTTGGATCGGGTCATACTGCAAAGTGCCATGCGTCAATCGTCGACCTCTACCTAAATACCAAATTTCACTGAAATCGTAGAAAGTTTTTGTGGACAGACGGAAATTTGAGACCCACTTTATTAGGTCGACTCGGAGGAGTCGACCTAAAAAACTAAAGCCAAGTTTGGTCGCCTCCTATGACCTCTGGCCTGAAAATGAAACGAGCCTATTATGGAAAAAGTAAATAAGTAAAGAAGGAAGTAAGTAAGTTAGTTAAATAAGCAAACAAACAATTTGTATAGCGTCGAAATCAACAAATGAATTACGGTGTATTACAGTCCTTGAGCCTGTATGGGGCAGAAAAGCTGTAAACTGCTGGATATCTGAACCAGATATTTTATTTGGCATGGAATACAGCGTGGAGCGTAAATTTCACAACATTCACAACTGAGCACAGATAATTAACAATTAGTCTTCTAACTGTATTTAGTTACTTCAGTAAATTGAATAAACACTACCTGTGTAATGATTTGTTGAAAAGTAAGTACAGTAAACAGTGTATAGCAGTTAGCAGTAACTATGTCTCACCGCTATGGGAAACTCACATGTCATATGGGATACAGTGTTACCTGCCACCCAGCAGTGGTAAGAATCCCACTTTTATTCCCAGCCGAAGCAGGTACTCGATTTAGCAACCCCGGATGGATGCAAGGCTGAGTTAACCTATGTTACATAAAAACAGACCGGCTGGGAATTGAACCTGCGACCTGTAAATCGCAAGTCCAACGCCCTACCGCAGTGCCACCACACAACATATATATGTGAACATACATGCAAAGTTATAATTGTGCATTCGTAGAAATTAAGTATATTGAAATACATCACACTATCTGTTTCCAGCTCTGGTTCCAGCCAGATATCTGATCTGATATCCGGCAAAAATACTGCTTCAACCGGATTCCAAAAAAAATAATCTGGTACATGCCTCCCAAATATACACGATATTGATACAATGGTCAATGATAACCTACTTCATCTACATGCAGACACCCGATGCTTGCCTGTAACGACACTGTATCAATTTGAATTTGGCGTGGCACAGTTACGTTTGCTACCGTGACACAAAATTTATCACCTGTGTTAATCCATCCAGGACATTTCGTCTTTAATCTGAAAAAACAAAGCAATCACTAACATAATTTTAGCTGCTGTCCCACATCTACAACAACATTTACGGTTGTAAGCTGTAACATTTATAGTTGGCTGCGTGGCACAGTGGTAGAACACCACTTACACCAGTCACTGACCGGCGAACTTTCCCAGTTCCACGCTCGACCTGTAGCCGACGGTTGACCACATATGTGGGTAAGCCGTCCGCTATAGGTCAGCCAACTCAGTCTTTCATCTTTTCGAGGTCAATAAATTGAGTAGTGAGCAACTTTATCAGATGTGTGCTTGTCACGCCATCTGGTGAGTGACTGAGTGTTCATGAGGTTAAGTCGGTGCGGTTATCGGCCGCTGTGCGCCGTGTGTGGCAGCAATTTAGCCGAGCTTAACCCCTCTGTATATATAGCTTAGTGCTGCCCAGCGTGACGGATGTTACTGTAGATTGCACGTTATGTCGTCAATCAAATAAACGAACATTATTATTAAAAATTTACAAAACATAATATTCCATAGCATATATGTCAGAGATTAGTAAGTTGTAACTTCAGCACTTCCAAAGTTTCATTCAAATTATCATAAATGGTTAATAATAGTTCAAGATTACGAGAACACATACAAGTAACTCCAAACCGTACCTGCCCTCGTGGCCGAGTTATTAACGCACTCGGCCGCCATGTGCAGTAGAGCGTGACGCGCTCAGTGGCCGGGGTTCGACTCGGCCCCGGGCATGAACGCCTACCAAAGAACTATTTCTAATAATTCCTACGCACATGATGAACAGGGAGATAATCCTGGGCAGGAAAAAAGAGGTTCGACGGCGTCCTCTATAAACTGTGACCGTTGCAGGCATCTTGATCTAGCAGTGTCAAGTCTGCCTGCCGCGCCGGCGTGAGTCAAAGTAAATAGACTTGGCTGGCCGATGGCTGGCACAATACACATCGCCAGTCAGGGCTAAGCCAGACAGTAGGCCATGTATAGAAGGGGCGCGCTATAGAAATACCTGACAAGCTGCTCACTCCTACTTAACCCGCCTTCCCCGCACGTCGCTAACACACATCACACACACCTACCAATTCCCTTCCTCTCCCTGGGCAAGCGCACTGGACCGCTATATGGTCTCAGCGCAGGGGTCCAGAGTAGGCTGGACCCCTACCCGCAAAGAACGTACGAACGAACTCCAAACTGTGCATTTACCTAGTGTGCTCTAAATCATAAATTATTAAGTTCATAATTATGAAAAATTTAGTTGTAATCTCCTTCAGTTCAACAAGTGCTCAGCAAGCTGTGAACCAGACTTGTAACTTGGCTAGCATCTGCCGAATCCGAGTTCATGATTGAGTCCAAGTCCCAAGTCCTCTGCTGTCACGTCGAAGTCCGGGTTTGAGTCCGAGATCGAGCCATCTTAACGTAACAACAAGTTCAATGTTTGATGTGCTATCAAGTGTTTGACTATGTTGCATCATTACAGTTTACATTGTTGCATTTCAGAAATAACCGCAACAAAAAATACCATCATCATCATCATCATCATCACATGGTATTTTTAAAGTGGCCTAAGCAGCAACGCCACCACGAGGACCACTATAGTCAGAGTAAGTACAACAGTATCAGTCAGTGTTGTAACAGCAACGGAATAGGTATGTCTTCAGATGGCGCCGGAAGGTTGACAGGGACGGAGCGGAGGTGACATCATCTGGTGAGCTGTTCCAGTCCTTAGCACCAGCAGTCGGGAAGACACAACTACCGACTGTTGGCAGGCAGAAGGACGGAACGTCAAGCTGAGTAGACGATGCAGATCGCAGCCTTACCCATATGACATGTCAGCAACGCAAGTAAACTGAGACGTCATGTAAGGCGGCGCCGTACCGTGCACAGCACGAAATGATCACAAAATCCATAAAGCTTATGCAACAAATGAGTTCACCACTGTCTTCGTCGCATCACGTCTAAATACATGCTCAACTGGGGCATTTAATGCTGAAGCAGACAATACAAGGACTTAAACAAGGACTTGACTTTAGGAAAGCCGAGGCGGAGGTAAAAATTTCTACATGAATTACTTGGAGGCGTAGTTTACCGAGTGAAGTTGAATGTCTCCAGTACAGCTTCAGCAGGCACAGCATCATTTTCAGCAACAGAGCACAAAGTACTGGACTCGAAAGCCTGAAACAAAACAACAGTCAGACTGTAACAGTTTTTACTGTTACCCTGTCACGGTAGGTTGCGTGGTATTGCGATCAGCATGTATGTATGCCTATCTGTATGTCTGTTTGCACATCTCAACAAGTAGCTCAGCTATTGCATACGGACCACATTACACGCTACATCAGTTGAAATCTCAGCAAATAATGTAAAGTTGTATGCACATATCCCTTAAGGTGGTACTCAAGGTCATCAGAGTCGCTGCTATTTGATAGGCCATATATTACATCCCACTAGTGGTTTGTAGTAGCAATGACTCTATCTTTCACTGTTTCTGAGACACAGACATTGCCATATTTACAGTGTACTGTGACCGTCAGAAGTGATTCAGTTTTGAAAACACAGTTGAATTTACTAACCACGTGCACTTTCCGATTAATATATACATAAAAATATAGTAGATAATTCATACTATATTTCCCGATGTATGGGAGTTAGCTTTCAAACAGCAAAGATAACCTTCAAGGTCACTCAAGGTCACTGGTATTGGTGCCATTCAATAAGCTATGTACGATTTCATATTAGTCTTCAAATTGTGGATATGTCATCATCTTGCACTGTTTCCAAGATATTATCACAAGATATTATCATTTTCTGAAATTCAAAGAGATCACATGACCCTGAGCACGAGAATCGGTGGTCAGTTGCCAGTACCCATTGTAAATGGCAGAGGAGATAGCTTTTAAAAATGGAATGATATCCAACTTTCAACGGCTCACGACCTTGACCTTGACCTTGGATCGGGTCAAGTCACACTGCATACCATCATGAAATGCATCACTCATCGACCTCAAATTACATGCCAACTTTCACTGAAATCGAAGAAACTGTTTGTGGACGGATGGACAGACGTATGGACGGACACATGGACGTATGGACGGACGGAGATTTAAGACCCATTTTATTAGGTCGACTCAGCAAATTCGACGTAGAAAAACGTGTGTCTAAGTTAATTTGGCAAAAGACGGCATCACCGTCTTGTCAGCCATGTCTCCTCCAAATGTGACCCTTTTTGTGGGGGGATCTGGACCCATCTGATAATGTATCTGGTTCCTGGGCCCCAGATAAGTCAGTTCCCAAACTGCATCTCGATCATTTCAGCCAGTTTTGAACAGGATATCCACCTGACCAACACACGCTGCCACACAGACAACAATACGTGTGACATGTGTAGCAGTATGCTTCATCTACACACTGCACTCAGGCAATGCGGCCTAATGAAATTGTTGTAGAACTTCATCTGTTACCAAGAATCTGCAAAAAATTCTTTCTGTTGTGATACCCTAAATACTAGAGATGCACCAATAATCGGCAGATAATCAGTATCGGCCAATTATCGGCCATTTTGCCGATAATCGGTATCGGCCGATTAGTATGTTGGTATCGGCCGATTGTCGTTTACAGAATTGGTAAGTACAAGTTTTTACACGGTGGGGCATAAAAAAAACACGCCAAAATGTGTTTCGCCATAACTTTCGTAAATCTCGACGGATTTGGAACAAATTTGGCAGATTGCTTCTTAAATAAATTGCTCATAAAGAAGTGCAAACAAATGTCACCTGAACCGAGTACCAGCTTCGTACTATCTGCTGAAACTTGAAAGTCAGTAAAATCACTAATACAACTGTAGCATAGACTATATTCGTTTCTTCGGGCATTTTAGATGAAGGTCCACGTGGATTATTCTACCCACTGTCTCTAGCTACGACTCGCTCCAGTTTCTCTTTCGATCTGGCGAGTTGTTCGGTGAGTTTGCGGGGCATTCTCCTGGCTGAGTACAAGATCTTGTACGGTATTAATGTCGCAAGCCAGGCAGCGAATGACCACGTTACGTGCGTACTCCAGAGAACATTAATACTGTACAAGTTCTTGTACTCAGCCAGGAGAATGTTCCGCAAAATCACCGAACAACTCGTCAGATCGAAAGAAGCAGCAGATGTTGCCAGATATTCGGCATATGTCAGCGGACGTCTGCATATTCCAGCAGGACAGCACACCTGCACACCGTGCACGGGACACCATCGAGCTGATACGACATGAAACCCCAGACTTCACTGGACCAGATGTCTGGTCAGCGAATTCACCAGACCTCAATCCAGTTGATTATATGATCTGGGGGCTGATACAAGAACGCATCTATCAGACAGCGATTCGGGACACAGATGATCTGAAGCAGTGCCTTACCTGTGTCTGGGCTGAGCTGAAGCAAAGCATCGTTGATAAAGCCATTGAACAATGGCGGCCAAGGCTGAGAGCTTGCATTTGCGCAAAGGGACAACACTTTCAACAGCTGCTAAATTGAACATTGCGTTTTCTCGTCTAACATTAATATTCCGCATTTTTTGTTCAGTGACAACTGCTCGTTGCATTTAGGAATATAGCCTATGTTACAGTTGTATTAGTGACTTTCAAGTTTCAGCAGATAGTGCGAAGCTGGTACTCGGTTCAGGTGACATTTGTTTGCACTGCTTTATTAACAATTTATTTAAGAAGCAATCTGCCAAATTTGTTCCAAATCCGTCGAGTTTTACGAAAGTTATGGCGAAACACATTTTGGTGTGTTTTTTATGCCCCACAGTGTATTACATGGTGTATCCATGGCCAAAATCGTTGTGTTCGAAAGGAGGGTGGGTCACTATGAGCGCATCAGAAAACTAGAGTCCCTGGGCTATCACGCGGAGTCGTTTGCGTGATCGTAGGTTTAGCCATTTTAGCATAACACCGACTGGAGTCGGACAAAAGGATGGACAGACAGACACATGATGATGGAAAGTACCGCGCTAGCATAGTGTCGTGCGGTAAAAACTAAAGACTCGGTTGGTCTGCCGTCCTTCAAGTAAGTAAGAGTCCTCGAATAACAATCAAAGCCTGAATAAATAGCTTAAATAAAACAGCAAAATAAGATTTTTTTATTTATCGCTAATCAACCGATTATCGGCCGACCGATAATCGGCCAGTGCCTTATCGGTGCATCTATAATCTATACAACATAAATAATACAACATACATCATCAGGTTCCTGTTTCATAACTGTCAAGTTTTCTTGCAGGACTTCAGCGGGCCAATCTCCACTGACATATTCTGTTGTACAAAAACCATCAGTGTCTCTGGCAAGTGGAGCCGTCTGAATGAACTCAAGTCCATAGGAATTACCAGAACATTCAACGAGCAATTGTTGTTCACTGACAGCATTTACAGCTGAGTCCATATCCATCTACATTTGTTTAGACACTAAACAAAATCACCAACAAAAAATGCATGTAACGCATACCATATCACATAACAGAAAGTTCATAACTTCAACTACACAGTGCAAAAGAATAATTAGTAGAACTATTTTCAGCATCAGATCACTGCAGTGAACTACATACAAAGCCTTCACTGAAAGTCCAACCGACCACTTTAGTAACACTTTAGCCGACTGTAAACTTCTGACTGTTACTTATTTGGAGTTTCAATTTCCAGTTCAGGTCTGCTTTTTCAGACATGATGCCAAATGGGGCCATCTGCAGTTTACACAAATATGTAGTTTTTATTATTTCTCGTGGTAGGTTCTGTGTTCAACTGATCCATGTGGTAATCTGCAACTGTGGACAGCAACAGTTCACTTTCTGCTTTGTGGGGCCTGGAGGACTCGTACAACACAGTTGTCCTTGTCCTGTTAATATCCGGTTGGTTGAAGTCACCGCCTAGTAACAGAACAGCTTCTGAATATTTCATTCTTATTTTGGAAATGGAAAGTTTCAGTCCATGAAGGCACTGTATCGGAGAGTCTAAGGACAGCAAAAAAACTCCACCTATGTGTCCGTCCTTTTGTCCGACTCCAGTCTGTGTTATGCTGTTTTTCAGCATCAGATCAATGCATACCACCTATGATTTTTTCTGCCTCTAGGTGAACTTTTATCCACGTATTTCACAATCAGTATCAAAGTCAAGTAGTCGGGCAGAAAGTAGTAGTAATGCAGGATGAACATTTGCAAGTTATTATACTACTAGCCTAGCACTCTGTGTTAAAGGTACTCACAGGATGAGGGCATCCAACAACACGCAATTTCGCAGAGTCGTTATGATGCATCATTGGCCTTGCTGATACTTCCTTACTGGTAGGTATTTGTTACCGTACCGAAGTACGTCTAGTTCTGATGTAAATAATGATAACTTGCTTGAACTGTTACACATGGCTGTAGATGAATCCAACAACTCGCAAGTTCTACAACTGATGGGCGACTTCAGCTACCCGGAGATCAACTACAATGAGTATAATGTTACAGGACGTGACGACTCATGTCCGAGTAAGTTCTTTCATGCATGCAGGATCTCTTTCTCCTTCAGCGTGATAGAGAGAATATGATGTACTGAGATAATCAGAAACCTAGTATTCTGGATTACATCTTCTCTCACGAGCAAAATCAATTAACAATTATTATTTATGCACCCTCTCTGGGAAGAGCGACCACTGTTGTATACAGTTTGTCTATATGTAATCCAAGACAATTTTACTGCCAAATATAACTCAAACAAATTGGATTACGGGAAAGGTGCTTTTTCGAGTATCAGAAGTGATCTTAGAGAAACAAACTGGTAGAAGTGTTTGCTCAAAAGACTGTAGAGGAAATGTGGACATACTTTAAGCATAAAACACAAGCTCTATGTTCTTCTCACGTACCAAGTAGAAGTGCTACTCAGATAAGTGGAAAGAAAACTTGGATGACTATAGCAGCAAAGAAACTATGGGAAAAGCAAAAAGCAGTTTGCACAAAGTACAATTCGTGCAGTAGCACGAATTATAAAGAGTACCGAAAATTAGAAACAAAGTCAAGGAAGCAGCCAAAAAGCAGTACCAAATTATACTGCTTGGTGACAGAGGCACATGCGTGTGAGCAGCTTGCCCAAGGCTGTTACCCGGACGCGGACCGGCCGAGATTCGAACCCGCGATCTTTAGGATCGCGAGCAAATACTCTACCGTTAAGCCACACAGGCCAATAAATAGCCACTACCTAGACACTACCTAATAATAATAATAATCAAGCTGAACGGGCTGCAGCTGGATTCCTTTTCACTGTGATCGTATTATTACGTATAATTAAATAATAATTAAATAATAATTGTTACCATTAATATTATATACACAACTTTGTGCACTTGTGCAACAGATTTATTATATACACAACCAGTCTGTGATTGGTTGATGTGTGCACGTGAACATGCATCAACAAATTAGCTGTGCGAAAAATCGGCAATCATGGAGGGTAGAGTTAGTGTTACGGTTACTGTGTCGGTTAGGGTTAGTGCTACGGTTAGGGTCAGTTTAGTAATTTAAGCCCCTAAACTTTATAATCACCTAAAACGGCAGGAAAACGTTGTGTATATAATAAATCTGTTGCATACTACACAACGTTGTGTATATAATATCGGGGTATTATTACACAGACACTACCTAATAATAATAATAATAATAATAATAACCATCCACCCAAGTGCCTGCAACAGCGGTACCTTCTGCTCCCACATCCAGCGACGTGCTGTCACACCCTGTCTGGGTCAAGCAGATCAGCCGCATTCCTCGTGCTGCAAGGGGGGCTTGCAGGTCCTTGCTGACACAGATCATCAGGAAAGTCATAGATGTCCCGAACGACAAATCAGCATGGAACGAGCTACTACACTTCGGCCCGGTGATTCTTGCCAAACCAAAGAGAGGAGGTGCGAACAGGAATCTCAGCAACATCATCGTCAAGCGCACCGCTGCTTGGGGCAAGGACCCGCTGCTGGTCACTCAAGAGCAGAGGACATACAAGAGACCAGGCAAACAGCCAAGTGAAGACAACAAAATGGCTGCCGCAGTCACCAGCAAGCTAGAGGCTGGTAACTTCAGAGCCGCTATCAGGATCATCTGCTCTAGTGACACGCCAGCCCCAGTTAACTCGGAGACAGTGCAGGCATTGCAGCAGAAACATCCTGCTCCAGCTACTAATCGTAGACCACCATGTGACCCGGCCCCCTTGGCTCGTCAGGTGGACCAGATGGACTTACGCCACAACACATCAGTGATCTACTTGCCGGGTCAACTGATGACAGTCTGCAGTCAGCTCTGGTGGACCTAGTGAACGTGCTACTGGCCGGATCCTGCTCCAAGGAGATCAACGCCATAGTCTTCGGAGGGCGTTTAATCGCTCTGTCCAAGAAGGATGGCGGAATCCGTTCGATCTCCGTTGGGTACACCTTGAGGCGGCTAGCAGCCAAGTGTGCGAACAATTATGTCATCAAAAGAAGAAGTGAAGTTCTTCAGCCGCAACAGCTCGGTGTAGGAGTTTCAGGTGGAGCAGAAGCGGCAGTCCATGCGGCACGGAGACTAGCTGCCAATCTATCGCAGTACCATGTTGTCGTCAAATTAGATTTCTCAAATGCATTCAACAGCGTCAGAAGAGATCTCATACTCGACAGCATCGCAGCTCACAGTCCAGAAATATACAGACTGGTCCATGCAGCGTACTCA
>Ga0209780_1002582_pt1 | contig 12962 bp, 7 predicted proteins | sample WorMetexBAHAMAS2_FD_187384 | JGI IMG/M metagenome (GOLD analysis project Ga0209780, IMG submission 187384) | Marine gutless worms symbiont microbial communities from Max Planck institute for Marine Microbiology, Germany - Inanidrilus exumae... | ecosystem: Host-associated > Annelida > Digestive... | reverse complement strand
TAGCTTCTGTGCGTTGAATTTGCGGATAAAATTTTGATATTTGCTGTTTTAGAACGGCGGCTTTTACAATAAAGAGAAACTGAAGCCAGTTTTTGTTTTTATAATCCTACTTATCAATTCCCCTCCTGTCCCTGGGTTAGTGTACTGGACTGTTCCACGGTCTCAGCACTGAGGTCCAGAGGTACGCAATAAGAAAGACCATTGGTCTCATCCTTACTTGATCCATTAAGTCAAGGAGTGTTGATGTCTTTACGCGAGCTCTGCAATGACAGTGATATCACTAGTTTGTCATACAGGAATTACTTACTTAATTATTTACTTGTGTCAGACTCAGTGATATTCAGAGCTGCTCTTCATAGTTCATTTACCATTGCTTTGCCCACTGAGCCTTCGCTGCTACCAGGATAACTTCTTTCCATTATATTTTATTGTTAACATGCATTATCATATGCTCTGCTTGTATATTAAAGAAGTATGTATATAGTATAACCTAATTATGGTATATATTATTACCTAGTTATGACATTGTAGAAAAATGATATTCATTTTTTTATTTTATCCTTAATCAGCATTCTCAGTAGTAGTTTTGAGTGTATCCGTATTGAGTAGAAAAATAATCTCAGAAGTGAGCTAAAGGTTAAAATATATACTATTATTACTGAGTGTTTTAGGAGCATATTTATTATCAGACGTTTAGGCATAAAACCTGTTAGTGGCAGTAGTCCACCTAAAGAAAGTGACATACTAATAAAGGACAGTTTTTGAATATTTTGGAGGTTTTGTTTATATCATGATTCCTGTAGTGCATTATTATTTATTTTATTGAGTAGAATAAAGAATTAAAGAATGGTGCTGAAGCTAATACATACAAGAAGAAGTTGGCATAAAATAAGTGAAATAATCAACAGATATGTTTTGTAGTGATATTGGTCAGTACATATACTGTGCTGTGTAGGTCGCAAAGGCCGCCTGCCGGACCACGGAGGAGAGTTCGTGGTGTTGGCCAATCTGGAGCCGGTTTGTTGTTTATTTTTACTTTTGTGTACTTTTGCTGCTGTGAAAAGATGCCTTTTGACGACATAAACGCGCCCATTTGTGGGCCTGTTGTAAAACGCAGGAGCAGTTACGAGCTTTGTTATGCTATTAATGATTGCTGATGTCTTAGCAGGAATTGAATCCATAATTCTGCATCACTCAGTGGAGAGAAGCCATACGGGCTTCTGAGCAGTAATGCGCCGTGATTTATGTGTTTATTTCGGCACCATACAAATTGTTTGTTTGTGTGTTTACTTAACTTCCTCACTTTGTTCCTTCCTTAATTTTTTGCTTTGCTATGCATTCTTTCTTACTTATTTACTTCCTTCCTTCCAGAATAGACCCCTTTCATTTCCAGGCCTGAGGTCATAGGAGGCGACCAAACCTGGCTTTAGTTTTTTTTGTATTAATTTTATGTTGTAGTATATTTTTATGGATGCCTGTTTGCTTTTGTTGTGATTGTTTCAGTTTTTCAGTAATAAGCCAAGAGATTGACTGGGAAGAACGTCTCAATAATACCTATTTTGTGTCAAGTTGGCGTACAACCTTAACTCAAACAATCAATTAACTTCCTTCTGTACTTTCTTCCTTCCTTACTTTTTTCTTTTCTTGTGCTTTTGTACTTACTGATTTACTTCCTTACTGGTTTACTTCCTTGTTTTTTTCTATCTACTTCTTCCAGAATAGACCCATTCCGTTTCCATGCTGGAATTGTAGGAGATGACCAAACGTGACGTTAGTTTTTTTGTGTTAATTTTATGTTGTAGTATTTTATGTTGTAGTATATTTTGTTATGAATGCATGTTTGCTTTTGTTGTCTTTTTCTGTTTTTCAGTACTAAGCCAAAAGATTTCTGGGAAGAACATCTCTGAAATCACCTTTTTTGTCGGTTGGGATGTAAAACCTTAACTCAATCAATCAGCTTGGTTGAGAGCAGTCATCAAGCTCTTTGCACTGCCTCAGTTGATTAAAAACCTACCTCATCAGGCAAGTAAGCAACTATCAACATTGCAGGCCTTATGTGGGCCCAGACTGAAAAACTATGCTCATCCCATATCTATGCTGGATGTCATACAAGGCATCAAACATGTTTTATGTTTATTTATGTTGTAGTACCTTTTGATTTTTTGCATTTCTGCTTTTGCTGTGTTAGATTTTGTTTCATCAGTACCATCTCTGAAATTAACTATTTTTTTGTGTCGAGTGGGATTAAAAATAAACTCTGTCAAATGCTCAACCCGGTTGTTTGTTATTAGCAATAAAAGCATGTGACAGTGGGATACCAGTACTTAAAGGTTAAGGTGAAGATTATTGCTGATGCTCACCACCTCGAATTTGTTGTCTGAAATGGCAGCTGATTGATATTGATTGTTTAATTTTTGTCTGGGATTCTGAAAGTGGCTTCATTGAACATTTCAGAAAATTCAGAATTACCATTTTAATTTGCATGCAAAATGTCGGCTCACATCATTCAGAGACATGGCTGTTTAATGAAAATTCAAAACAATGGTCGCCATCATGTTGCCACAAGTAGTGATGCACATCAGACATGTCCTCAAATGACGTCATTTGTGTGCAAATAAAATTTGATTGAAATGTCTCTAACTAATCATATATATGGGCTTGTCTTCTTCCTATATTGATGGCTGGCAGCCTTCTGGGCTTTGATACTGAGGTTTAAACAGCACTGTGTCATTAATGCATAGTGTGTGTGTGTGCAATCATTTTGTTGACAGGTGCTCCGTCGTGTCCTCCAATGTCGGCAGGTGGATGAGGCTAAGCACTCCTCATCACTGTTGTGATGAGGCTCCGCAGTCAATTCAGCCATGATCAACAGCATTTCACCTATTTCTTTACTTAAATTTAATCATTATTAACTGCTCAGTCCATATATTTGTCACTGGGTATTATCAGTACGTGTATTATTTTACAAGTTAATACATCAAGTAACTGCTGGAGGTAATAACTGGGTGTCTAATATTTAGGCTAGATAATACGGTATATAAAAATCCGTTGTGTGATAAATAGTGTGGTAGATAAAAATGTTCTATTAGCCTCGACATTTGAAATTAACAGTTGCAAACTGGATGGTAGGAACTGCACATGCTGAATGTTTAAGCATTCAAAGGTTTAAATTATCAAACACCATCAACTCCTGTTGTGATTCCTACCTAGTAATTGCATAGCGTGTTGTTCATTACCTGCAGCAGTCTGGGAATGGTATTACTGTAAGTCGTAACAGTTTGCTTAAGTTTGTTGTAAAGTATAGCTTAGCAAAATGTGTGCAATACGTATTTGTATATAAAATATCTACAGTAAGTTGACATATTCCCTACTGTATGAAGAACTGTGCTGGGTTTGTTGAATTGTTGTTAACCATGGCTGAATAGGACGTCATCTTTTGTTGCCTGAAGCACTGTGAATGCAGTGCTAATGAAGCAGAGTTGGGAATGTCACTGTGTGTGACGCCAGCTCTGTGGATGTCGTGGCAATGATGGATTTTTTCATGTTTGTCGGGATTTTTGTTTGGGTTTTGTGGTTGTATGGCTTGGTTTCACCATTCTGGATTCAACCAGTCACTTAATGAGTGGTATGTTACCGTACAGAATGCATCACACATCGCCTTTATTTCAGTGGTCATTTTCCATGTGAGTCTAGGTCTGCCAGTTCACCCTTGGCTTTCTTCCTCCAAACTGTTCTGACAAAGAGCCTTTGAGAATACATGACAGATGTATTTTTATGGACCAGATGACCAGCAGTTTCAAAGCTCTGAAGGAAACTCAAAGCAATGATTTTGACAGTGTATGGCTTCATCTCAGCCTTTCTTTATCTGCCACCGGACGTCTGTGGGAAAGGCTGTCGTTCCTTTACTCCATCTCTCCGATACCAGTATCCTGATAGAATGCACAATGTGCTTAAACGTCCTTCGGTACCCGACTTAGTTTACCTAGTTTAGCATTTGTGAACTACTGAAAAATAATGAACTGACAAAAAGTATGAAAAACGGGAAACCTCTGAGCAGTATTATTCAAGTAATGGGTCAAGTAGAAATAATCCATAGTTCTATATTGATGGTTTGGTACCGTTTTCTTGGGAACTTTGTCCATTATGGCGTTAATGCATTAGAATATGACTACCCCGTAGTTTCACTTCTTCTTCCCGGACTGCCTTCATGGATTTTTTTCTAGGACCGTTTCTTCTGAGCTACTCTGTTTTTGTTTTTTAGTTTTTCATATTTTTTCGTTTCTGTGCCGTGCACTAGACTAAGGTGACCATATTGTCGGCTTTTGAGCACATGTAAATATATCATATCGTAGTTTGGTGTCTACCAATCGGGGACTAAATACTTACTAATTGTACCAGCCATGTGGACTTGTTTCACTTTCTTTGAGGTAGATATGACGTGGTTGAGATTTTGACACTGTAGTAGCTGAAGGAAAAACACCAGTTAATGGTAACTGTACATGTCGTGCCTTTGACTCCATTCCTATGCTGACATCTTTACATTGTATTTTTCTGGTTCAAGCTCAATTAGTTTTTCATTATTATTTTCACTTTAAGTGTTTTAATCCCGTAGTTTGCAGTCTTGGGTGTGCATTCACCAAAGATGTGCAGTTCTATTTTTTAACTGCAGGGTTTGAAATACTGGTTCCTTGTGTGTTTTAACTTCTATATTGTCATTTAATTTGTCATGTCTTGGTGCAGTATGGAAATTGACTTACAAGTGTATGTTTTCAGACAGCCGTCTTGTCCTGAATGTAATTATTTATTAATTAACTGTTCAGTTTTAATTTGGCCATTAAAACCTTTTAAATAAGTGCAGTTATGAACATGTATATTTGTCAGAAAAACTGACAAAAAATAACTAGAAAACGTAAGCGTCGATCCCAGTTGCTGCTAAACTGGCAGAATGCCCAGCAACGCCACACCAGGGGATGCACGTAGGCCATGGCAGCCTCCCTTGAAAGTCAAAAAAATAAATAATCCCTTTTATTTCTGACTATATGCTTGTAGTCGGCCTCTTTTATTATGAAAATCAAAAGAAAATGCTCAAAAAAGTACTTCATTTAAATTCAATAAATAATGAAATTCTGCATATAATGTCACAAAAATTTCTTGCTTGCTGTGCTTGGTTGATTAGGGTGTCAGTCCATTCTGGCATCCCTGTCTGTTGAGTCCTGTGCATTGTGTATGCCACTGTCAGTGACCTTCCAAATTTACGTTCTAACCTTTTACACAAGATTTGTTGGTGCATGCATCTTTCTTGCAAATGTCTTGCTTGAGTTAGTAATTCCTTTGAGATTTCACTTATGACATTTCAGATATTCGACATGATTGCACAAGAGCCCACTGTAGCGCCAACGCCTAGAAAAGGGATATTATGTAATGTTTTTATGCAATTTGGAAAAAGAAGAATAAACTATTTATGCGTCATTTGTCGATATAAAGCGTTCATTCATACCATGTTCTTCAAAACCCCGTGCGCTTTGCCAAGGACACTGGGAGCTTGACATTGACTGATTTATTTAGACTGTTTTGTACAGCTACGTGTATTGCTGGCGAACATTATGTCTAATTTCACCAGTCAATAGCATTTTCTAATGCGATAAGCATTATTTTCACAATCTTCTTAAGGAGCCTCAGGTAATGAAAGTTGAACACTAGTAAGCCACAGGTCCAAATTGTCGAATGCCCTCCAACTCCTGGGCCCCTACACAAATTATCACCTTGTTCATCCTGGCCTTGAAATCCCCTGTAAATTGACGCCACTGTATCTCGCATGTTGTTTTTTTTGCAAACCAAAGAACTTTCTAAATTTCCAACGGAACGGGGTCAGTGTCAACAGTACTGTGACAGCAAATGTACGCGTTAGGTAGAAAAATTTTGTTCAAAGCCTTAGGGACGGGGGCAGACTACTGGCATGGCCCAAAGGCACTAGCGAATTGCACAGGACTGCTTTCTATCTAGTCCTGCTCTCTCCCGTTCCCGCGAACAACTCTCCCGTCCCGGTCCCACGAAGCTCAGTCCCGCTCCCGTCAGTCTGCGTCCCGATACCACAAGGACATTTTTGTCTACTGTAGATCTACAGGGAGTAATAATTTATTATTAGGTCGACTCCTTCGAGTCGACCTAATACAGACGGTCTCAAATGTCCGTCCGTCCGTCCACAAAATGTTTCTTCGATTTCAGTAAAATTTGGTTTGTAGGTAGAGGTCGATGAGTGATGCATGACGATATGCAATATGGCCCGATCCAGGGTCAGTGACTGCATGACACTATGCAGTGAATGAAATTGTAAATATTGTACATAGTGTTCGTTTTACACTTCATTAAGCTTCTTCTGTGGAAAGTCCTGGAATTTTATTGTTCAGAATTCCAGGCCCTGGAAAGTCCTGGAAAAGGCATAGGTCCTGGAAGTCCTGGAATTGTAAACCAGCAGTTCTGGAATTGTTAGTTCTGTTATGATTAGTTAATAAGCCGGAATCCACTTATTGAACTTGCTGGACTAAGCTGTGTTCATTGGAGTACAGTAATGTAACCCAGGTATTGCATTTCCGTTTCTTTAGTATAATGCAGATACACTGATAATTGACTTTGTATGTACATGTTTTCGGCCTCATGCAACCCATGTTTGTGAATAGAACATGTCCTGTAAAATCATGGAAAAAAAAGGAATTTTGAGTCCTGGAAAACCACGAAATTTGGTCTTTGCAAGTCCTGGAAGAAAAGCATTTTAATGTCTGTATGAACCCCGAAGGTACAACTTAACCGTTTCCAGTATACAGTGACATTATGTTTTCAAGTTCTACAATTTAACTAAACCCTCTGTTATGAACATATTTCATTATTGTGTACCAATCTAGTTTTCTAACATTAACATTATGTGTTGTTCAGTTGTTGAACCAGTCTGGTTTCATTTCAGAGATGTTTCAACATGACAATGTTTCTGAGTTCTGATACAGATTTCACCTGTGAATCAAAGTTGTCCTTTGTACATTTTTTTTGATCCAGCCCAACTCAACCTGCCAATTGACTAACCCAACCCAAACAACCGCATATGAAAAATTTATTTTCAGTGATCTTCTGCAGATTTCTTATAAATACATTTTCTATGTAATAATGTCATTTTGTGTACCACGCTAGTTTGTCACATAAACATTATGCCATTCTGTTCAGTTGTTCAGTTGTTGTATCAGTTTGGTTTCGAAGACATAACATAGAAATAAGAAATGAGATGCATGTTAAGGCCTCTAATAGTTCAGCATGTATGTGAATGTGATTTTTTATTAGTCTTTAAAAATATGCACTGTTATTGTTACATTTGATACATTTTAACAATAAATGACTTAACTGCTTATTGTGTGTTGTCTTTGTAAGTTAGGGTTAAAGTTAGTTGATTTGATAGGATAGCTGCACAGGCTAATCACAGTTAACTATGAGCATATAAACCATACTTAATCATTAACATTCCCTGACTAGTAGTGTTGTCACTTTACTTACACATGCAGTGTTCAACTGTTTCAGGTGTTTGTGACATATTGATCTTTTTGTATCACGTCATATACACAACTGACTGGCATATTCAACAGCAGGTACAAACATTTAATTATATATTGTTTTCTTGTGTTTCGCTGTTTAGCATTGCACTTAATGTTACTTAGTTGTGAATTTGAAAAAAATAGCCACCAAGATCCCTGCGTTGCTTAGCAGCAAGCGACTGTTGCTTAGCAACGTGAGGAAATCACCAAAATACGGTCCGATAAATGATCTACGTCACCTGTACAACAAACAGCTTGGCCGATTTCAGTGAAATTTGGCAGAATGGGCCGTTTCAGTATGTAGTTGACCTCTTGTAAAAATTGTCTCCCTATGTCCCCTGGTTGCCTAGCAACGGGCTAAAAAAGACAAAGTCCTGGATTTTGCACACTTCAGTTAGAGTACAGTTCATTTTACTGCTATAACTTTTTTCCCGAAGGTGTAATTGAGTGTAACTTTCACATAACATACAACAGACAGTGGCTAACTATAATATGTAACAATTAGCTTGTCCCGAATTTTGCCCGGGTATTTCTGGTAACAGCTCACCTATACGCGCCGCGTACTCAGTTATCTCATCTCTTGATCTCATCTATTGATTGAGATGTAGGAGTATAGAATATTAATTCGATCTCAACACTTTAGCTGACAGTGAACTTCATCATGGACAAAGAAATGGTGCTTGAAGTTTAATGTGAAAAAATGCAGGGTGACGAGAGTAGCACATACGTATGGTCAGCATAATTATGAGTTGGATGGTGTCAAGTTACAGGAAGTAGAGCATGAACGTGATTTAAGAGTTGAAGTCACCAACTGTCTCAAACCTTCATTGCAATGTTTAAAGGCAGCAGCTAAAGCTATGCAGGTGCTCGGCATTATTAAAAGGAATTTTGTGCTGAACGATGAGGAGGAATTTCGTCTGCTGTTTAACGGTTACGTCCGTCTACACCTAGATTATTGTGTCCAAGACTGGTCGCCATATCTGAAGAAAGATACAGAATTTTGCAAAAAGTACAACGAAAAACTACAAAACTAGTAAAGAAGATTCAGAACAAATCGTATCCTCGTATCCTCGAAAGATTGAGACTGCTACATACGACATCGCTATAGCAAAGAGAAGAACCAGAGGCGACTTAAATCCAGGTTTTTCGTATATTGAACGGGATTGATAATGTGGAAAAGGAACACTTTTTTCGAACTGGATTATGGTGGGTGGCGGCTACAGACTGAGGGGTCATAGAATGAAATTAAAAGTTCAGAGAGGTCGTTTGCAGCTGCGATAAGGTTACTTCAGTCACAGGATTGTCAAAATATGAAACATGTTGCCAGCATCAGTTCTGGAGGCTTCAACCATCAAAACATTTAAGAAGAGATTGGATGACTGCCGACTGAAGCATGGATGTGAAGTTCGTTCTAAGCGTCAGCAGGTCAGCTTTTTTCCACTACTACTACAAGTTACAAGTTCTCAACATTCCGGTTTTTATACAGTACTGGCCCATAATTATTTACATATTCTATGCTATTTATCAACAACATCAAATAATTTTACTTAGGGTGTTATTTTTGATATAAACTTGTTTTCGGTATCATAGTATCATCTGACATTGGACATGCCTTATGTTTCGAGTGATGGTAAAATAATCAGTCATTGCTGTATTTGATTCCTAGACATTAGTTTGGACTTTTGCATCAAATCGTAGCTACAATTTGTGCAAGTCATTATCTAGGATATCAAAAGACTCCTCTCATAGACATAATGACCATTTATTTATTCATTCATTTATATTCATTTGTAGCTTTTAAAGTGGTCATTTCATTTTATACTCGCTCCGTTCGTGGATGTTTGCACTCGTATGTTGATTGGTAGTAATTTGAGAATCTGACAGAGAGGCGCCAGTACTTCCTCTACGTCTACGTTTGTAGTACTAGTACTCCTTAGTAACAATCAGCACACCAATTTTGCAGTGTCTGTCTTCATTTATTTCAAAGAAATGATTGGGGAAATGGATTTTGTGAACTGGACCACGCCCCTTTCAGGAATGGTTTGTTATCCTGGGCTAGGATTAGCTAGGATCATCCTATCTACCAAATTTGAAGTATCTATCTCCATCTTTTATGAATATATGAAAGACAATATAAAATGTAAAAAATGGGATGAATTGGGCAGTAAAGGGGTCACACGTAGTCACTGGAAATAGCACCATTACAATAGAGTAAATCCTGTCTTGCACCATTTCTGAGACATAGTGATATGTTGGTTGATTTCAATCTACCCTGCCTGTATTTGGTTGAGAATGACCCCATTGGAGTTTCACCAACGTATTGGCATCAGAAATATACAGTCCTGGGCTATCGTATGACGTTGTTTGCATGATCCTATTCCTATGTTTAGCTGTTTGGTCGAACTGTGACTTGTGTCAGATGGACAGCATGTACGATGCTAGCATGGAGTTGTGAGGTTAAGATTGTGAAATTTGTACATGGGATTTTTGAGGTAATGTGAGTGGACAGACGTACAGACTTGTTCATCTCAATACTTTGCACCCTTACTGGGGGCAGAGTAATTAGGTTGCATGTGCATATACCCTGTATATACAACCGTACATGTTTGTCCATGGCTTTAACTAGATATTGGTACTGTATACCTGTTTAGTCACTTTTTTATTAAATAATATTTCATTGATTTGTAAATTATAGCATCTAATTGCATGATGATGTTTAAAAAATGTAAGTTTTTAACTTAAAACTTAAATTATAGTTTTTCTGAGTTGATCTGCTGGTTGTGCTGCATATTTTAGGCACCGTCCTTCAGGCAAGGGAATGGTCGCTGCTTAGTCTTGGTGCCATACCTGAGCTGTTCTGGGGTGCCGTCGAGTTTGTGTCATTGTTGTGAGTGTCGTTGTTTTTAAATTAAAATTTTCAGTAACTAATGCAGTACTTATTTTTGAAATGCTGCCAGTGATTATGCACCATGATGCAAGTTTTTTATTTTACCGTCTATTGTTTAAGCACAATTTGGCACTGAGTTTTTGACTATTTTTTACCATTAAGTCGTATGACATAGTGATACAGGAAGTGTAATGTCGCTTTGCTGGTGCATGAGTGCCAGGTATACCTTACCATACTGACATGTTATTGATGGTGTTAGGGGTAGTTATGTACGCTTGTACTAACCAGCTGCCTAATGCTTTGTTTTGTAGCTTCAGGACACTTGTAAATGTGAGTATCGTTGTTTGTAATTATTTATGATTTTGTTTATTTTATATATTTGCCATTGAATCACTGCCCATGATGAAAGACGTTTTATTATGTCCTTTCGGTCCACTTTCTACAGTGTGTTTCAGTTGTCAGCATTGTTTGTGTGAATAAGCAAAGATAGATTATTTTTTTGCACTAGGAATAACAACTTATAATAAACCCACTGATCAGTTACAATGGTACTTAAACGCACTTATGATAACCTGGTAGCTTATTCTAAAGAATTCATGTATAGTATTCTTTTATTCATTTATATTTGTATGATTTTTTGCCTTGATGTCATGATGTCATAAAGAACACAGTCTTCATCCTAGTCTTTCATACTTGTCAGTGTGTCATGTTTGTTTTTGATTTCAGTCATCCGTATTATTTTATTTTATTAATAGAATATAGGCATCATAAGCGGTCCCCTGTTACTGCTTTCATGTTATTTTCCTAAATTGGCTACAATATTTGTATTTATTAAATTTTTTTTAAATGAGACACTGTAATGTGTTTTAGAAATAAATTATGTTATTGTATTCATATTTTAGTATAGCAATTACCGATGCTCATTACCGATGCTCATCATGACCTATAGTGTTATTATATGAAAGCAAATTTGTTATATTCAGCTTACTAATTAAGGCCTTTGATGTTGTGGTTTTAAATTGCTAATTTTTGTGTTGCTGATAATGATCAAAATTTCTAAAGTAATCAACTTCTTTGCAGTTATTGATTAATCAGTAGTTAATTTCTATAAAATAAGTAAATTTCAAATTTGTAAAATTGTACTTGACCATTAACCCACTTAGTTATTAACACAGAAATTGTGTTGCAGTACAAAATAGCAGATGATGACAATGGGAACTGTAAATGATAGCATTGTGAACTGTAAGGCTATTTTGGTCATTTAAGTGAACGTTTTGAGTAAAAATGCGTTATGATGACGTTGGAAGTTTTTTAACTAACTTTAAATCCAAAATGTCTACTTAAAAGACGTGAAGTCTGAGTATGTAAACGGTGATTTTATATTATTTATGTTGTTTTTGTGAATATTTTCTGTAGCCGAATGCGACACGGCGAGGCAGTAACTACAGCACAGAATATCGAGCGGGGTTAGCTGTGCTTATGTGTTAAATTATTATTAGAAATATACTGCCGTCTGACATTATGCATTTTCTTTTTTTAGTGCTTGATCGATCATGCCCTTATGAATTTTGAGATTTTCTTTGTCATTGCCTTGGGTTATCCCTCTTAGTTTCTTCTTTCTGTCTTTCACTTGTTCCAGTAGATAACCTTTGCAGATAAGTGGTTGTTGCAAGCTGGTAGGATACCCTTCATCTTACCCAACCACTGACATCAAAGCACTGAATAGAACTCAGAAATTTGACCACAGTCAGGGACCTGTCCATGTAACCCAGCGGTCAAAGCACTCCGGCGCAATGTGCAGTAGAGCATGATGTGCTCATGAGCCAAGGTTTAAATCTCAGCCTGGGCACATCTGCCTACCAAAGAATTATTTCAAATAATTCCTGTGCACATGATGTACAGGGAGATAATCCCGGGCAGCAATAAGAGGGTTTGACGATGTCCTCTATAAACTGTGATCATTGCTGACACCTTGATCAACAGCATTAAGATTGTTAGCCATGCCACGTGAGCTGAAGCAAATAGACAAGCTGCGGGCTGGTGCAACACACAGCGCCAGTCAGGGCAATGCCAGACAATGGGCCACGTCCAAACGGGGTGCGCTAGAAATACCCGACAAGCTGTTTGCCTCCTACTAATCCTGCCTTCCCCACACTAAGGCACACGTCTGCATATGCTTACCAATAGGGTTAGGACGATACTGGCATCGAGTATCTAATAGTAATCGATACTCAGTGGTATCGAATAGTATCGATTATCGATTGATACTTAGCCTGTACTCGGTCTCGATGCCATCAAACAACTAATTTATGACCTCTGCAAACTTTTTTCTTTATCGCAATACTCTACTGGTCGCTGGAACGTAACGCGGTTAGACACGTCTACGCCCGCTGTCAACTTGTCAATGATCAGCAGCCTCCCCTTGGCAGTGTGATTCTAAGAACTTATACGACTAGGACAAGCAAATTGAATTGTGTGTTTATATCTACACTATGATATAT
>Ga0209780_1002581_pt1 | contig 12966 bp, 5 predicted proteins | sample WorMetexBAHAMAS2_FD_187384 | JGI IMG/M metagenome (GOLD analysis project Ga0209780, IMG submission 187384) | Marine gutless worms symbiont microbial communities from Max Planck institute for Marine Microbiology, Germany - Inanidrilus exumae... | ecosystem: Host-associated > Annelida > Digestive... | reverse complement strand
CTAGTAATATAAGCTAATGAGACAAGTAAATTTGACAAATAAAAAATAACAGTGTAATGAATCCAACAGACTCCACTACAGAATTAAGTCGTGAATATTATTGCTCAATGGCAATATTCAGTTGGCTAAGATGATTCCAGCTATGTCAAATCTTTTCAATGAGATTATACAGGCTGCTAAAAAGCATCAGTAGATCCAACAACGTAATGCTTAGAGGGAAATTCCTTTAAAATTATGCTACTAAAAGTGCTATATTATGCATAATAATTATCAGCGGTTTAATCTGATAAGTTATGGGGTTTGGAGGTGGCAGTGGGTCAAATTTTGCCCTTCTCCATTGACTTTTGTGTGGTCGACCTTACAACGTTCTCGCAATACCATACAAGTGTGTGATATGAACCGGACACAGATTAATAATACAACATTGACTGTGATTAATTTAGGCATGTAAACTATTTCGCCAACCTGTACACTGACACAGTTTGCAATTTACATTGACTAAATAGCCACTAGTGTGGTTAAAATGGCACATGTTGCTGTTGAGTAATATCGTATTTAAATGGATTGAAGTTATGGCACCATTTCAACTGAGAAACAGAGTAGATCATGCATACTGGCAAATAGAAACAAACCTGGTTCACGTAGTTTACAGCCAAATTGTCTTTACAACCATTACAACACTGTTGTCATGTTAGCATACCACACGTAAGCAGAACGATACTCAAATTACTCAAACTTACAACATCATGCAACAACCAATGGGCCAAAAAATGACTTACACAAAATTTGATATACACGTGCAGCATTCATGAAAAACAATGCACATTAAATGTTATTTTTGTTATTATCAACATATGTATAGACTCAAACATTTTCTTACCTGTCTAAGTTGACAGCACCTTCATACGTCACGTGAACAAAAACTACATAGCAAAAACATCTACGTTAAAAATATATACATTTATATATGCATTCTTGGCTTGTGAAACAGGATCATTTTTCCGTGCCCAGATCTCTGTCTCTTGTATGTCTTCTAAATCAAACTCTGGGTTTACTAGTGTGGAAATTTTGTTATAATAGCCTAAGTAATTAACCACTAGTGATGTAGCTGTAGTGTCAGTAATGTCTTGTTGAATATTCAGATTCAGCCAACACTATGCAATGCATATGAGTAACAACAGCAACAGCAGCCAAAGCTACTAACTACTGGTGTTAAGTCACGTTTCCCACTCAATGACTGAACCAAACTTCAGGAATTTTTCAGCACTATAAATAGCAGACAATCATGATCTACTGTATTACCATTTATGGCCTTCTTATCCGTTTTTGATAGCAAAACTTGACGCAGTAAGTGTTACCCGAAATGGCTACTGCTTACTGCTGATTTTCTTGTCCGTATTTACCAACTACACTATACTGTACTAGCGCTCCATTCTTGTGCCTCTGGCGCTTGGTCACACCTCGATCGATTGGGCTTGCAACCTGCCAGTTAGGCCGCCCAATGTACGTTAGTAGTCGGGCAGCCTTAGGTTTTGCTGCTGTCCTTTTTTAGCGCAAACTTTAAAAAACCCCACGTCTAATCTCCGAGACTACCACGAAGAGCTTCATAAAAGTTATACCACATGTTAGGGCCTACGTTGAACTCGATAACGCACCGCGAGAATTTCGCCCAACCCTCCCCTAATTTCTGCAGGGGTCAAAAACCGCGAAATTTGGACTCAATTTCTTAACATTTTTGGCCGTAGTTTTGAAACAAGCAATATTTCTTAAATCCATTTAATAGCATGCAGGACCGATGATGAGTCTATGTCCACGAAAAATTTGGTAGAGTTCCTACACCCCTCCCCTAAAACCTTGGTGGAGTTTTGTGGTGAATTTGATATTTTGGCGCCATCTATTGAATGGAAGTAAGTAATGCTATTTTAACCAGCCAAGACCACATGACAACATGTTATATACAAAAGAAAATAATGCGTGCGACAAACATTAACATTTTTGTTGACCACATATAATCGATGGCATGGTTTAGTGTTGTATTTAATAAAGACTCGCCTCTTTTTGTATAATTTTATATGACAGACCTGATCGAATAAAACACCAATTTAGCAGTCACATTTTAAAGCCCACATCGCCGCCACGCATTTTGGATTCAACGGCCTATTGCTACAGATGTTTAAAAATATTTAGTCGGAGCTGCCTTAGGTTTTGCTGCTGTCCTTTTTTAGCGTAAACTTTAGAAAACCCCACCTCTAAAAGCCTCAAAATCTGGACTCGATTTTTTAAACATTTTTGGCCATAGTTTCAAAACGAAGCAATATTTCTTAAATCCATTTAATAGCGTGTATGACCGATTATGGGTCCATGTCCATGAAAAATTTGGTAGAGTTCCTACAACCCCTCTCCGAGATCCGTGGTGGAGTTTAGGCCCCCTCTGGGGGGAAAAATCAGTAAAATCGCAATAACTCAGCCGCTCATCGCTCAATTGCGCTGAAGCTTGGCAGGCTGAAGGACTGGGGGCTCGGGCGGCCTCAAGTGGCAATGCATCGCTAACTGCCCACATTTCTAGTTCTGAATTTCCTGATGAAGCCAGTTTTGCAGCATCCTGTTGGTCAGATGTTCACGACTGGCACTGATTTGCAGCAGCGTATGTGACATGGCTTTTGATGATCATTTTAGACAAAATGTAGACCATTTCATGACTCCAGCATAAATATCCAATTTCAGGACTTTTCAAGACCCATGAGAATCCTGGTAAATACAAAAGGGGGATAAAAAACATGAGAACAATTATTGTACCATTGTCAGCCAATACAGCCTCTTTTCCACGTTGCTTGTAGCCAAAGATGAGATCAATCCATTCATGAAGGTGTTGAGACACATACTCAGATTCTAGTGATTCTCGGAGCTTTGACACAAAGTCTTTCGGAGCTGAAATACACATTAAACTAGATGGAAAGTACTCTGAGAGAGTACAACTCCCCGCGAAAGTTTGCCCAATGTCGCTGCTTACATGGAGCCATTTCGGCATTTAGGTACATCGCGTTCACCGATTGTGGGTACGATTAATCATCACCATGCTTGTGATGCATAAAATGTAAACAATCGCCGGTTTACAGAGTTTTTTGACCGTTACTTCCACATCCCTCTACCGATCGTAACGAAACATGAACTTGGTCTTCCCTTTCCCCCTAGAAACCTTCCCGTAAAATTTGGTACAAATCCGTCCACAATCCTTTTAGTTATCATGGTCACAGCCAGACACACACACACAAACCAACGCCAGTAAAAACATACTCCCATGCTTTCGCGGGGAAAATTAATCACTGAATCAACATTCACTATTCCCATACCCCATAGCCACACAAAATAAAAGAACAAAGTACGTCACTCCCAAACTACCACACATGGTGATTGTCAAGGCCAACAACATAAACATTATCAAAGACATTCACTTATAATCCATGTGCGCATTTTCACATTTCATCAGATGGGTCCTCCTTTATGCTGCTCCCTTAATAGAAACAAAATGGCAAAAATGGCCCACTTACTTTTAGCCCACGGTGGTAGTTCAACATCATTAACTGCCTGCCCATCCTGTCTGGTACCGAAATTGATCCTGTGTATATTCTGAAGAAACTCGCCATTAGACTCATAGAACTCTGGTATCAGTTCTTTGAAGTCGGACAAACTTGTCAGGCAGTTATTAAATGTCTGTCCAATGCTGTCAACAACATCAGCATAGCAACCTGAAATAGTTCCATGCACACGTAATTACAACATACAGCACACAGCATAAATAAGACTGTCTTCAGAAATGAATTTTCATGTAATATTAAACAGAGATGACACGGCATAATCATACACATCAGCCACATAATGAATGTATCATAAGTCAGCATTCAAAATGAAACAAACATCAAGACAATCAAATACTCTAACTAGATGGCTGTATTGTGCGGAATGCTCACAATACAGTATTCGGCACGAAGCGGTCCGCTACTCGTGCCAAAGCTGTTTACTTCCTGAATTTGACGATGCCCAGTGTAACGTGCCTGCGACTGAGTGATGTCAGCGTTATCTGCTGTGTTACATATTTTCAGTTTCCAATCCAGGTCCACTTTTTCCACGTCGGTCAGCCAGGCGGCACAGTAGTGTACACTGTACTTGCTTTACGCAATATTGGACATCGGACGTTGCCAAAAACCAGGGTAAGTTTCATGTACAAAGCGTACAGCCCAGGGGAATGATTATGAAATGATTCTAACGGTAAAAATAAAAACTAGACATCCTATAGAGGGATGATTTAGTAGTGAATTTCTGGCGATCTGTAATCACTGTGGAGTTATGGCAGACTGAAGTCACAAGACAATGAAATTCTAAGAATTTTTATGCATTTTTTGGAAAAATGACCTCTTATAATAAAATTTCAAATTCTGTTCTAAAAGTTTTCACCACCTCACCCATCAACGTTGTTGTATTCAGCTTTCGTGTAATTTGGCCAACGGGAAATCGTGCATTATTTACCTGACAAAAAAATTTTGCCTGCCTCTCAAACTGTTGCTACTGTCTGGATCGTGCTCAAAATCTGCCAGGGTCAGCCATAAACAATGTACTCAGAGTGCTCCAGATTTCATCCAAATCGGTTCACTTTCGGCAGAGTTACAGCCGAACGCGTGAACACCGCCAAATCGTGTCCTAAAGTGATTCGAATATTCGACTAAAGCCTAGCTTCGAGCCGAATAATTATACTAATGGCTGTAGACCAAGCTGAAGCTGAATCCTAAGGTATGATGGCAATGACGATAACTCTAAGTATCCCCAAGTGTTCTGTTTGGCGGACTGAGCCCAATCTGGAGTAGATAAAGACCTTGTGGGCTTCAACTAACAATGAAGCACATTCTTGTCAAATGTATCAACTTGTAATGGTCTGTTCTCTTAAAGAGCTGTTTAAAAGCATCAACATTCATACTATGAGCGGTTTAATTACAGAAGCCCATTTATATAATGAAGTGTTGCATTTGTTATTTCATTTTTTATTAGCTCTACAGTCTAGTTTGCCTCTTGTCAGCGATTTTCTGGTTTTATTGTCATCACACTTTTTTGGCACTGAATGACACACATAATGTACTAATATGCCATTAAGAAATTACTTATTCACTCGTTGCAACCTAGCTAGCAATACAAAAACTGAAAGCAATAGCAGAAAGTTAAACTAAAATATGTACAATTTCATTAAAAAAATAGCATCCGTACTTTACAAACCTGTTAAATATACGATTCGGATGATCAAACTTGCCACCATGCAAGCACAGCATGTACTGCGGAGCTGAATACAAACACAAACACAAACACACACCGTAAGCCTTCACAGCCGACACCACCATACCGCAGTTTCAGCGGAGTTCTTCAAGACGGCGAAGTAAATGTATAAATCCTGTGGTTATATCACCATCATATGCAAGTTATGTGTCATTTACCATCACTTCTTATTACATTGTAGTATGTTAGAGATGTGACTCAGAAACAATCAGAAAGACTGCACGTATAAATATTCTGTTTGCTATTAAAATTAGCACATAATTTTTTGGAGTTGACAAGGCACACACATGAAACTTAGCTCAGGAATTCTGCGCAGACAGCACACTGAAGCAGTGAGTGCAAGAAACGATTACTGGTAGACAAACTTAAAGAATTATCACTGCTGTAATGGTAATATCTGAAGTCAATAAAGAACAGTGATTTTCAGTAAACTAAGGCTCCAAAACCCTTGAACCAAGTGAGTTTAAGTTTGGCTTACATATGTGTGACCACAAACTATTTCAGTAAACGTCACATGTACCAGTGTCAGTAACACAGTGATACGTCTGAACAAATTATACGTACCGTAAGTTGTTTTGATGAAGCACAGATCCATAATATAACAAATTACAATTCTAAACTTTTGCCGTATGCATAATAAATCCAAACAATTAGCTCAAATAATGATAATGCTACCAGCACGAGCCAGGAAGAACAGCACGTGAGCAGGTGACGAGTAGTGAGAGCCGTAGAGAAATTTCGGCTCCGGCATCTCATCAAAACGTTCCTGCAAAGCCACCACAACATGACTGAACACAGTCAGCAGTAACAGTACATCAATCTCACATTATCATATACGACAGTTTTTGAGGCCAGAGGCAGAAATACACGTTTACAGTATTTTTCTTGATAAGCCAAAGTTGTATGTTACATGACACTGAAACATAGCCAGTGAAGAAAGAGACGAGCTGCAACTTCAGTAGGCTGAGAACAGAATGACGGGGAGGATGTATAATGTTAAAGCAACAGATAGGTTCACACACAATGAGTTGACTGACTGGGAGTAGACGATATAATGAAAGTGGTGCAGCAAAATAAGTTCAGATGGCATGGACGTTTCAAGAACGGGCAAGAATGAATCCGTGAAAATTGCACGGAAGTGGAGGGGAAACAAAAGAAAACTTTGGACAGCAGTTGTGCCAAAGACTGTCAGATCTGACAATGTTATCCGAGGATGTTACAAACTGTACTAAATGGGTAAAGGTAATTAAAAGTACTGTATAATAGTACCCACAAAGACTGCAAATGAGGAAAAATGATTTATCTGGCTCCGGTTCACCGAGGTAGTCCTGGATAAAGGGCCGTTTTAAATGGGATGTTCTCTCGATAAGCCAAGCAGTATCGGTTCCTTCTCCATGATAACTGCATGCGCATCACTTGCACCTACTGTATCAATACCAACATTTCTTCAAAATAATTTTTATATGCAACTTACTTACATATAAATCTGTATCCATCACAATCCAGTGTTCTACCGAAATTACTGAATGGACTGAGCTCGTTTTCAGCATAAAGGCTACTCTTCGTTTATCCCACACTGTGTTGTACATGAATTTGGATATCTCCAAAAATAAGGGTACTTACCTCCCTTAAACCTTGTTCCATCCTCTGAACCAGGCCAATTTTTCGGCATGTCGACCACTGCAAGTACTGTCAACTTAGTTTGACCGTTGCAAGCTTATTACACTGAGTGCCTGCCTTTGTTCACAACACATTAGCTGTGAAATAGAGCGTCATGCGGTTTGTTAGTGACAGCCACAGGGCCAGCACTCGCCAACAAACGTGTAGCCACCGTATAGGGGGACCAACAAATATGGCCGCCACTAAATGATAACCGAAACATATCCCATAACGCTTTGTTGATTGTTGATGCGATCTGCGGCCATATATGTTGGTCCCGATTTTGTCGGCGATCGATGGCAACACTTTCGTCTGCAGTTACGATTGAACATCGTGAATCTAGAATATTTAACTATATATATATATATCTGTGGTGACAGCTGAGACTTGTATCACTATCAGCTTGCAGCAGCTCTGGAAGCAGTCAAGGCAACAGACACTCACCCAGATGACCCAGGTTCTATTATGTTTTGCTTAAAGTTTTCTATAGGTTTTGAGACTGTGCAGCATTCTAATAGCATTTTTATAATTTAAAAACTAATAATACTAAGAAAACTCCCACCGTACAGGTCAGCATGTCTGCACTCTCAAACTTGGGACTGCAAGACATTAAATCTTCTGCCTATTTTCAACGGTCGCTACACTAGACTCAATTTTCTCATCTTCACCACAAACTATTTTCTATCAACATCTTCCTTGTAAGCTTCACGTTTAATTTTGCACTGCACACTTCCACAACATATATGCAAATCACAATCATTTAAACTACTATGTTCTTTAACAGCAACATTACAACATACATACTTAGCTGGAATCTCAGTTTTTCGAAAATGTTCTATTACTATCAACAAGCATCATTCCTATTTACCTTCATTAACTTCTTCATTACCACTTCTCCTAATTCCGTATGTGTTTTCATTGCTTATCTTTTACTACATATATTAGTCAGCTTCTCATTAAACAAGCATAGCTCTTTACTAATAGCTTTAAAGTCACTACAAATGGTGACAAATCAATATATTTATTCTACAGACATTCGGTTCTCAATATACTAAGTTCCACAGTTTGACTTAACTGTAACTACCTGTACCACGGTACCACCATTATCAACTCATTAAATTATACTCTGTAAATTGTGAAGCAAGCAGAATATCCATACGTGTAATCTTTCCAATCGTTCCTCATTCAATGCTCCAATCGGTTTGCTAAGATCACGATATGATCGCTCATCAGTTAAATCTATCAAATCACATAAAAATACCGTGCATCATAAATACATCATAAACTACAGATTCTGCAATCAGTACAAGTCTGTACAACACACTAATACAGTAGAAAGTCTTCACTTAAGACTGCAATGACAATTTTTGCAACATTTTAGCCAACAGTGGTGACATTTTGGCTTATCCAATTGGTTGTGTGTCTGTCTGCATAAATTTCTGCGTGGCTGTTAGTTAACTACAGTTTCCAATTCAGATCTGCTTCTCAGTCACGGTCAGCCATCCCAGCACTTGGTGTTTTCCTCCTGTGACTGAACCCTGAGTGACCTATGACCTTCACCTTCAAATTTAAACAGGACAGTGTCAAGGTAAGTAAGTAAGTGAGTGAATGTCATTGTACAGTACACAAAATCATAGTCACATAGTCACAACACGTGAACCAGCACACCAAATATCAACATCAAAAGTTACTGTCTGGACACAAACACATAGCGAACTGACGAAATAAATATTCAAAATTACTCATCACTGATACAGCAGTTAAAATCTAACCAAGTGACTGGCTTGTGTAGTCTGATATAACCCACGGATACACTGGATATTGTGTCAAGTCGTTGATGCTCCGATCAGCCTCACTGCCAGCAACAGAAACCAACTTCAGTATCTCAATGCTCAGTAGAGCTGTGCATGGGAATGAGAATAAATGGGTTTCCATAAGTCCCATGCGGTTCCCGTGGGAATGAGAACAAGAATAGTCCAGAATTGGAATCTGTGATGGGAAATAGGGATGCACCCGGTACTGGATTCCATCCGGCCAGCATCGGACCGGAAGCAGACGGTGTGATGTACAATATTTTCAATATACTAAATTTCTGACATAATGTTGTTAAAACGTACAAATCTAAATAATTTGCATGTATATCACTACATACACAAATAGTGTTTATTCAGTTTGCTCAAGTAAGTAGTGACAATTAAGTTTTTTTTAATTTTCAATCATGCTCTTGATTTATTGTTTGCAAGTTTCAACTTCACCAAAATGGCGGCTATAAGTCTTAATAATAAATAAGTTAAGATATCCGGTTCATATATCTGGCAGTTTACAGCTTTTCTGCCAAAGCCGGAACCAGATGTTGAAAAACGGATGGATATCCGACAAACTGGAACCAGAACCAGATATCTGGTACATCCCTAATGGGAAAGCCAGTAGCACCTTCACAATAATGTTTCTATTCCCAGCACATTATTTCCAATTATCAGTTTTATGCTTACAAGACATCTTCAGAAATTTTTGCTATCAACATTTACACCAACACAACTGTATAACTAACTGTCAGTTCACTATTAAACAATGGGCTTCTGTTGTGCATTTATTTTCATTATTTAGCTGTAAGCTAGGCTTCAGCCGAATATTGGATTCACTTTATGGCACGTCAACGATTTGGCAGTGCCTACGTGTTCGGCTATAACTCCGCTGAAAGTAAACCGACTTGGATGAAATCTGGAGCAATCTGAGTACATTGTTGGGAGCTGGCCCTGGCAGATTTTGGGCGCGATCTGCACAGTGGCAAAAGTTAGAGGCAGGCGAAATTTTGCTTTGTTTTTTGTGCAGCAAATAACGCATGATTTCACGGATTTCCTGTCAGACAAATTTCACGAAATTTGAACATAACAACGTCGATCGTGTCGCGATAAAAACTTTCAGAACAGAATTTCAAAAATTTTACCGTAATGGGCCGTTTTTCCAAAAAAACGCAAAAATTGCGCACAAAATTTCAACGTCTTGTGACTTCAGGCCCCCATAACTACACAATTGTTCACTACCAAATGATCCCTCTACGGCATGTCTAGTTTCCATTTTTACCATTAGAATCAATTCAAAATCATTCCCCTGGGCTGTACGTACCATACAAGAAACGTACTCCTCCTCCCCAATTTTTCTGATACGTCACATGCGGGTGACGTACTGCAACTATAGTCTATCGATACATTTGTATTCGTATTGGCACCATAAGCTACATACTGTACATTACACAAAGGGCTATTATTCCATGTACAATTCTTGAGAATAACTGCACGAAAAAAATTGAACTTTGTTTATTGGTAATTTGTAACATTGAGAGATTTCTGTCATCTCATCGTGTGCTGTAGTTTTATGGAACTTTTTTATGGTTTTACGGAACTCACGTATGTAGATGCAGCATACTGTTACCGACCGAGTAGCGTGATGTTCAGTTTGTCTGTCGTCTGTCACCTGCAAAGACGGCTGATGCGATCGAGATGCCGTTTCGGTTGAGGACTCAGGTGGGCCATGGTACCATGGAACCACCTATTAGATTTAGTCGAGTGCTTTCAGCCGAATACTGTATTGTTAGCATTGTGGACACAATACAGCCATCTAGTTTCCTTTGCGTTTTAATTATCTATCACAGTAAATTTACATTGTATATACATTGCCTTGGTTGTCAATGGAAATGGAAATGTTTTGTTGCATTCCATTACTACACTACAACTGGCATCCCCATTTGGGACCAGCACAGTCTGACAGAGGTGGACAGCAATTACAGCAATGACGTATCACGGTCCACAGAAGTGAGTGGCCCCGTTCATGATCACACGCAGTTTGAGAGAGGCAGTGTCGCAGAAAGAGGCAGCCCCATTCTCGACCGTGTACAGTCTGAAGAGGTGAACAGCCCCATTCAGGACCAAGCACAATGTGATGGAGGCTGGCGTTCTGCGCGCAGCAGTCTAACAGAAGCAAGCAGCACCATTCAGAGCCGATTACGGTTGCAATAGCAGGCGACCCAATTACTGACCACGTGCAGCTTGTAAGATGCGGGCAGCGTCAATTATGATCGCGTGGGGTCTGGTGGTGGCTGCATGGCGTCACCGTTCCAGACTAAGCACAGTTCCCGACTAAACATGGACTAGAGGAACCAAGGGCCAAGGGCAGAATGGCAGATGTTTGTGGCGTGGCCCCATTCAGTACCAAGCACCGACTGACATTGGTGGACGGTCCCATTTGCACTGTCTGACAGAGGCCGGTACGCATCCCCAGTCCTCACCTTCAAATAACTGAAAACACTGACCTGTTCAAGTATTCGAGGTATTCAAAGTTAGAGATGATTCGATTCTGCCATCGCAGAGTCATGTTTTCCTGGCCAGGATCATCAAGTTTCACCTCTGAACAACAAACACACTCAATGCAATTAGAAAATCCTCGCTTGAGATTACACTGACTATATTTTAGCAACATTTTCCTCCTCTGACTTTGAACTTTGACCAGCAATTGACGTACGAAAATGACCTAACAGCATCAAGGTAAACCAGCATGCCAAACATTCAGGTGAAAGATTGTCCAGTCCAGAAGTTACATTACATATTCAACTGACTGTTCTGTCTGGACCACTGAAGTGGTCTCGTCTGTAATTAATCAGCACCACCTACATAAATGGCTAGTGAAAACACACTCAAATTATAATGTCAGGTAAACATACAGACCTTTGACTAAGTGGAAGTTAAAGTTGAAACTTATATGGCAAATTGCTAAAGCTGTATGAAATATGAGAGTACCTTTCTGCTACAAGAGCTGCTGATAAAAGTCATTGCGATCAGCTGGACTTTTGAAGCAGAGATACAGATGAAGCCTGCTTGCTTTCACATTTTCCTTGCAATATATCTCCAATCCCTGACATTCGACAGCACATTCATGGCAGGTGTTTCCAACACACATTAATCTTCAATTATCGTTAATGGGATATTGATTCCTATTAATTGATGGGAGTTAATCTTCCATTAACGTTAATGGGAGATTAATCTGTGGTGGAAAACCGGCCCTCAGTGAGATACACATTACAAACAGGATGCGGACTAAGACAATAATGTCATGAGACTAGTCTAAAACTAAAAAATCTGATCTTGGTCTTTGTTTTGTCTTTGAATTTGCTGTATTGCATGTATGGCATCACAGAGGCCTTCACAGGCATAAATCATCAATCGCCATTACCTGATTGTGAAGCAGAAATCGTCGACGTATAACACGCTGAATGTCACAAAGCCGAATCTTCAACAGCTGAAATATTACAGTACAGATACAGAAAAAAATAAACAGATCCAATCAGCACTTGACTGGAACTTCTGCTTAAATATTCTGAGTTCTGTCTGTCTCCTAAACTGTCCACACGTGGAATAAAATTGAACTAGATGCATGGCAAAGCTCAGCTTCAGCCCGCCTGGCATTCTGGTGTACTAGAGTAAGCTCATGCCACTACATAACACGTACCAAAGTTTGCCTGCTGTCTGTTATATAACGTCCATGCGGTAAACAGTGTCATCCAACGCAAAAATCGGCGTTTTCCAAAGAGGATGGTCACTTTGAGTGCAAATTTTAGGTAAATGGAGACGTCGCCCACAATCCATGTATGGACCATTAGATGTAAGTACGACTGTGCCGCTGGAAGTTTTCACACAAAAAAACTTAGTAGCAGACTTCTTTTGACAAAAGATAAATTTTACTGGCAAAAACAGCAAAATGTAGGAAGTGGGCAAAAACTCGCCAACTGTTCTCAGCCATATCTGGACCAAAGTTCATCAAATTTGGGCAGCATGTAGAGGGTCCCTTTCCGATTGTTGACATCATGTTCTGTTGCAAAGATATGTTCGATCAAAGTTGGAAGTCCGTCCCAAAAGTGACTTTTTTCCCCCAGCCCATGGGATAAATGCCTGGGGGAGTTTGAACCAAATTTTTCAAATACAAGTCATAAGTGAC
>Ga0209780_1002580_pt1 | contig 12973 bp, 12 predicted proteins | sample WorMetexBAHAMAS2_FD_187384 | JGI IMG/M metagenome (GOLD analysis project Ga0209780, IMG submission 187384) | Marine gutless worms symbiont microbial communities from Max Planck institute for Marine Microbiology, Germany - Inanidrilus exumae... | ecosystem: Host-associated > Annelida > Digestive... | reverse complement strand
CAATGGCTATAGCAAAGAGTGCTGGAGCAAGCACACATCCCTGTCTGACGCCGGACGTTGTACAGAAGCGTTCAGACAGCAGCTCACCTAGTCGTACCCGTGAGCCAGTGTGGAAGTGTAGATCTGTGAATATGGATAGTTGATAACTGCCCACGCGTCCACGCCGCACCATTGGCGCATGATGAAACACAGCAATTAATGTTGGCCAGCATCATGAAGTTTCATCTGAGCTCGTAAACGGTTGTAAATACTCTCTGGTGCAATAGATGCGGAGTGAGTCATTAATGTAGCTATATCCGTGTCTGCGGACTATTAACAGTGGGGCATGCATCAACAGTCCCTGTTAGATGAAGCCGATTGCACCACAGCGTGACAACACAGGTGCGGCTGCAGGGATCCGATGCAGATGCAGATGGACTGATATGAATCAGTGCGGGCGATAATGGACCCAGCATCCAATCCAGGGCCCAGAAACCTGGTCAGTGTTGCAGTTGCTGCGGCAGGCGTCCTCCAGCCATTAAGTAATTTCAAATTTGCAAATGAATGGTATCTGCGACACTACGACGAACGTTTTGTCACTTTCATGTTTCTTCAAGCTTATTATAGCTCATAACTGTTGACTTGACTTTCAAACTGCAGTGTACCGTTGAACGTTTGTAGCGGACAGCTACAGTTCTAAACTGCCAGTCGTAGAATTTGTGCACTTTTTATTGCATATTACATGTGTGTTCTTGTCAACAGTTTTGTTTCTGAACTATGTGAATTCGAACCGTATATGGCCTAATACTGACGCTAGGTATTCGGTATTCGGCCGAATAGTGAAATTACCGTATTCGGTACAGCCCTAGTAAACATATACCATGAATATATAATTGGTAAATGCAAGTGATATGTTAGTGTTGATGCTGTTGCGGCATTCAGGTATGGTGCCATATGAGCCAGAGCTGGTTCAGTTGGCCAACGGTGACGTTCTTTCTGTGAGGACATGGCCGTGCTGGGGCATGGATGTCAAGTACGGCAAGAACACTGACATCAGCTATGGTCCATGGGCTGATAGGCAGCGGTAAGTGATCATAACAAACTGTGCTGTTCAGTACCAAGCCAAGAGATTGGTTGGGAAGAACGTCTCCGGAATGACCTGTTCTCTGTCAGCTTGGATGTAAAACCTTAACTGAGTCAATTAATAACAGGGTTGGCAAGTTTCTGCCATTAGCGGTTTAAACCTCATTTAAACCACAGTTTAAACCTGTTTAATCTGTCCTGGCAGAAACAGGTTTCTGCCAGAGTTTTTGCCAAACATTAAGCGAAGCATTTTAGTATGGAAATTAGACAGATGTCACACAACCACCACACGAAACGTCAAAATCGTCTTGGGATTGAACGTGCAATAAAACATGTATTCTTATGTGTGTGTACAGGCAATAACTTTCTAATAAACTGACCTTTTGACCTAGATTTTTGGTGTGCAGGTTTGCCCTAACAATATCTAGATCAAATTTGAAGGTCAGGTCAAAAACAACAGCAACAGCAGTTGCTAGCATCGAATATGACGGTGGTGGCCTCTAGTGAAGAAGGTTTAAACTATGATGGAAACATGCTTTGACTAAACAGCTGTGCACACGAGATCATGGTCAATACATTGTGCTACAGTGGTTTGTGTGACCTCAGATGACAGCTTTCTAGTTTCTCGTCCTTCTCTGTAGTTTGTGTGATAATATGAACGTATGTGTTGCAATGTAGGGAGTTTCTGTGGAAGTTTTTCTATCCCGCCGACTATCAGCCAATGACAGCAACTGAGCTGCCGCAACCTGGTCAGCGTCGTATGTGGAAGAGCTTTGACTTCAAGATGAGCATGCAGCATGATGTCACACTGGATATCTTGTTCACGAAAGACAAGGTATCACTGCTTTGCACTTCTGTAACTATGTGTTCCTTGTTTTTAGGTCGACTCTTCTGAGTCGACCTAATAAAGTGGGTTTCAAATGTCCGTCCGTATGTATGTACGTCTGTCTGTCCTCAAAAAGTTTCTTCAATTTCAATGAAATTTGGCAAGTAGGTAGAGGTCGATGAGTGATGCACGACGGTATGCAGTATGACTCGTTTCAAGATCAAGGTCACGGGCCCTTCAATGTTGGAAATTTGGCCATTTTCAAAAACTATCTCCTCCGCCATTTACAGTGGGAGTTGGCAACTGACTACGGTTTCTTAAATTAGGGCACAATGTCTAAATTTGATTGGGCTGGATTTTTGATATTTGTCCTAGTTTTTGTGTCACGTGACTTTGAACTTAGCAGAAACGTCAGTTGTGAAGAGTCGACCATCCATCTCGCACGGGGCTAATTTTGTTTTTATAAAATTTGCCTTAAAATTAAGAAAACACAACTGACCTTGCAATGGGCACAGTTATGTACAAGACTGGTTTTCATTTGATTGATCAGTGTACAAGATTGGTTGGCCAAGTTGATAATGTTTGAAATGAAACATAAGCAATGGAGAATTGTATATACAAGTTATATGTGAACAAGTTACATACAAAGTACAATGTTTTTCAGTTGAATATATTACATTGTGTTAAAGCTGTTATGTACATTTTCAGTCAGTGTTTATGTAATTTTACTTGAATATTGTTTAGTAGTCTTTGTGGAGTAGTTTTTGTATGTTTTATCTCCATTTACCTGCTTTCAAACTGAGCAGGGATGCTGAAATGGAGATTTTACACTCAGTACTAGGTTTAATATATATCTGTATTTGACTCAAAGTCAGCACATAAGCTACACAACTAGTACAAAGCTGCATATAAAAAATTAGTGTTATAAAATAAAATTAATGCCTGTTTGTGCCAGTATCAGTTTTCTTACTGAAAAGGTTTAACTGTGTGTAGAAACAAATTTCAACATCAGCAAATATAGAACAAACTAACCCACACACGCACACACATAGATGACTTAGGAATAATAGTAACTCCTTACATATGGGTATTAGTTAAAATTTGTGGTTAGTTTAAATACGTGCTTGTGTATTTGGTTTGTTGAAATAGACGAATGCATGTAATTCATGTGAAATTCTTGTTGCTTATTGGCATTAATGCCAATAATTGGAAGATATAGTTTCAGTACATTGTAATGTTGCTTGGGGCAACTGCTGATGGTGTAGGAAACACAAGCAATACATATGCACAGTGGTCAGGGCTCTTACCTGGAGTTCACAGTTCCATTCATTGTCGATGTGTCTGGCTACACTACAAAAGTCAATGGACAGATGATGCACCTGGATGCAACAACAAGTCTTAAATTTAGGTCTCTGCTACAGTGTGAAACATTGGAGGTCTGTTCTGAACATTGTCAGACTTGTAGCGGTGAACTAATTTCCTTTTGTAAAATTGGTGTATATGCTTCTTGTGACATTGGCCATTGTGGAGTTGTTGGCACAGTACTGCTGTATTATCCATCATTAGGGCATGGTGAAATGGCTCATGTTGCTATGGATGTACGAGTAGCTCTGTTTGACTGGTCGTTATTTATCAGTTGGATGAATGAATTGTAGATCAAGGTGTCACTTGACATGGGGTTAGTCTTGGTCAAAATACATTGGGTCGCTTTATCTTTCGCTAAAACCAAAGTCTGAAACCTTAGTGTAAAACCTTAATCTGAATGGCTAATACCTGGTTTTAGACCGAGTTCAGATTATGCGAAAGATAAAATGATTTGGTTTTAGACTAAAGTCTTAACTGTAAGAGATTGATGATAATTGCCTATCTAAATACATTAGGATGGTTTGGTTTAAGACCGGATTGCTCGGATCAAGTTTGGTTTAAGACCAAACTTTGGTCTTAAGCTTTGGTTTAAGCGGTAAGTTTGGTTTTAGACTGTGGTTTCAGACCAGAGTTTAGCATCACTTCACATGTAGCATTAATTAGGTCTTAAACCGGACTTTTGGTCTTAGACTAAGGTTTTAGACTTTGGTTTAGTGAAAGATAAAGTGACCCATTGTGTTATATTGGGCTCATGGTCTCGCCATAATTGGTTTCTTTCTGCACAACCTCCTTGATTGATTTTGCTGTCGTGACATGACACATTTTGCTATGTATTTGTGAACTCTTAGTGCCTGTGTACATTAACTTCCATTTGTATTAACTGATTCAAGAGTTGCTCATTTGTGGCAAAATTTGTGCAGAATTTTCATAAGTAATTATTTCAACAGGTTATCGAGATTGATTCCTAGCGTTGGACAGTTGGCTTCCCTTCCGTCATATGGTGGATAAATAGTGGGTCACGCCTGGTTGGTGATGTTATATGGTTGATGTCAGTGCTTGGAGTAGGTGAGAAGAAGGCATCCAGCTACAGTTATCCCAGAGGTTCATTTTTAAGGGTCCTGAAAAAGTCAGCTGGCTTATCAAATTCGGATATTAACAGTAATAATTGCTTATCAAGAAAGCGATAAGGCTCTGATTTGCGTGCATTATTCTGGAATCTTCATCATCCTATTTTTTCTAAGAAACCAAACAGTCATTAATCTTTCTGATCTCTTGTTACGATTTTTGGCATGTTACATGGTGTCTTCTTTGTTTTTTTTTGTATCTGAAGTTGTCAGTCGAGGCAAAGTATCCATCAAACTGGAATGAGCATCAGATGTGGAAATGCACTCTGACTGCTTGCAGGGCGTCTGGATATCTTGTGTTTCAGCACAAAGAATTCTTTCAAGGTTATTTTTGTCTTGCATTGTCAAAAGGCAAACTATATGGTTGAGGTATTACTGAAAGTTGTCTGAACAAATGTCATTACTGACTGTTATTATTCATTCGAAGGCGAATATTGGAAATACTCTATCGGCCGTGGCCGGCCAAATTTCCCTGTCATGCGCGAAACCTGTAGCTGACGGATGATCACTTGTGTGGATAAACCGTCTGCTATAGGTCAACCAACCAGGCCAACTTAGCCTTTTATCCCCTCTGGGTCGATAGATGAGTAGTAAGCTGCAATTGGATGTCTCCTACCTTAATTAGTAGTGGCGCCATCTGGTGAACGCTTACGAATGAAAGGCAGGCATGGTGTGTTTGAGTCGACTGCTTCAATAAATACTTGTTCTAGCCATAGACAATAACAGAATTTGGCTTCCCACTGTGCGCTTCGCCTATTGTTACCGACCGAGTAGCATGGTCTGTCGGTCTGTCACCTAGTGAGCCCTGCAAAAACGGCTGAAGTGATCAAGATGCCGTTTGAGTCAACGTCTCTGGTGGGCCCAGGGAAACACCTGTTGCATATAGTGGACTGCTTCCGGCGAATACTGTATTAGCATCTTTGGAACAAGCTAAGTGTTCCATATTAAAAATTTGTTTATATTCAATTATATAATTGTTTTTCATAACGAAATATTATATGTATTATGATACAGCCTTCAATAAACGAACATGATGATGATGATGATTTATATAAATATGCTGCTGCAGATCTAATAGAAGATTGGTCAACCAAGTCGAGACCAGATATCTACCATTTTGTACCATACACATGGAATCTTGACATTGTTCTAAAAGAGTTTGAACTGATGACACTCACCAATGAATGGAACTGGATTGACTGCTTTGGTCAGACACCAGAAAATGGTAAACTTTGCATCATAGTGTATTAGTGTTTCTGGACTCTTAGCAGTAGTTGACACAGTTAAGATATACATTCTGTTTTAATGCTGCATGCCAACTGGTTGATTACTGGTTGAATGCATCACGTGCAAACTCAGTATGATAGTATGGTGATGTCGCCCCATTTGGGCCCGGGGCATTCCCCCTTCTCTCTTTATGCCTTCACTTCCCTACTTCCCCACCTTCTACTCTATCTTTTAGTATCTTTTGCTTCTACATTTTCCTTTTCTTACTTGCCTTGTCATTTTTCTTGCTTTTCCATCCTTTCCCATTCTACCAGACTACTCCCACTCCGTTTCCAGGCTGGATGTCATAGGAGGTGACCAAACCTGGCTTTAATTTTTTTTTTAATGTTGATTTATGTTATATGTATTATTTAATTTAAGGATGCATGCTCTTTTTTGTAGTATTTGATTTAGTTTTATCTTGCAGTGTGATAGTTGTCTCCCCCTGTTGTAGGCGCTAGCATAACAATTTAAATGAGCCTCTCTATCCCTTTCCCTTTTTGAGTGGCTACTGAACAAAAAGGCGGCCAGGGTTGAGGTTAATATATCGCTCGCCTTCCTTCACTGGTAGGGATAACTCTCCACCCCTGACCTTTTGTCTGTGATATAACCATATTTGTGCTGAAAAGGGACGTTAAACTCCAACTAGCTAACTAGTATGGTGATGTCACAATAGTACTGTTCCTCGGCATGTAACAGCTTATTGCATACCAGTCTCGGTGACTGCATCGCCGCAGCATTTTTATTCATCTGCTAGTCATCAACTGACATCGCTGTCATACCTACTCAGTACCCAAATTTTGTTGAGTCTTTACTGTTGCCAGCCTCATAATGTGAACTTGCTGCCAACACATTTGTGCAACAACTGCTGGTTTTGGCCGTCTACTAAAAACGTTTTTCTTTGAGTACTAATATATACAACACTCTTGAAGCTTTGATGACAGTGCACTATATAGATTGCCTTTGCATCTGCCAAAATTGGCTCTTCACAGTGATGAGATGTGACATTCTTACTTTCAGTATTGTTACATGTAATCTTAATGAATGTGCTCATGATGTCATTGTGAAAGGTTGAGAATGGGAATATCTGAATGATATGCTAGTCCCAGTTCAGTCCATTGCAGCTTGTACCTGACTGCATACCACAATGACCTGATTGGGCCGTGTATTGTGTTACCGTGTATGAAGGGTATCACATAGTGAATGAAACATGGCACAACTATGTGACAATTCGTACAGTTTCTCTTCATCAGAACTCAAAGCAGTAGTGTCAAGGCCGGCTTCAAGGAGGTGATGGTGACTACTTGTAGCAGGCATCCATTGAACTTCCTTGAAGGGGCACTGTATAAATTGACGGTTTTGTTGGTTGTTTAACAGAGGTTTACTTTCCGTGTATATATTGGTCTAGACATTATCTGTATGCATGTGAGCCATGTACCATGCTGCTGTTGTAGCTCATCTTGCTGCGTGTGGTGAAATATTTCGACTGTCACTAGCTCTGCCGTATGGTGAATACCTCCCGGAGATCACCATGCTCAACTTCCTCATTCATGTTAGTTAACATCTGTTGATGCAAGAGACTACTGAGTATTTTTATGGTGACTATAAAGAACATGATAAGTCAGCAATACATGAAAATATTAGGTTCCCCAATTAACAGTTAGCTGGAAGATTGGATTTTGTTTGATATATTGATCTATTGTTTTTATCTTTTGTGTTTTAATGATTCATCACCCTATAAGTGATAGTGCAGTTTTAAAGGTCATTGTAGAAGTAGTTTTTGTGCAGACGTGGTTTAATATTCTGCTTATGATGTTTAATTTTACTGGAGTTTTAGTACATGTTTACTGTGCAATGCTGTGCTAGAACACTAGTACACTAGAGTACACTATGGCCCCGTGTCTCTCTGTCCATCCATCTGTCTGTCACAACAGCTAAACTTGTCATCATGCAATCATTGCTGACAATAGCCCAGGGACTCTAATAGTTTTGATGCCAAAGGTCGTGGTGAAATTCAGTGAGGTACACCAAGTGGAGGCACCAAATGCAGTTGCAGTAGCATAAAATCGGCAATTTTCTACCACTATTGCTATATCTCAGAAATCGTGAAAAATAGGGACATAGTTACAGTGGAAGGCTAATAGGGACTCTTTGTGCTGTATCAAATGGTGCTATTTTTAATGGCCTTGAGTGACCCCAAACCACTCCATATTCTACATTTTACATCGCTTTTCATATCTTCATGACCGGTTGAAATAGAGACTTCTAATTTGGCACATAGGAAATTCTAGCCTATGGATGAGAAACCACCCTGTAAGGTGCGTGGTCAAGGTCAAAGATTCTGTTCCAGAACTGTTGGGTGGTGAAAATTATGGGGGTGACTGGTTAACCCATGCAAACGCAAGCAGTCAGCAGTACAATTGGCTGGTCCTCGTGTATGTTAATGAAAATGCACATTGCTATATATGACATGAGGATGGTCATTTGTGACTGGCATAGGGTGAAATGGCAGTGGCTCGTCTGTACCTGCCGGAGAGTAATACCAGCCGACAGGTTGTGCTTGCCATTGCTAACAGTTTGAAGGTGATGGATCGCCATGGCAATGTCAGAAGCACCAGTCAGAGAGATGAAAAATGGTCACGAGCGTGTAGCAAGAGGTATGTTAAATCTCGGTATTGACTGTGTACACTGCAGTCCGTCATACGTAGCTGTTGCTTGTGGGAATCAGTCAAGACTACAAGTTTATATTTGTGTAGCCATATAAAGCAGCTGCATTGATGCTGTGCACTGTAATTTTTAAACTAGTTATTTTCTTTCCTTATATTACAGTATGGAGATGATCTAGTGAATTCTTCCTAACCCAAATGCATTGCTGGCTGCAATACTGTTGTTATTGTTGTCGTTAACTATTTTGATGATGTTCATAATGTTAATGACATGTGCATTGAGTCATGTTGTGACATGAGTTGTGTTGTGGTGTGTTCCAGTAATGGTTGGGTTGACATATGGTCGACGCCTAACGCTTCCGTGAACATCACATACAAGTATCACCCGATACCACCATCTGGTCGGGATATCGATGAGTTTCCTGGAACTCCAGATGGTGAAGAGACAATTCTCATTCCAGTACTGGTAGCACAGAGGCCTCTTCGGCCAAGGACTCAAGGTCGGGATTCCAGTGGCTGTCTAGGACTGAAGGACTTTGATCCAACCATAATGGATCCAGACAATATTGATGTGAGGATTGACATTGGACCTTCAGTCTGTTATGCTTATGGATCTCTTGTGTGCAACTTCTTCAACCTGAAGGTAAATGTGTTCCTACTGCTTTAAAAAGTATTAGTTTTTAGTGGGACAGTTGTGTATCATGTCACGCATTGTTTCTTGCATTATTTCTTGATCAGTAATTAAATGTGGCTTAAGTTACAGTCACAAGAAGCTCAGCTATCGCACACTCAGCTATCGCATGGGACCGAGCGACACTATGTTAGTAAGTTCATGCTACGTTTCACGAGGTATGGTAGTTAGGTTTCAGTCAGCAAAAGTGACCTTCAAGGTCATTCTAGGGTATTGGCACTGGCTCCATTCGATAAGCCACATACAATTACCTATTAGTCTTCCATTGCACCTGTCTCTATCTTGCACCGTTGACGAGATATTATCACTTATTTTGCAAAATTTAAAGAGATCACGTTTAGGCGATACAAAGTATTGAAAATGTGGTGGTTTGGGGTAGTTGAGGGTCGCTCAAGGTCACTAGAAATAGCACCATTTGATAGAGTGCATACGAATTCGTATTAGCATTCCATAGTAACTATGTCCCTATCTTGCACCGTTTTTGAGATACAGCGAGATATTGGTCGAAAGTCGCCGATTTGAACCCACCCTACCTCTTTTGGCGCCCCCGTTGGGGGTGACCCCATTGGAATTTCGCCAAGATCTTTGGCGTCAGAAAACCGCTGGGTTATGGCATGGTATTGTTGCATGAACCTGCGTTTAGCCATTTTGGTACAGTGCCAACTTGTGACAGACAGACAAACACACAATGACAGCATATACCACGCTAGCATTGCGTCACGTGGTAAAAATTATTGACAACATAGTCAATGTCAGTTTTTGTCTGTGGCAAAATGTGCACACCTTGCAGAGATAGTAGAAATCAGCTGGATTCAGTCAGTAGGGTAACATACACGTGTACCCTTAAATTTGCCTGATAGTGATATTTTGTTGGTTGTAGGTTAACATTATATTACTGTCATGATACATGATATATGGGTATTGTATGGCTGTGATGCAGGAGAACTACTTTGGTGATGATCAGAAGTTTACTGACATGGAGAGTGACATTGTGACATCTGGTAAGAAATCACCACAGTTCGAACATCGACAACCAGCATCCTGGCCAAAGACAGGCGGGCCTGACAGAGGTTCATACCCCGCGGTGCATCCAAGTGATGATGACCAGTTTGATGCAAGACACTACAGGCCGCTGCATGTCACTGTTGACTTGGTCGTGTGTGATGTTCATGCTCATCTAGTCAAGGTAAAATGTATGTAATGTCGTCAACTCGCCCATTCATTGGTGTGTACATGCCTGCATGTAAAGTGAGACTTTGCTGGCACTGTGGGAGCAGTTATAGTTGGATAGTGAATACCCTTCCTCACACCAGCAGTGACTCATGTCGGTGAACGGGGTATTGCTAGCTCTGCAAAGTGGAATGGACAACAGACAGAGTCTAGTGGCCAGAGAGGGTCTGCCGTTTCCACTAAGAGTGGAGTTTGGGCAGGCGCCACAGCGGCTGTGCCCGTCCACTGAAAAAAATGAATTGTCTTTTTAGGTCGACTCTTCTGAGTCGAACTAATAAAGCCAGTCTCAAATGTCCATTTGTCCGCCTGTCCACCAAAAGTTTCTTCGATTTCAATGAAATTTGGCATTTGGGCAGAGGTCGATGACTGATGCACGATGGTATGCAGTATGACCCGGTCCAAGGTCCAGGTCATGAGCCCTTGAAAGTTGGAAATCCTTCCATTTTCAGAAGCTGTCTCCCACCATTTACATTGCTAGCTGGCAACTGACCACTGATTCTTGAACTAGGGCACACTGTCTAAATTTGTTCGGGCCGGATTTTTAGGTCGACTCCTCCGAGTAGTCGACCTAATAAAGTGGGTCTCAAATGTCCGTCCGTACGTCTGTCCATCCGCAAAAAGTTTCTTCGATTTCAATGACTTTTGGTACGTAGGTAGAGGTCGATGACTGATGCATGACGGTGTGCAGTATGACCCGATTCAAGGTCAAAGTCACGAGCCCTTGAAAGTCGGAAATTTGGCCATTTTCAAAGGCTATCTCCTCCCCCATGTATAATGGGGGCTGGCAAATGACCGCGGATTCTGAAATTAGGGCACAATACCTAAAGCTTTTGTTCTAGTTTTTGTGTCACATGACTTTGAAGTTGGCAGTAAGTAGTAGTCGACCACCAGTCCCATATGGGGCAATTTTTTATATTTGTCTTACTTTTTGTGTCACGTGACTTTCAACTTGACAGAAACATCAGTTATGAAGAGTTGACTGTCAATCCTGTAAGAGGCTAATTTATTAAGTGATGTATATTGATACTCCATGGCTGGTTTGTCATCTATCAAGTTACTTGAGTAGGCTTTAAAGTATCAAGAGCCACTTTAAACGGTAGGCAAATTCCAGCAGACAACCACTTAGGAATCAATGCAGGAAGCTTCATGCCTTACTAGCCTCATAGACTCAAGCATCAGCATCAATCTCGAGAACACCTGGGCATGTCCAGCCCCATTCACCCTGTGACTATGCCTTTGCTCAGGTCTGCTGGTGGCAAGTCCAATGAGTCAGTAGCATTGTAGCATTTGACTTTTAGTTCCATGATATCTTGTGTCACTGGCCTAGCTCTGCGATGCGTGTGTTAGAACTGCACTGAAGATGGTGCTCCATGCCCATCTGTGTTCCTGGAAAGACTGGCGTTTGAGATGGATAAGCGCTATGAAGAAACAAAGCTGCAGGTTCTGCTCTCGCCAGCTTTGCTTGTTGCCAAGGATCAGTATCAGGTACTGTTTACAGCTGTTTCCTTTTGTATATTAGGTTTAACCTTTTTAGTAGCAATTCTGACACCGTCGACCACAGCTTCTTAATCACTCGCCTTTCATCTTGGTTCGGTATGCGTGGCTCTGTACTTATTATCTCACTCCTTTTGTGTTAAATGTGATAGCAACGTCCCTTCATTGCATACTTCCTCTTGTGGTGCTCCTAAGGCTCTGTTCTCGGCTCTCTACTCTTCATCATGTACACTACCCCTCTCTCAATGCTCTGATCTCTTCCCCTTTCCTTGACCACCAACTTTGTGCAGATGACACTCAGCTGTTCGTCTCTTTCCGCCCACTTAACTTTGACTCAAGCATTTCTCACCTCCACAACGCTCTTCAACGGGTCTCTTCTTGGGTGTCTGCTATTCTTTTTCATCTCTCTCCAAAGCCTGTTACTATCACATCTGTCAACTTCGCTGTATCTGGCCTTACTTGGACTCATCAACTGCCTGTACCATTGCTACCTCTATCGTTCACCCCAAACTTGATTAGTATAGTTCTCTCTACTGTAATCCCCCTAAGTCTCAGCTATCCCGTCTCTAGCAGATCCAGAACTCTCTTGCTCGTACTGTTGTTAAAGCTCCTGTTAAAGTTAAAGTCCTGTCATATCAGTCCCATCCAATGCTCTCTCCACTGGCTCAGAATCACTGAACACATCGAATACAAGCTTCTCTCACTTACCTACAAACTTCCTACAATTACCCAAACTCCATATGTTCATGATCTCATCTTTCTTCAGCATATTTGCAGTACTTGCTTTTCATTTGTTGTTACTCTTGCTCAGACACCGACATCATCCTCTCTAAAAATCACTGATCGCTCCCTTTGTTATGCTTCATCTGGTCTCTGGAATCAACTGCCTATGTCTCTTCATCAACCTCATTCTGGTACCAGATCCTCTATTTCCGACTCACCTATTTCTTCACTTAGCACTTTTTCTCTTTTCATTCACTATTCTGCTCATTCATAAATCCCTTTCACCCCCTGCTTAAAACCTACAGTTTCAAAAATCCTAGCCCCCCCCCCTGCAGCCCATAGTTTCACTTCTTCTTCCCAGACTGCCTTCACGGACTCGTTCGTTTGTTCGTTATTGCGGGCAGGGGTCCAACCTACTCTGGACCACAGCGCTGAGACCTTTATGTCGGTCCAATGCGCCAGCCCAGGGAGAGGAGGGGAATTGGTAGATGTGTGCGGTGTATGTGCGAGTTGTGTAGGGTGGAGG
>Ga0209780_1002579_pt1 | contig 12974 bp, 8 predicted proteins | sample WorMetexBAHAMAS2_FD_187384 | JGI IMG/M metagenome (GOLD analysis project Ga0209780, IMG submission 187384) | Marine gutless worms symbiont microbial communities from Max Planck institute for Marine Microbiology, Germany - Inanidrilus exumae... | ecosystem: Host-associated > Annelida > Digestive... | reverse complement strand
TAACCAGTGTATACAGGCTTGCAGTAAAGCTAGCAAGATGCTTGGAATGATAAAAAGGACGATTAGTTACAAGACACCAGAGATAATGGTCAGGCTATATAAAGCATTAGTTAGGCCACATCTTGAACATTGTGTTAGTGTGTGGTCATCTCACTACACAAAGGATAAGGATTTGTTGGAACGGGTACAACATAGCTAAAGCAGGCATAACTGACAATGGTCGTACACCTGTCTGCGACATTGCTTAAGTAAGCAGCTTTCTGGAAACATATTCACTATTGCTGCCATTAACAAACTCAAGCCAAATTTGTCTTTAGGGCCTGACGGGTTGCCCCACTGCTTTTAAAGGAACTGAAGTATACTTTGTCTTATCCACTGTCCTTGATTTTTACACAGCTTTTGTCTGTTTGTTATGTACCAGGTGATTTGACTACGGCAATTATAGTACCAGTGTATAATAAAGGTGTGTCGAGTGATGTGGCAAACCACCGACCCATATCGCTGACTTGTGTGGTTTGTAGACTCATGGAACATGTGATCGCTAAACACATATATGTTCACTTGGCTGAAAATAATATTTTGTCACAGGCACAACATGGTTTTGTTAGTGGTTATTCAACGTGTGTAGAAAAGGCTAAATGACCGGAGAGTTACTGTACAGAATAAGAAAACTGTCACAGTGGCTTACATTGATTTTAGCCGTGCAACTGATAGCGTAACACGCAATAAATTATTAGCTAAATTGTATACTTACGGTATCCTTGGTGAAGTTTTGTTGTGGCTTAATCACTACTTTGATAAACGTACACATGAGACCAGGGTTGGTTGGTTGCGTGGCACAGTGGTTAGAACGTTGGTCTTTGACCGGCAAACTTTCCGTTTCCCACGCTCGACCTGCAGCTGACGGGTGACCACTTATATGGGTAAGCCGTCCGCTATAGGTCAGCCAACTAGGCCAACTCAGCCTTTCATCCTTCCGAGGTCGATAAATTGAGTAGTAAGCTATATCAGATCCGTGCCGCTTCGTTCGGGTGGTGCCATCTGGTGAATGCTTACGGAGTAAAGTCAGAATGGTCGTGTGGGTGGCAGGTAAAAACTGTGTGATCCCGTTAACACGTGCCATTCTGTAGCGCTTCGTGACTGCTTAGGCCGTAAGAACGCGCTATAAGTACCTCATGCTCTACTTTTACTTACTTTACAGGGTAGGCGATTGTCTATCAGACGAGGCTTATAAGTGGGGTTGTACAAGGTAGTGGCATTGGACCACTGTCCTTTCTCATTTTTGTTGATGAACTTGCCAAACTACTATAGCGCCATAATGTAAGTAAGTAAGTAAGATGATTTATACACTGCGCTCCTAACTAAGGCGTCACAAAATGCCGCGGTCCCAAACACCAAACAGATGGGTGTTCAGCAATCGTTTCAACTGTCCGAGACTGTAGTTGTTAAACTATTTACTGATGATGTAAAGGTGTATTTGGAAATTTGTAACGTAGATGATGCCGCTAAATTACAGGAAGCTCTTGATTTGATTGCTGAATGGGCTGATGATTGGCAACTTGGTCTCTCTATAGGCAAGTGTAACACACTATAAATAGGTAAGCATCAGGATACTACCCAGTATTACATTGGTGGCACCGAACTATCATGCTTACCCCCACTGCAGGGACTTGTGTGTTACTATTACCTCAGACTTATCTCCGTCACTTTCATATTCAGCAGATTACTACCAAGGCCCACCAACGTGCCAATAGTATCTTGCGATGTTTTATGTCTGGAAATGTTACATTGATTGTTCGTGCATTCGGTGTTTATGTCCGACCTGTATTAGAATATAATTCCATTACTTGGTCACCACATCGTAAGCAAGAGATTATGATGACTGAAAAAGTCCAGAGACGTTTCACCAAAAGAATTCGTGGCTACGAAAACTTAACTTACACAGACCATTTAACCAAGCTTACTCTTCCAACCGTAGAACTGCGGCGATTGCACCTGGATCTTATTTATTGTTACAAAATAGTTTTTGGACTTATAAAATCGAATTTTTCTGACTTTTTGAGTTTTCCTCACTGCCCACCATGCCTACAAACTTTACAAATCAAGAAATAGTAATGTCAAAGTTAATTTTTTGCTTGTAGAGTTGTCAATTTATGGAACAGTTTACCAGCTACTTTCGGTTTTACTAGTCTTGCTCTTTTTAAGAAATGCATTAGGACTGTTGACTTTAGTGAGTTTTTAATGTGTTATGACGTTTAAATTAGTTTATTATCGGGCACCTGAAAGACTTTTCGTTGCTGAGATATGGCGATTTAACAGTTATCAAAATGATTATGTATCGTTAGGTGCTATTCCTCTGATCCCAGTGTAATGTCGATAGGTGCGGTAGGCGGGCGGCAATGGGCGTCGGTAGAGACCGCGTGCTCACTGCTCACGTCTTGCCGTCAGCTTACTGTGTTGTGTTGTCTAAATAAATACACTGCCTTAATTTGTTGTATATTACAGATTTATACTTTAAAACCGTAAGGCTTGCATATCACATAGGATAAGTTCAATTAAGTTGGACTACAGGACTTAGCCCAACTGTCTCAGCTCAGTCAATCACACGTCAACTAAACTCTTAGCTCCGCCTAGACAGACACCGCCGCCCGCCTACCGCACCTATCGATACTACACTGGTATGAAAGGAATTGCACCACCATCAAAATGGCGGCAGTCTCAGTCTGCCATTTTGGATTTGTTGTACGCGTGTTTGGAGCACTCATGAACAGTATTTGGTGGTCTTTCTCGCTGTACACAGTTTGGTTGGAATTGACGCTGTAGTTCGAAACGAAAGTGATGATGATGATGACCACCCCTTGAACATGATTTGTGTTTTATTTTCGTATCCATATCATATTGTACAGCTCTGAACAACAGAACAATGATTCGCCGTAACCAGACAATATAGTACAGGTACGCTTGTGGCATAAGCTGTCGCCTCATTTTCATCTCCTTTAAAACTCTGCGCATTGTTACACGACTGTATGCAGAAAGCTACAGCAAACACGAATTTCAAATACCAGGCAGCCACTATATATACACAAGTGATCATTATAGGAATGAACACTCGACTGCTACAAAAGCTGCAGTGCTGATTCGTTCAGTAGGCCTATGCCACGCCTATGCCGGAAACGGAAAATTGAGATGAGGAGTGATTGTGCCTGAATGACTTCAAATTGAGGTAGTCCTATCATTAAGTAGACATTCTGCTGCAGTAATAACGCGACAACCATTCCCGCGTTGAACTTTAGTGTAGCACAACTGAATATTTGTCTCGTTTTACACATAGGATATCGCAGCGCGTAATCGACAGGTAAGACATACAAAAGTAGTTAGGCCCTATAGATTCTATCTATACATTCTAGCAATGGCTAGGAACATGCTGCATGGTGTTGTCATTAGGTGGTCACTGAAAACGCGAGACATGAAAATGCGATGAATAGATAATATGGAAAGCCGAGACTGTATAAACATCCAACAACATGGTGCTACATCTAGTCTGACATGACTCATAAAATAGTGTGTTGCTGACGTTTAATAAGCAGTTTAACAGTCGATAATTAGGCTATGTGAACTATTGTAGAGAAGTAACTGTAAATGCATAAACAAGTGAGTTTTGCAATCGACAACGCAATGTACAGTTTGCTGACCTTGCAACTACTTCAGCTTTCTGACTTTGTTTCTTAACTTTGTGAGCATGTCGTTACAATCGCCAACTATTATTTCACCTCTTTGATTTTATGACTTTTTGGTTCTGCTTTAGATAAATTTAAATCGTACGTTTTCTTCATTATCTGTCACGACTCACGATTGACAAAAACTTTCTTACGGGCAGCGCATGCACAATGAAAATACAACAGTCACTTGATATATTGTCAAATCACCACATATCACCCCTTTTAAAGTTTTCGGAACTCGAGAATGACAGTGTACAAAAAAGTAATAAAACAGCAAATACAAATGCAAAAAGTGCAGTTTATATAATACATAATTTTAACGGCGACAGACAAAACACCGCAAAATCATAAAAAGTGATATTACTCCGGAGCACATTGACACTCAGAGGATGTGATGGTGGTCTTTGATCCGTCGCCGTAAATATTATGTATTAACTGCAGTTATTTGCATTTATGTGTTGTTATAGGCCTACGCATTTCCTATCTCACCTGTCCATTTGTCGCACGTGCCGCCAGTATTGCACCAAAACGGCAAAACATATGTTCACGGAAACAACGCCATACGATAGAAATGAAAGACCAGGGGTGGAGAGCTATCGGTACCCAGTACAGGAAGGCCAACGATATACTGACCTCAACCCTCGCCGCCTTTTTTCTGCAGCCACCCAACAATGGAAAGGGATCGAGAGACTCGTGGACCCCGCTACTCGCGGACCCCTTGACTCGCGCACATGAATCGGGTTCGTCACCGAATGGCTGACGCCCGGAATGGCGGACCTCCGGAATGGCGTGCAGTCCCCGATAGCCCAGAGACTCTATACGATAGGACAGAATACGATACGATACGATACAATACGGTATATTTATGTAAATAAGTAAGTAAACATTGTATTTCACTTTAGCATCGACTTAGCTTTTTACCGCTACGGGAAACACATGCCATATGGGGTCACACAGTATTACCTGCCACCCGAAAGAGGTGAGAATCCCGCCTTTATTATCCCCAGCCGAAGCAGCACACGTCACACGTGCGCTCAATAGCTGACGAGATGGCCAGCTTAAGCTAGCTCATGGCACAGAAACAAAAAAAATAAAAAACCACAAACGAGTAGCTCTCAAGAAACTGTCCGGCCAAAACGCCGTGAAGGCAATCAGGGAGGAAAAGGTAAAACAACGGGGGGATAGGATTTGAGAAACAGATATGTTTTAAGTCGGGAGTAAAAAGAGGAATTCATAGATGAACGTTTAGTTTTCTTATGCAAAAGATCTAGGCGAAATTCCAACGGGGTCACCAAAAACGGGGACGCCAAATAGAGATGGGGTATGTTACAATTGGCGATTTTCGATTACTATCTCGCTACATCTCAGAAACGGTGCAAGATAGAGACACAGTTACTGTGGAACGCTAATAGGAACTCGCACGGGCTCTATTGAATGGTGTCATTTCCAGTGACCTTGTACGACCCTAACTGCCCCTAACCACCCCATTTTCGACATTTTGTATCGTTTTTCGTATCTTCATAGTGAATGAAGGCGATAGAGACTAGAGACTTCAAAGTTGGTAGGTAGATTGACGGTAGCAAGTGCTAGCCCATGAGTGGCAAAACATCCCCAAAAGGGGCGTGGTTAGGTAACGTAAAACATTTAAATTTTAGTGGGCACCAACCATCGGCTGATCGTCTTAGGTGCTGTCAACTTAGGTGGATGGTCAATGTGGTAAACTGGTGACGGTCGTCGGTCACCAGTTTATCACACTGATCGTTGACATCAGTACAGCACGGTGGGCGCGAGGCACTGCGTCGCGATGGTCTGTCAGTTGCAGCGGAGACTTGTTCCATCGTACCACGTCATGAAATACTTCGTTATAAAATGGAAGAACATCGTGCCTGCCATATGTGAATCGATCGCATAATTTAGACATTGATTTGCATGATTTTCTGTTGTGCAGAGTGCTTCGTTCAAGTCCTCGAATATCGGCGTCGATTTCATTTGAGGCATGGCCCGGTGGAAAACTCATGCATTTGCAGTTGTGATGTTTCTTGCAGCACTCCGGCTAGGTATTCCTTAACTGCAGGCATGATCATATGTTGGCGAAAATGCGGATATGGTAATAGGAAAGGAATAAGGAAAGGAAGAGTATTTATATAGGCCTAGCGCCATTTATACTAAGCAATCTCAATGCGCTCAGACATGGATCACGCAGTTGTACCTGCAACTTACACCATGGCATTGCCTGCCTTTCCTTCGTAAGCTTTCACCAGATAGCGCCACCCCTAACTGAGGTAGCAGACATCCAATTGCAGCTTACTATTTATTTATTTACCCCAGAGGGATGGATGAAACGCTGAGTTGGCCTGGTTGGTTGACATATAGTCACCCGTCAGCTACGGGTCGAGAGCAGGACAGGGAGCGACGTTCTACCGCTGTGCCACGCAACCAAACATAATGTAATGTGATTAATCAACATACATGTAAACAAGGCGATTGCAGACATCAGACTTTGCTCCGGTGCCGGCATCTGGCGACACGACGGAACATAGGCTAGTGAACAAAATATATTGTGACGTGTGCTGATGCGTTGCTAAGTGGTTCGATGTCTACGCCCCATTATGTGAAAATATGACGTCATGCACTAAATCTGAAGTACCCGGTACACAATGTATTGCACTACTGTCAGAGAAAGACCGAGCCACGGTCACAGGTAACGTGCACAGTAAATTTCTGTAAAATGTGTACATGTGGTATTTGAGATATGCCACCGAACATGACTGACAGACAGACAAACAAACACTCTGATCGCTATCACCTATACCGGCCGCGATCTAATGATAATCCTAAACAGCAATTTCGCTCCCGGTGGCGCCACGGTGCGAACGCGACGAAACGTACACGTCGTCTTTGATTGTGGCCCATTGGCTAGCTCCATCACATGAAAAGATGACGTAATTTACAAAACCAGAAGTACATAACATATTGTTTTGCCGTCAGCAAGAAGAAAATCGAGTCATGGCCACAGGTAACATGTATAGAAACTGTGATGAAATTTGGACATGTGGTTTTTGAGATGTGCGAGCGGACAGACAAACAGACAAGCTGATCGCAATACTTTGCCCACCTACTGGCATCGTTATATTGGTCCTTGTAGTAGTGTTCCTATTTAGGCCACTCTAAAAATTTATATTTACTTACTTACCTACTTACTTATTTACCTGTCGCGCGGTCTGTGGGCGATAGCCGAGCCTCTTGTAGTTATAAGTAGCAGTCCTATGCATATTAATTATTGATATAGTCTGTACTTTAAATGCACTATTGCCGCGGCTTATTTGTAAAGTTTAGTCATCAGTGCCTCTGCGTCTCCTGACTTGATGGCACTATAAAGGTAAAGATACAAGCATAGTGCTAAGAACAGTAGGGACCAGCGCTGATCGCCGGTTATCGAGGCATCTGAAGGTAAAACCCAACAGTAGGTTAATATTACCTTGGCCAGGCCAGCGGTTACCTTCCCAGCTTCAGAGCGTCACCGCCCTTGGTCAGTACCAATTGATACTGCTTGATGAACAGCAAAACGGCCGCAGATTGAACCTGCGAGCTCTAGATCGGCCGTCCAATGCATGATCTATTTTTGCGACACCATACTATTGCATATATAAATCTTATAAATGTAGGCTTACTGTATTGCATTTCACATGGCAAATTAGGCGTACTTTATGATTCTCTGTATTCATTTTACAGACGAAGTGTCTTCGTATCGGTTACCGAATTGGCTACAAACAAAAATCAGCAACAAAAGACAGGGTACGTGTTTGTGGTAATTACAGCTGATGCATTCATCATTACAGTGTGAGTCAAAAAACAATACAACAAATGGTGTAGTGTAGAGTGATGTCGTACATCTAACCAAAATATGATTCTAACAGCTTTAATCGTCTTTGAGTTATTAGGCTTTATGCATATTCATCGTAGCAGTTGTTCCGTTATTCCCGGAGCAAATAGGGTAAAACTAGAACTGATTGTGACCCCTTCATGATCACCAAATTTTGTGCAGATCGAATTTTCCGCTTTGAAACTGTACGACGTTTTTGCCAGTTTCGCATGAAAATGCCTATTCACGCCCCTAGTCATAGTTCATGTTTGTAGTGTTAAAACGATTTTTCTATCAAATAGTTTTACAGTTTTTAAAGTAAGCAAACTGCAGCTTTTTCTGAATGTAACAGGTTGCTATACAAATCAAAAACATAACAGAGTAAAATTTATTACCCATACCGGCTGTATAGCCGCCGGCGTGCATTGGGTAGGGCCGCTATGGCGTTAAGTCACGTCTGTCTCTTTGTCTGTCTGTCTGTTTGTCCGCGCTCTAAAAGAAAAACGGCTGGAGCTATGAGCATCAAAGTCGGTAGACATATAGTGATGACAGGACCTCGGCATGCACTGACCCTGACATCAAAAGGTCAGAGGTCAAATCCTAACCCTAAGCCTCGGGTCAGGATGCGGAGCAACGTGAGTTTGCATATCGATAAAAGCATTTCTCTAGTTTATTTATTGGTTTTAACTTGTATAATTATACAGCTTAAATTACAGCAAATAACTAAGCAACCCTTACAAGCAGGCATGTGTTTCCAGACCTCATTTTGGTGCCCGTCTTTTGCTCTTGAAACATTGGTCTTTAGTGTTTAGTCCTGTTGCATCACTGGTTAGGGCTGTGAATAACGATCAGTGTCAGCATACATCGCGTTAGCAGATAAGACGCGTAGACTGGGTCCGTGGTTGGTATTTGCACGGTGCGATGACACTGCGCGATTAAATGTCGACGAGTTGGTGCTGAAAGTGCGTTGTTTATGAAGTTGTAGCGTGTCCGTACAACTCCTACCAGTGTGACAACGGAGAGTGTGTCATGGCATGGCCGTGCGACGGCGAAGACGACTGTCCTGATGGCTCCGATGAAAACAATTGCGGTACATTCTAGTATATTATTACCTACGCCGGCTGTATAGCCGCCGGCGTAGGGTAGGGCGTTCAGTCACGGCTGTCTGTCTGTTTGTTTGTCTGTTTGTCCGCGCTCTAAAAAGAAAACGGCTTGAGCTATCACCACCAAAGTCGGTAGACATATAGTCCATAGCAGGAACTCGGCTTGATGCACTGACCCTGACGTCAAAAAATCAAAGGTCAAATTCTAACCCTAAGCCTCGGGTTAAAGATTTCAACCTTCGCGATGAGGATGGGCCGGAATGCAGAACAGCGTGAGTGTGCATGTCGATACGATTGCACATTTCTCTAGTTTACCGCTGCAGTGTATTGACTACAGGATGTATGATGTCTTAGAATAATTCCATCCAATCACTACTGTATACATGTACCTCCTTGCAGCAACGATTTTCTACAATGCAGTGTAATTTCACGCCGCGCCGTCTACCGTTCTGATATTATATTTACTGCGTTATTCAGCAGCGACACCGAAATAGTGTCGTGTTGCAAAATGTTGCTTCATTTACGAGGGTACATCAAATTTCAGGCACAAACAAACAGAGTAGCACGTAGAACGAAAATCCACGTGCATGAGGTAAATGGATGCTGAAAATGCAGGATCGGATATTACAGGACGCGGTAAATGAAGAACTGTTTACAATGTCGGTCCTCCTTATTGTCGTGCCGTTATGTACGCTGGTCGCGTCGCTTGCTGCTTCTTGGTAAGTCACGATGAGTGCCGACGGGACAGACCGACAGATGAAGAGACGGACGGACGCCAGACCGTTACATTATGCTTTTCGCTAGACGCGGCGATCGTAACAACAACACTGTGCAACATGCGACTGTTCTGTTCTTTAGCCGTCCTCGATCCGAGGGTTGGCCACACCATGGACGTACTTTCTCCATTCATCTCTGTCTTCTGTCATTCTGTTACCATAGCTACGTCTTTTTGAGCGATCGTGAAAAGGACGTCGGATATTGATCATGCCCATTTATACATGTACATATCCTGAAAAATTATTCAATATCGGTCCTGTACATGTTGACATAATTGGGATTGTTAAAATGACGATGAAAAAAGTGACATCAACAGAGCATAAACGGTTCCACATGCCACAGGCAGGCGGGTAGGCTAATTTGCCTTGAAGTTTTAGTGGTTCTTGTCGTGATCGGGCGATAGAATGCCTCGCTCAGTCGCTGTAACACAGTATGTAACAGACTCACGCTATTTACGACGTCGTCGATGTTCTCGTTCGTCGTACGTTGCAGCAGTTGTGTATAGTAGGACGGTTACTCGTGGCCTACTCGTGAAGTAGGCCTAATGATCTGTGCCCAGCTTACAAAATGTCACGATGACATCTCTTTTACTTGCCATAATATTGGCACGAGATAGCGTAATATTGCTCATATTATATTGCAGTGATTAGCTTTCGTTTCTACTAGACTTCGTCTAGTTAAAATGACTGAAGAACATCGGACACGCGCAAGGGAGACAGGAAGAAGACGCCGATCTGCGCCAGTAGGAAATAACAATAAAATCAATAAATCATAAACATGGAATTTTCAAGCTTAAAGAATCTAAAACAAACTTTTTGAGTTGTAAATCTGGTCTGGTTCTTGCATGGAACTCATGTTTTTTCTTCTGTTCCACATTGTGTCACTTGAAAATTGTATGTCGCAAATTAAAACCTTTTAGCCACGAGGATAACACCATACTGATGCTTCATTCCGCACCAATGACACCCTGCGTCTACCGTAAAATTTCACCACTAATAAACCGACAATTTACAAGGCGGCGTAATATGTCCGTAAAGTCACTACAAGGGCGCCGAAGCATAATAATTTGACGGGTCTAATAATAATAATATTCGTTTATTGTAATGACGACATAACACGCAGGGCGGCACTACCGCACTAACTACAGAAGGGTTAAGCTCGGCTAAATTGCTGTCACACTCGGCGCACAGCGATTGATAACCACACCGGCTTAACCTCGTGAACACTCACTCACACATCCGATAAAGTTGCTCACTACTTAATTTATCGACCCCGATAGGATGAAAGGCTGAGTTGGCCTAGTTGGCCGACTTATAGCGGACGGCTTACCCACATAAGTGGTCACCCGTAAGCTACAGGTCGAGCGTGGGACAGGGAAAGTTCGCCGGTCAAAGACCGGCGTTCTACCACTGTGCCACGCAGCCAACCGTATTACAATGGCCTGCGTTATCATCGACTCAGCTTGTTGTCTACCGTGTAGATGTTACCTGCCGACCGGGTTACTTCAACTGTGGCGACAGAGGCTGCGTTCGCGAACGGCATGTCTGCGATGGATTCAACGACTGTCACAACGGCGCTGATGAGCAAAACTGCAACTGAGCTGCCATCGGCTTTTACCGCGCAACGCACTATGCATCCCGTGCATAGCGCGGCAGAGACGTGTATGTCTGTCTCTCTGTCTCTCTTTGTAACACTCATATATTGCATCGAAATGGCAGAACCCGCCAATGAGCAAGCAACATCTGTTTGTAGCCCAAATGGCGCAGATATTTTTAAATGATCCTCCATATCCGGGCGCTAAATGTTCGGGGTGTGTGAAAACTTCGATTTTACACTGAAATACAGTTATATCGCATAAACCGTACAATAGAGAGTATAGAGACAAAATTTGTGTAGAACATTAAAAGAAGAAGCGTACATGCACAAGTTCAACGTAGTTTTGAACTATATGAAACAAAAGCATCACCTCGAAGACAGTGTGACAACATTAATAGATTAATCTAAATAACGTTGCATTAGTCAAAGTGACTAATGGTGCGGCAAATACCTAAGATCAGGATAGAGTGCGGTGTGACTATTTCCATATAAACGGTAAGGACTGACTCGTTTACAACCAAGTGTAAGGGCGACAGAGTCATGTCTCTAAAACGTCAGATATCACTTTCGTACGACTCCACCAGTCACCTATAACGTTAAGCACGCACCTACCAGCAAAGTCATGTGCACGAAAAATCATAATAACTCACTGCAAATGTGACTGCAATACGGAACTAGAAGGGCGTTCAGTAGAGCGCATACTTCCCCCACCGACTTTGACATTTGACCCTGACCTTCCAAAATTTAATCACCTCGTCCCCTATGGCCAAGGATATGACTGACAAAGTTTGGTGACATTCGGACGTGAATTGGCGCCAGGAAGTTGTTCACAAACATACCTATATAATTTATCTACCGACGCCGGCGAAAACAACCTCCAATCAACTTCGGTGGGGGAAGTAATAAATGGCCATGTTAGCAATACCAGTAGAGCTGAGATCCATCAATTGCTAGATGACTTGGCTGGGGTATTCAGCAGCAACGGAGAGCTACACTGTAACTATTTATCATACACGCAAAAGAAAAAAGAAAGCTTATCAAGATCTATAAATAATTCACGCCAAAAATGTTAAGTAAAATGACAAAAACCTACAAATGAAATTATACAGCCCAGTGACAGTGTAAACCGCGTCCGTGTAGCCTGTAAAGCTTGAACTCGCCGACGTGATTGCGGGAAACGAAGTCCAAGCCGTAATTGCGTTATTATCGACAGTGGTGCGAGCAATAACAATAAATCACACACTGGTACATTGATTATCTGTTGCTGCTGTATCCGCCGTGATGGGCTACACGTGACCTCGTTATCGCGTTCTGCCATCGTCTGTATGTTTTCCAGACACGAGCAACATGTTGCTTTGTAACTTAGCAGTATAGTCTGCGTTATGCCATTATTATCCACACATGCCGATAGGCAAGGTGCGGATATATCGGTTACTGTTTGTCTGTTTTTGAAATCGAATTTGGTGCATTTTAGCCTTAAAATCTGACATCTGGTAGCCAAAATTTTAACAATTTTCCTGAGAATCAACCTATGAAATTTTGTGCATTGTTGTGATTAAAATATATTTCGCCACACAGTGTCACAGTCTCACAGACGTGGTATATAAATTCATAAGCGAGGGAAGCATATTCAACGTGAGGAGCCCTAATTCGGTGGTTCGGTGGGCTAGTGGATAGACGTCGGACTTGCGACTCGCGGTTGCCGGTTCGCCTCGTTTCAGATTCAGTGAAAAAATGCGAGATTCTATGTGAATCCAAATCCGGATTCTATAATCGAATACGCCCTAAGTAATCAGGTAGTAGACTTACCGGCGGTCGCAGTAACTAAGGGGTAAGCAGCCTTCTTTCTTCGAGTTCAGCTCGAGATATTATGCGAATTACGCTGCATCATTGAGGAGTGCTAATTGCTTCGCACAG
>Ga0209780_1002578_pt1 | contig 12977 bp, 5 predicted proteins | sample WorMetexBAHAMAS2_FD_187384 | JGI IMG/M metagenome (GOLD analysis project Ga0209780, IMG submission 187384) | Marine gutless worms symbiont microbial communities from Max Planck institute for Marine Microbiology, Germany - Inanidrilus exumae... | ecosystem: Host-associated > Annelida > Digestive... | reverse complement strand
TTTAGGGGGAAAATAGAGGAAGGGGTGGGGCGATATTGACCCCCAACGATCTCGTTCTTACTTTTGGGGGTTTACACGTCTGTGTCCAATTTGGTGAAAATCGACGAAGAAATGCGAACGTGAGAGTGTCCACAGACGGACAGACTCACACACGCACACACGGACGCAAAACGAATTTATTATCTGTCCCATGCTATATGCTATAGCTATGGGGCAGATAATAAATGATAATATCTCACAACAGTGGAAGATAAGAGACATAGTTGCTATGAAAGACTAATAGGAAATCGTACGTAGCCTGTCGAATGGCGCCATTACTGGTGTGACCTTCAAGGTCACTTGTGCTGTCTGTGACCGTTCTAACTCGAATACCTTTGCAAATATATTGTGTATTATCTATGATATATCCACATATGAATCAGAAAGCACATGTGCCTTGTAATTTCAACTGTTTTCGAAAATGAAGGACTTCTCAAGGTCGCAGGCAGTCACGTACACTGTAAATATGGTAATATCTTGGAAACAGCACCCGATGGAGTCGTTATTACTATAGACCAATAAAATTCCGACGATCGTGAGTAACCTTTAAAGTCATTCACAGCTTCAACGTTGCAAGCCTTTTCAAAAGTGATTAATTTTTCATACAGCTGTGCAGCAGATGACAAGATTTCAACTGACAAAGCGCGTTGTATGGTCCCTCCGTAATTGATTGATTGATTGAGTTAAGGTCTCAAGTCCCACTCGACACAAAATAGGCCATTTCGGAGACGTTCTTCCCAGCCAATGTCTTGGCTTAGTACTGAAAAACTGAAACAAACACAAGAAAAGCAAACATGCATCCATAACGAAATATACTACAACATGAAATTAGCACCTAAAGCCAGGTTTGGTCGCCTCCTACAACCTCCGGCCTGGAAACAGAACGGGTCTATTCTGGAAGGAGTAGACAGATAAGTCAGGAAGGAAACAATAGGAAGTAAATAAGTAAGAAAAAAAGCATAAGAAAAGAAAAAAAGTAAGGAAAGAAGAAAGTAAGGAAGTTGAACACATCAAACAATTTATACAGCATCAAAATCAACACATGAATCATGCATGGCACACTACCGCTTTGGAGCCCGTACGGGGTGGTGCCTCCGTGGTAGCAGAGCTTTTTGTGTGGGTCATTTTCCAGTATATTCCAGTTTTCCAGCATATTCCAGGTTCACCTCATCATACAAATCACCTCAGCCACTGACAAGGTCAACTCTTTTACGCTATGGATATTTTAAAGTACCACTCTGTTTACGGCTAGCAGTGGCAGGTTTTGTGGCAAATGTATTATTGTTTGTCATTTTGACTACACGACTTCGGTGGTGTGTGGACGTTAGGGCAACATGGGGGCCGGACATTTGGGCGACACGTTTGGATGACAAGTATTAGCATGCATATAGACGGTGGTCGTAAAATGCGATGCGACTACGCAGTGGTCTAAAAAAGAAAAAAAATATACTAACATCCATTTTTACCATGCTATGCTAACGCCATGGCCCTGTGTGTTACCCACGATTTGGAAGCATACATATTGACAGGTCATGTTTACGGATAGTGTGAACAGGCTCTCATGAACAAAGCCCGCATTGACGGACCGTGTTAATTTTATTTTCAAGTTCTCATATTCATTTTTTCATTTTGGACACCAACGTCGAAGGGCCGCGTTCACAGGCGATGCTTTTTTTACTCCTTTGGAGTGTGCGACACCTACTGAAACGGCCTCTGTAGATGCAGATGCAGCCACTGCTCCCCACAGATCATACCTCATACTATCAAACACGTGATGCAGTGCCACCATGGTTAACCATCCTTGTATCCTCAGATGTAGTGTCGCCCAAACGTCCAAGGCACCTCACCCAAACGTATGACCCTTAATCACCCAAATGTCTGTCGCCCAATTGTCAGGTGACTGCTATCAAATGATTATAATACTGTAATCAGGGGTACATCACACGGTTAAATAAACTTGTAAACAATTTAAAGAAGGCTGGTCTTTTGTCATCTTTGAGTTAACTAAGGAACATGCTGTTAGTTGTACAGCTGCAAGAAAACCTGCCAGTGGTTGTCACAGTGACACGTGATGACTGCTATCAGCTGACAGGCACTCAGTCAAATGTCGTGATCAAAATGCGACACACAAAACACTTCATCATTACATAAAAAACCAATCAGCAACAGCGTCAAAAAGCCTGGTGTCAAGTAATGAGGCCAAATCGCAGCAATAGCTGGATGTCACCTACTCCAGATGGAGTAGCGTGATCTGTGTGTCTGTCTGTCTTCTGGTCACGTTCGTGAGCCCTGCTGAAATAGCTAAACCGACCAAGATGCCAATTGGAGGGTAGACTCGGGTGGGCCCAAGGAACCATAAATTAGATAGGTGTCCAGATCTCCCAAGGGAAAGGGGAAATTTCTGAGGTTGTCTGGTACACTAAAAAGCATCATGAGTCATTGCTGCAGTGTATGCAGCAAAAAATCAATAATGGCATTAGTGCGACTGTTGCAGCCGAGTGCATTGCTCCCAACTGGCTGGTATGACATCAACTTTTCCCCGTAAAAAATCTGCGCCCCCGTGATGCAGCCTCTCATAAAAATTCTCTGACCATTTGTTACAAGCAATTTTTTTACAAAATATGCAAATGACATTGGACTGAGTGAAATTTTGCATATTTATAGAGAATTAGCTGCATTACAATGACATTAGGAATGCACCAGATCCCTATACGGATCCAGATGTGACCGGATATCCGGTGAATTTATTGGATTCCATTCAGATCCAGACGTGGCCGTATCCCTAATCATTGATCTGATAGGGATCCAGATCCGGTCGGATATGAGGTAGGATCCAGGTTTTGGTTGCAAAGAAAATTCTCATTCATGACTCGGAACATCAGAGGACTATTGTGGGGCATGTAACTAATGACCACAGAATTAAGTCTAATGACACAGAACTCAAAATTTGTCACACTAATTGACAAACTTGCAGTGTATTAAATTGATTGATTGATTACGTCCCACGCAACACAAAGTAGATCATTTCGGAAACGTTCTTCCTAGCCATTCTCTTGGCTTAGTACTGAAAAACTAAATCAAACACAACAAAAGCAAACATGCATGGGTAACAAATTATAGTACAACACAGAATTAACATAAAAAACTAAAGCCAGGTTTGGTCGCAACACTTGAATGAAGTCTTATCATGTACAAGGAAATGAACCAGATAACATGGATATCTGTTACACAGAAACATTCAATTTTGTTTATATAGCCTATTTATCCAGGGTAATGGACGGGCCTGGTCCCAAAAAAGAATCTGGAGAAAGTTTTTGACCCACGCTGACGGCTGTCGCGGGGGTAGGGTTTTTACCTCCATTTGTCTGTGTCTTATCTATACAATATCTCAAAAACTGATGCAGCTAGGATCACCAAACCTGACACAGAAATGTTCCACGATGAGTCCTGGAAACCCACTTATTTTGGGGTCAAAAGGTCACGGTCACGAGTCACAACAAAAGCATTGCCGGCGTGGGTCTTTGCACTCTTGTGAGTGCTGGCTTCTTCTAGCTACTGGACACTGTACACAGGCTGATAGCCATCTTGTCACTCAAAGCACTGAACGGAACTCCAGTAAGAGATGAACTGGACTCAACCTTTAACTGACTCCTGACAGCCTCTCTGAGACCAGTATCCTAAACCACCTCAGTTACATAAACTGACACTCTGACAATGAACATAACCATCGTTACAGTTCAGAATAAGATTACCAATCACATCAAATATAATATCATGTATATATACTATATACACCAAGCACCATTTACCCACTTCTTCCCACTATGCACTGTCATAGACGTTTCATTAAAAACAACAAACGGTCGCTGTAGCCTGAATGCATAAACGGCAACCAATGGAAAACCGTAAATGCCTGATGCTGGATTCATTTATAGCAGGCAACATTCCACGGCGTAATGTCTCGCCGCCAAACAGCTGCAGAAACTCCGAGCACAGCAGACTACTCACGGCTCATCGACCGACAAAATATGCTATCACTTGACATCACGCGACAATAATATTTGGACACGCAAGTCAACACACACACCACCATCAGGCACAGTTTACCACACGGCTCAAGTGCATCAACTGCGAGCACTGTCAACATCTCAGAAGATTCTGTCACTCACAGCTAGGGCTGCTGCTATCGAGTAGTTTACTACTGGAGTACTCGATCAAGTACCTTATCAAGTACTTAAATAAAACCAGAAGTGGAAATTTGAGTTGAGTAAACGGCTAAGTTACAGAGTCACTGTTTGTCACGTTTTATGTCAATTGTATTATGTAGTAAGTGAAGGGAGTAGTGGCAAACTGATAGGCCTATCGGCCGCAGTCCATTTATTACTCACTACTGGCAGATAGATGCATTGGCCAGTGCAACAGCGGTACTGGCAAAGTGGTGGACTGGTAGTACAGGCTAAATACAAACAAAACAAGACCATTAGCATTTTTACCCCCAAAAACGGAAATAAAGTGGAAAAAGACGACCGAAAGTGGATATGGTAACTGAAAGTAGAAAGTTTCGAGCACTCGAGTAGTAAAATACTACTTGAGTAGTAAAATTAAATAGTAGTCGAGTGCTGGCAGTAGCCCTCCCCACAGCCGCAGCCAAGAAGTGAACAGATAAAGTGACGCAGCAAGTCTGTGCACGCACCAACAATCCACATAAATTAAAGACGTAAACTGTGGCTGAGAGACAATAGCATAACACGTACGGTCAAGAACATATCGATCAGTCAGATAACCGACAGAACAGCTATAAACACATCACAAAACTGATCGAGTAACAAAAGAGTATTAATATCTGGAAGGAGCTGTATGAGACGGAACAACTGCATCTTCACTACACACGTGAAGTGTCTATATTGTTGTAAGATGGTGGACAGTCAACTGTTGACTGCGGCAGCAGGCGTGTGTCTGCGGCGCCTTCGTCATCTTCGTCATCATCAGCAATCTTAAACGTCACCATCGGGTTCTTCAGGTACTCCTTCTCTGCTGGCAGTGACGACTTGGATTTTCTACAACAACCCATCACTAACCATGACCGACACACGGCCCACAACAACCAGAAAATGGTAAAATGACAACGTCGCTGTTCTGTAGTGAGCGTTATACGTTCAGGTTTATTGTCATCATTATTATACAATACAATCGAGTCCACATTTAGTTCAAGTTCTCTTTAAGAAAAGTTAAACATTCAAGGTTTTCAGCCTACAAACACGTTCATTCTGTTCTGTTCTGTTCTGTAGCCGTCCTCGATCCGAGGGTTGTTTGCACACCATGGACGTACTTTCACCCTTTATCTCTGTCCTCTGTCATTCTGACTGACTCTTCCACGGATAGTCCTGTCCACGTACTGATTTTGTCCACCCAGACCGTGCGTTGTCTTCCTTGCCTGCGTGCACCTGGCATTGTTCCTTGCATTATCTCTTCCTCCAGGCAACTCCCCGGTTTCCTCATGATGTGATCATAGTATGCTAACTTCCTTGCTTTGACAGTGTCTAACAGTTCCCTCTTTACTCCAGCTTTGTTAAGAACCCACTCATTTGTTTTCTTTGCTGTCCATAAAACCCGCAGAATCCGTCTCAGCCCTTTCATCTCAAAGACGTCAAGACGTGTTTCTTCATTCTTTCCAAGTGTCCAGCTTTGACAGCCGTACATTGCTACAGGCCACACTAGCGCTTTCATTAGTCATATCTTTGTTGAAATCGGTATGCTGTGACATTTCCGTATTTTCTGTAGTGATGCCCCAATCGCCTGCCCCCTGTTTAACCTGGTACGGAATGCTATACAGCAGTGCAAACTGCAAACGTTTCTGTATATACGAGGACAACTAACTCAAAGTAGTCATCAGTCAAAGTCACAGGATATTATCGTCACTACTCCGTTACTCACAACACTGACGTCAAGCGGCACAGACTGCGAGTGCTCTGACATTAACTATGTCCTATGTCATCAACTACTGTTGATGACAATTCAGCTCAGTGGGTCACTTTATCTTTTGCTAAAACCAAAAGTCTAAAACCTTAGACTAAGACCAAAGCTTAAAGATAATATGCAATAATTTTTTTGGTTGTTAAAGTAAATTGCCCATAGTATGTCTTTAATATAAGAAAATCTATTCAAATATTAAGAAACATAAGTTAGGAAATTTTAGAAAAAGCGCCAGAAAGTGCACACCTGATGACTTGTTTACTTTTGCAAGTGATGACGTCATTCTAGGTAAACAAACGAGGGAACAAGCTATTGAAGTTTTGAGTGAGACATTACACAACACATAGGCATAACGACGTAGAAATAGGTTCTTAAAACAAACTGGTAAAATTAACTTCTTATCTAATCTCAATAACGCATACCAAGGCAAACAAAACAAACGTATCCAGGTATGACGTCACACATGCCGAAGAATAGCTATACCAAAAAGACTAATAAACTTGTAATTTTTTTAGCATTTTACGGCATAATTTGTCAAAATTTGTTACACAGACGGGTTTATATTGCAGTAAGCAGCAAGAAAGTACTTTTAATCAAGTTGGTAAAACATAGCTGCATATCATCTTTAATCTGAATGGCTAAAACCTGGTTTTAGACCGAGTTCAGATTAAGCGAAAGATAAAGTGATTTGGTTTTAGACCAAAGTCTTAACTCTAAGAGATTAGTAATAATTGGCTATCTAAATACATTAGGACGGTTTGGTTTGAGACCGGATTGCTCAGATTAAGTTCTGTTTTAGACCAAACTTTAGTCATAAACTTTGGTTTAAGCGGTAGGTTTGGTTTTATACTTTGGTCTTAGACCGAAGTTTAGCGTCACTTCATATTTTGCATTAATTAGGTCTTAAACTGGACGTTTGGTCTTAGACTAAGGTTTTAGACTTTGGTTTTAGCGAAAGATAAAGTGACCCAGTATACCAATTACTGCAACAGAGCCAAGTACAAATGAAGCAGCAAACCGGTGTCTTGGCTGCGAGACGTTAGCAGATGCTGGCGGTGCTGCTGCAAGTGTTGGCTGTGAGTTGAGATGATGCCAAATGCCGGTCTTGGAAACCTCTTCCGAGATGTTGACATCATCATGTGCATGGGTCACTGACGGGCTGACGTTTGATACAGTGCCAGTCTGGCGATGAGTGTCAGCCGCCTCGTCTCCCATGTTCACCACATGCTGCACACGTGTACAATGCACGTCACCACGCGCACACACAGCACACACCACACACAGATATGAAATAAATCAGCCCCATACGGGACTGACGGTCGACTCCTAATTAATGCCAACTTCAAAGTCACGTGACTCAAAAACTAGGACAAAAATTAAAATTTCAACCAGTTAATTTTTTAGGTATTGCCCCTTAATTTAAGAATCCGTGGTCATATGCCAGCCGGCATTATAAATGGGGGAGGAGATAGCCCCTAAAAATGGTCGAATTTCCGACTTTCATGGGCTCGTGTTCTTGACCTTGGATCGGGTCATACTGCATACTGTCATGCATGATGCATCACTTGTCGACCTCTACCTACACACCAAATTTCATTGAAATCGAAGAAACTTTTTGTGGACGGATGGATGGACGGACGGACATTTGAGACCCACTAATTGTAAATGTTATTAGGTCGACTCGAAGTCGACCTAAACATATGTAGTAACTTGCAATAAACGAGCACACGCTGACACTTCATTCAACATACCTCTGCGTCAATCAACTCCTGATTCATCTTCTTCTTCTTTTCCTCTTTCTCTCGTTTGTGTGACTCGGGCATGATGTCATCAAGCCACTTCAGCTCGTGGCGCGTGAACAGCCAGTCGAGAGCTTTGCGGATGAAACACATTGCCAGCACCTAGCAGCACCAGCAGCTCATCAGAGAACACCACTCACACACACACATGGCTTCAACAGCAGCCACTTTCCAAGTGAATGTGAGTCAGCTTCCGCAACACTGCATACTACAACTTCTCAGCAACTAAATAACCTACTTAACATCCCTTTATCCAGCACTAGCCACAACATAATGCGCAATCTACAGTAGCAACATCTGCCATGCAGGGCGGGACTAGGCTATAAACAGAAGGGTTAAGCCGGCTAAATTGCTGCCACACACGGCGCACAGCGGTTGATAACCACACCGGCTTAACTTCATGAACACTCACCAGATGGCGCGACCAGCACACATCCGATAAAGTTGCTCACTACTCAATTTATTAACCCCGAAAGGATGAAAGGCTGAGCTGGCCTAGTTGGCTGAGCTATAGTGGAAGGCTTACCCACATATGTGGTCACCTATCAGCTACAGGTCGAGCATGGGACAGGGAAAGTTCGCCGGTCAAAGACCGGCATTCTACCACTGTGCAACACAGCCAACCAGAGGCCAGTACCAGAAAAACATTCACTCACCCACTCCCTACCTTTGTGGGTTATTACAAAATATCATTGATTAATCTCCTCCATTTACCATGGTGACGGCATCGTCCATGATTAGTTGTCAGATCTGACAGTCCAGGTTTTCTTTGGTCTACCTCCACGTGTTACACCCTCAATACACGCATTTTTTCATGGAATCATTTTTGTCCTATCATAAAGCGTGTCTATACCATCTCAACATACGACTGTAATTACATCATCTGTTAGTCTCTCTCAGCCCATAACATGTGAACCTGTCTATTGCTTTAACATCACACATCCATCCATCTAATCATTCGTATCTCAGCCTGCTCAAGTGCCATCTCATTCTCTTTCTTCATCAGTCAGGTTTCACTGCCATGTAGGCACACAAGCGCCGTATATTTCTCCCTCACAAGAATGGAAACTGGTAAGAAGAGACGCCAACTGCCCAAATTTATTCCATCACTTTCATACTCTAGCCTTCACAGCTGCATCAGTATCTTCATCTATACTCAGCATATCACCTCAGCAAAACTTAGGCTTGCATCAACACTAATATCCACATTCGCTGCTAGCTGTACCAGCTGGTTGATCTCTAAAACCTCTACACACAAAACTTGCTTGCTTTGATCATACCACTACACTTCTTCCACAACCATTTCTTGCACATGTTACAGTGTATCATCGAGTTTCTAACACACCTCTACCCCAAATCCACATGGCAGTCTTCCAGTATTCTACAGCCCCTTGTGGCTTTCGCCATTAATCATAACATTTGCTTTATACATGTTCACTTTCATACCTTTACTATCTATGCCACCCTTACATTGACTAAGCTTTAGCTTTATACCAGCTCGTTTTTGCTTTATGCTATCACAACCAAATGATCTGCATACAGCAGCTCCCATGATGTGTAGACATCACCTTCATCAGTCTGTCACTATCACAAAATAGCAAACGGCTTAATGCCTAGCCATGGCACATACCAACTTTTACCTCAAAACGGTCACTACAAATAAACCGTCTTGCCTCTATGTACACAAACACCCACACATTGCTTATCTTGTCACTTGTTTTGATGTACCCCATCAAACGCCTTTTCTAGATCCATAATTGTTTTAAATATGTCTTATAACTAATACTGCATGAGTGATTCCTTTACCCTTTATGAAACCAACTGCCTGTCAAAAATGAAATAACATAAAAACAAAAACTGTCTACAGTTTCTTTTCGTTGTAAAAGCCGCTGCTTTAAAACAGCAAACATCAAAATTGTATCTGCAAATTCAACGCACAGAAGTTAGCCATCATATTTACGTCAGTCAGTGGCCTGTTATAAATGGAAAAGCTACCTTCTGTGCTTAGAATTTGGGGAAAAAATTTGACAGTGTCAACATTTTAACTGCCAGCCCGATTCGGAGGGACAATGTGCGTCATCATGCCAAATTTCGTGCCGATCGGTCAAACCGTTCCGGAGATATGGCTTTTTCGATTTTTCAAGATGGTGGCCGTCCGCCATCTTGGATTTTTAAAAGCTGGAAATTTTAACTTCCGGCCGATTCGGAGGCCCATTATACATCACCGTGCTAAATTTCTTTAAGTGTTGCGGAGATATGGCCGATTTTTGATTTTTCAAGATGGCGGCCGTCCGCCATCTTGGATTTGCTTTACACGTGTTTAGACCACCCATGAAAAGTATTTGGTGGTCTTTGTGACTGTGCAAAATTTGGTTGTAATTGGCGCGGTAATTTTGATAGTATGCAAGTTTTAATATTTTGCGGTTAAGCTTAAAAATGACTATTCACACCCCCAAAATGGGTTTTTGGGAGATTTGACCCCCAAAATGGAGAGCAGTGTGAATGAGACACCCAAAGGGCACTTCATTGCGCGGAAACACGTTGTATGATGTATAGATCCTCAAAATCGGTCCACTGGTGCCGCTCGGCGCGAGCCGAAGAAGAGAGTAAAAAACAAAAAAAAGAAGAAAATGTAAAAAGGTATACTACGAAACCGAACAGCTGACATGTCATGTGTGCGCCAGACCACCCACGTTGTTGCAGCGCCACATGGGCTTGCATGTTTGGTTATACCCATGACGTAGTTATATATTCCAAGTTTTATTCACTGAAATCCATTCAGGGGTTTCGGAGCCCCAGTGGGTCAAAATTTGCCCTTTCCCATTACCCTGGCTATTGGCTTTTACAACAGCTTGTACTACCATACAAGCCGTGATAAACAAAATCTGCAAAAGCTCAAGTGTGACGTTGTGGCTTTCTTCATACGATAACAACAATCAAAATTAACATAAATGAAGATGTTCTGACGCCTGATACCTTAAAGCCGACCAAGGCTGCAGGTAAATAGATAAGCATTTAAGACTATTAACGATGACTGGCAACAACCAATGACAACACAAACCATGAGAGGAAAAATGATTGAGATCTCTTTGATAGTTTTTATGACCCAAAGACCAATGAGACAGATGATCTGAATTGCCGTGAAAAGATGAACACGCCGCAGCGGCACATGGCGCAGATACATGTAGTCCGGCTGGTACTTGGGCGGCATAAACATGATCAGTACACGCTGAACGAACTGCAAGTACATACACACACACAGACATACATATCAGGCACTCACACATGACACGAAATCATGACACACAACTGTGTGTTATGTTAACACAAGGCTGTCTGCTGTCACAGCAACAAGATACACACATGGTCTTGCAAAAAGCAGCAGAATTTAAAACCAACTTAAGGACATAAATAAGTAAGGAGGTAAATAAATAAGGAGGTAAATACGTAAGGAAGGAAGTTAATTTGCAGAAATGATCAGCGAACAACTGTTTACCATGAGCTACTGTCCGTTACTAGTTTAGCCTTTTTGATTCAATTACCTCGTGGAACTGTGCTATTTTTCCACACAGTCAAAGTCTAAACAATGGCAGATATGACAAAAAGTAAAAACTAGCAAAGTTTTTGGAAAAAAACACCCACAATCTGTGATTATGGTATAACAATTTATATAGTGCTGAAATCAACATCGATTGACTGAGTTAAGAAGGTTTTATGTCCCACCCGACATAAAAACAGGTTATTTGTAGACGTTCTTCCCAGCCAATCTCTTGGCTTAGAACTGAAAAACTGAAACAAACACAATGAAAGCAAACATGCATCTGTAACAAATATACTACAACACAAAATGAACAAAAAACTAAAGCCAGAGTAGGTCGCCGCCTTCGACCTCTGGCCTGGAAACAGAACGGGCCTATTCCAGAAAAAGAGATAGATAAGTCAAGACGTTAATGATTAAAGAAGTAATTAAGTAAGAAAAATGCATAAGGAAAGAGAAAGTAATAAAGGAAGAAAGTGAGGTTTTATGTCCCACCCAAAACAAAATACATCATTTCGAAGACGTTCTGCCAAGCCACTCTCTTCCCTTAGTAGTGAAAAACTACATCAATGCAATAAAAGAAAACATGCATCGGTAAAAATATTACAACACAAAATGAACACAAAAATCAAAAGCCAGTTTGGTCACATCTTACGACATCCGGCCTGGTAAAGGAATGGGCCTATTCGCCTATTCTTAAAGAAGTAAATAAGTAAGGAAATAAAGAAGTAAGGACGTAAACAAGTAAGGAAGAAAGTAAATAGGGAATTTAAGTAAGCAAGCAAACGATTTATATAGCGATGGAATCAACATATGATTCAGGGCACAATACAGCCCCGTAGCCCGTACGGGGCATAGCATTTTTGTGGGTTTTCCAGTGCCAGCCATGTCATGTAATATCTCCCGACAATTCACAACTTACTATTTAGTCAGCTGTAACAAACAAAATTGATGAACTCTGTATGACTATGACCCTTTTATTAGTTCACACCAGTAAGGGTGAAAGTATTGGAATCAGCATGTCTGTCTGTCTGTTTGCTCGCATACCTCAAAAATCACACTTCCAAATTTCACCAAATTCTCTGTACATGTGGTAGACAAGTACATGCACACATACATGGCTTGGTCCTCTACTGATAGCAATGCAATACGCTATAGTAATGCAATACGTTATACATTTCAGTTTTGTGGAAAACCGTATTTTTTTCATATAATACAGTTAACGGGCCAGAATCAAAGAATACTCTTATGTTTCGTCCGATTCAACAGGTGGTGGCACTGGGAGCGAAGTCTGTGTAAGAGTTGACACTCGTTTTTTGCAGTGAGTTACTTACTTGCTTAATTTTTGTCGGGTGCACATGCGCATGAACAGCTAGCGTGGTGAATGTTGATAACTGGTATTTGATAGTTTTTATTGACAGAAATTTAGTGTGTACACCGAATTTTATTAGTAACTTTGTTCCCATCAGGCAGGCATAGTGGTGAGTGTCTTCCGAATGCACTAGTGTCGAAAGTTTGTTTGACTCATTTGTGTTTAACTGGTTATGAAGTACCGATAGAGATGACGTCATTTCGCTTGGCATGTCAGTCAGCTGTATAATTATCATTAGGCCGGTACTGATGTTTGT
>Ga0209780_1002577_pt1 | contig 12977 bp, 6 predicted proteins | sample WorMetexBAHAMAS2_FD_187384 | JGI IMG/M metagenome (GOLD analysis project Ga0209780, IMG submission 187384) | Marine gutless worms symbiont microbial communities from Max Planck institute for Marine Microbiology, Germany - Inanidrilus exumae... | ecosystem: Host-associated > Annelida > Digestive... | reverse complement strand
GCATACGAAGGAAAGGCAGGCATGGTGTATTTGCAGGTAAAACTGTGTGATCCATGCCTGAGCGCTTTGAGATATACATAGTATATAAAAGGCGCTATATAAATACGCTTCCTTTCCTTTTTCCTTTAACTTTCAGACATTGTTATAATCATCTCAGCTGTGTGAAGTGGATCTCACCTGGACGTTTGGGTTCTTGGCAGACACTGATGGCACACTGGCTAATGTTACTGCAACGGGACTGTGAAACTGCAACACAAAATGTGCAGGCATACACACGATCACATCAACGCATGTTTCTATGATGCTAAAGTAAGTTATAAGCAGCAATTTCACAGCTGTAATGCCACTAGCAAACTCTGTACATGCTGTCAAAGTAAACAGTGGAGTCTGTCTATCAGACCCATTATTCTGCAGCTTCCTCACATGACAAGAAATAGCTGAAAAAAAATTGCCCCATGCGGGACGGACGGTCGACTCCTACTCACTGCCAGCTTCAGTCATGTGACACAAAAACTAGGATAACAATCAAAATTCCAGCCAGACATGTTTTAGGTATTGCCCCCTAATTTAAGAATCCGTGGTCATTTGCCATCGACTGTTCCACGTATTATACATTATAATTTTACAAGGCATTACAAGGCTGTGGTAAACCAGTGCTCAGAACATGGTACGAATCATGTCAACAGATCATTGGATTGACAGATTGATAACTTAAATCATCACAGCACTGACTGTCGGCAGGTTCGAGATCAGCAATACATTAATTAGCCCCGTGCGGGACAGACGGTCGACTCTTCACAACTGACGTTTCTGCCAAGTTCAAAGTCATGTGACACAAAAATTAGGACAAATACAAAAAATCCTGCCACATTTGGATACTGTGCCCTAGTTAAGGATCAGTGGTCAGTTGCCAGCTCCCATTGTAAATGGCGAAGGAAATAGCTTGAAAATGGATTTACAACTTTTAAGGGCTTATGACCTTGACCTTGGATCTGGTCAAACTGCATACCGTCGTGCATCACTCATCGACCTCTACCTACATTTCATATTTCACTGAAATCGAAGAAACGTTTTGTGGACAGACGTACGGATGGACATGCAAGACCCACTTTATTAGGTCGACTCAGAAGAGTCGACCCAAAACCGCAGACAAACGTCACTAATTCCCCAGTGGCTGTAACAATTCACTTTACAAACAAAAAATGTGTCGTGTGATTTGTACGAAGTCAGTTAAAATATTTAACCTGGTAATGAATCTTGATAGTGCATATTCTGCTAACAGCAATGACTGTGAAATATTCTTTGACAAACGTTTTGCAACTTAGCACACTCCACTGGTCTACGCTTCTTTGTTACTGCATACAAAGCAATGTGGTTATATTCATTTAACATAGAGATCTACCGACCGTGCTTGAAGTCATGGTGTTCAGCACTTGAAACATAGACGTCACGTCTTTCAACAAGTGCGTGTGCTTTCGACTGAGAAAATAGTTGGCAAACTTCATCACCTTGTCCTGAACAGACCAAACGCCTGTGTCGATGTTAAGCTGATAAAAATTAGCTCCATACGGGACTGACAGTTGACACCTGCTTACTGCCAACTTCAAAGTCACGTGACACAAAAACTAGGACAAAAAACAAAAATCCGTCCTTAGTAAGCTTTAGGTATTGCTCCCCTAATTTCATAATCCGTGGTCATTTGTCAGACCCCATTGTAAATGGGGAGGAGATAGCCGTTGAAAATGACCGAATTCCTGACTTTCAAGGGCTTGTGGCCTTGACCTTGGATCGGGTCATACTGCATACAGTCATGCATCAGTCATCGACCTCTACATACATACCATACTGCATTGAAATGCACAAAACTTCAGATGGACATTTGAGACCGACAGTATTAGGTCGACTCAGAGGAGTCGACCTAAATATAATAACTAAACTGCCATCAAAATGACGCTTTATATTAAACAGTAACCATGATTACCATCATTGTGCCATACATATATAACAGCAAAGTTATAAAGTTTCTTGATAAGACAATGTATTCTTTAGTACAGCAAAAGAACTAACAATACAGCAATGTTAACCTTTTCATATATCATGCATTTCATAATGAAGGCTACTACGCGTAACATCACGTTTCCTTACAGACTACGTTGGCCAAAAAAACGATATTTTGTGCGTCAACACTGCACAGCTTGACCCACTAGAGTCCCAGGAAAGGAAACTATCAATTCAGCACGTAAGCCACAACCCTGGAGTGGCCGCGCTGCTGCGCCTCTAGCGCGGCCTCGCGGCCAACGCCACTGCTGAGCGCCACATGACCCACGTAAGCCACGCCCCTGGCCAAACAAATTCACCGATGGGTTCTTAGATATAGATAGCACATGCCGCCTGAATAATCACAGAACAAAAGATCGTGCAGTCAGGATGTTGACCTAAGTGTAACATCAGGTTTCCTTACAGACTACGTTGGCCAGCTTGACGCATGAGTTCCCAAGAAAGCAAACTCTTAAAAATTCAATAGGCTGACCTCAGTCATTGATGGTGCAGACTTTGACGCCGCCGCTAATTTGTACACGGAGTCCACCACCGCTACCGTGGTGTATAGACCACTGTCAAACTGCACACAATCCACACACGCTCAGCCACTCAGCATAACAGTGCACGAGATATGCATCCAACAACACGTAATAACATCTGCGTGTGACTGTCAATGTGACACAGTACAGCATTCCAAAAGTGAAAAATCGCTATATTTTGCTACCCTTCGTGCGTTTAACTCCACCCCCCCACCCCGACAGAGGGGTTCCACTGGGGCATCTCCGTAAAATTTTCCGTGGATGTTGATGGATGGCCAGGGTACCAAATGGCGAATAAAAATTGCCGAAAATTTTAACCGGCTGAGTAGGGCGCACCAACGTTACAAACAGAGAGACAACAGACAAACAACAGACGGAACGGCAATAGCATGTAGCAAACGTGAATTCACGTTCGCTGAAAAGAAGCCAAGTTTACTGTATGACAATAAGTAAAAAATCACTGATACTACATCCTCCAGAAAATGGTACGGAAGTAACAATTCTGCTCCATGCCATTTTTAAAAGCAGTACAGCCTGGTGGAAAGTAATGCCAGCCTACCACCGGGTGGATGACTTATAATCACTTGCCAGTACATCGGGATCAGCTCTGGGCCCAACGCTCGGTAACGAGTATGGAAAGCCTTTACCTTTTTTTACTCTTGACAACCAAGATTGAGCAACAGCATCAAGACACATTGATTGATTGATTGATCTATTTGCCAGTGTGTGCAGACACCAATAGACTGACACCTGTAAATATTTTTCCTCCACTTCATCAGCCTGGGCAACGGCGTCCTCAATGAGACGATGCATTTTCTCAAGTCCAGTGCCAGAGAGCAGAGATGCAGCATAGAATGCATGTGCAAAGCTGCAAACGCACACATACGTTGTGTTGATTTCTTCATCAAGACGAACGCTGATTTGACCAGAAATGGCTGTTAAAACAGCCTGAGATTTCTCATTAACAGACCAGCAAGAACATCAGAGCATTCATTCATGAATGACAAGTTCCCCTGAGAGGCTACAGGACGAAAATTCCGTTCTTAAAACTAACAAAATGCACCACAAACTGAATACAATAACCTGCTGGGCAAGACTGAAATGCCACCTATTCTATAACGATTGAGTTCCAAAAGGAAATAAAATGGGTCACGCAATATTATCATCCACTGGCTAGTACTTACAAAGTCAAAATGCCTAGCTTCATCTATTCGGAAATGTAGAGGTCCCAAAATTTAGGCAGTTACCTGTTATTTGTCCTCCGCTGGACTTCTGACAGACAGTAGGGGCACTGTTGCCATTTCATCGGCTCTGTGCCACCAATATCAGATGTAATAGCAGTACATTAGCTAAAATTAGCTCTATTTACAACACACCAATGTTGTTTTGTTCACAGTGCAACTCTTGTTTGCCTAAAATGTAACTGCACGTCGCGGACTGCAGCCGTTTTTGTCATCAGAACTTACAGACAAAAAGGCACGATACGTAACAGTTACAGACCTCAGTGGTGAGTCATCTGCTTTAACAGCAGCTAACAACGTTTCCAAGACTTTAGCAGAATCCACTGCACATTTCACATACAAATTCTTTTAATTATAGTCTGGCGACATTATACGTAACTTACCTTGATAATCAGAGCGCATAGCAGTAATTAGTTAAATTAATTCTTTCGTATGATTGGACAATAACCGAGTTATTTTACTTCTTTAAGATAAATGCTGTATAAGAATAACTGCATTCATCAAAACAAAACTGACTGCCATCAAGTTACAGATAAGGAATTAGAAACATGACAGTTCAGTGCATCACACTGTTTACAATACCACCACATGAACCTAACACAAATGCATGCAGAATTTTGCAGCTTATAACTCATGTAAGAAATATGGGGCACCAAACCATCAAATTGTATGGTATGGTTAGTGCCTTAGTGGAGTTCTATTTTTGGTTTCAGTGAACAGACAGATCACTACAAAAGACAATCAAACATCCCAAGTTTAAAGTAATACCTTCCCAAACTACACAAACATTTTAAACAACTTTTAGTACCATTAAAATGCTAGCAAAAAGTAAGACAGAAATATCAGGCTAAACACAGCCTTGCTTGATGGAGGTAATAATACTATTCAACAAGACACTTTAAATGCATCTTAAAACCAACAATACTACAATGTGTCTCAAAAAACGACACTGGTTTGGATTGCTACAACTTTGACGTTTATCAACCAATTTTGATAATTTTTGACTGAAATTTTTTAAGAAAGTAAGCAGTCCAATGGTACTTTATTTTCCCACATCACCTAACTCATGCTTCTGCACTACCTGGGGAGACAGAAAGTCGACAATTGTGTCTTTTCACGTAAATGCTGAATGCTGTTTCGCCAGCAGACACAGAAATCACATTCATATTATCACTTGGTCACAGCTGAACTGCCCTTTATTCTCAAGCACACAACAGTGTTCAACAGCTGTTGCACAAAACTCTCAACTTCAATTTCTCCTGACCTATGGCAGAGCTGAACTCAATTAATTACAAGATTTAGGGAGTCTATACCAGCGTGAATATGGAAGAAATCAAGCAGCGACTGGTAGAACTCTGGAAAAGCAGTAATACAGCATTTGACTGAAAAGATGTGATTTTCGTGTTTCTGTGTTTTGCCAGATAGTGCAGAAACACTAGTTAAGTGAGATGGAAAAATAAAATACTGTTCGACTTCTTTCTTTCGTGGCAACATTCCTACTAAAAATTATCAAAATCAGTCGCCGCAGGTCGAAGTTATAGCAAGCCAAAGCAGTGTCGTTTTTTTAAAGACACAGTGTACTAACAGATTACAGAAATCTGCCACACGAATGTACAAAATACCATTTTTGTTCAGATTCTTTGACGTGGCCACAGAATGAAACACTTTCAAACTACTTGAAGTATCGGTGACTGTCGACTGCAGCACCTCCTCAACTCTTCCGAGTGAGACCTCATAACATCAACACACAAAGATCATTTAAGCGCACATCAACAGATCCAGGCACACAAGCACAAACACCGTTGATGTTTACGTGGCTTGCGTTTCTGGAGTTGCATTAGACTGTAACAGGTGTACCAAAAACCTTGGGAAAACTAGGTTTTTTACAGTCCAGGCAACCTTGCTGTCATTCAACCAACAGTGTCAAGCACCAAAAGGAACAGAATGCACCGCTATCCTTATCATTTCTTGATAGACCAGATAACTCCTAAGGAAACGGATGCCATATTCTTTACGACTGCTCGCTCGACACTGCCAGTACACAACTCGGGCATCTAGGTGACCTTTCCAAATAGCCAAACGGGGATAATCCAAGCAGTTTCTTACAGGCTGGATGTACTCAATAATGTGCAATCAATAGCACAATTGACTGCTATTGAGTGTAAGGTTTTATGTCCAACCTGACACACAATAGGTCATTTTGGAGATGTTCTTCCCAGCCACTCTCTTGGCTTAGTACTGAAAAACTAAATCGAACACAACAAAAGCTAACATGAAACCATAACAAAGTATACTACAACACAAAACGAATGCACACAAAAACTAAAGCCAGGTTTGGTCGCCTCTTATGACTTCCTGCCTGGAAACTGAACAGGCCTACTCTTAAGAAAGCAAGCAAGGAAGTCTAGTCTAAGTAAGGAAGTAAAACATTTATATAGTGCTGGAATCAACAAATTAATAACAGTGTATTACAGCTCCAGAGCCTGCATGGGGCAAACAACAGCATACAGCAATAAAGTAAACTTGAAAGTACGGACCCCAAACAGGTGTGCACACACATGAAAAATTCCAATATTTCAAAGTAAACGGATATAAAGCTGTAACTAGGATGGGATCTCCACTGCACAGCACACAGAAACACATTCACAATAAACACATTCACAGACTAAATATCTGCCTGATAAGGAAGTAAATGTACTCTTGTCTGTCTCACGTTGACACACTTGGTTCCCAGTGCCAGCGTGGAAAACCAAGAACAGCTGCATTATCTAGCAGTCAGGACATCAACGACAGCATAACACGGAAAACTGTCGAGCCGGTGCGGCTGAAAGACATGACTGCATCACTTACCATTAAACAAGAAACGTACACAGCAACCACCTACTACGACCGATCTACAGAGCAAAAAAAAGTGGGCACGTTTTAAAAAATGCAACTTTTTCTCTTGCCAGTAAATTCATCAAAGTCAACCGTTTCTAAAATCCTTCCACCAAGGTACCACGTAAAATTTCAATAGTCAATGCTGCAATTCCCACCACACCTTGTACACGCTACTACATTACCTTGTGAAATATGCGGCATCTTTTTGGACTCGGTGTGTAATGGTTCTTTATGCCACCCAATAAATCACTAAGATATAGGCTCAGTTCCACATTTTAAAGGATTGTCATGCAGAAGTAGATTTTTAACTATGTCCTGACGGCGCTTATAGATGGCACTGATTCTAAATCAATGAGAACAAAACATGCCACGACTTACAAATCCAACATATTGTTCATGTTATTTATCCATTAAAAATAATATGAAGACTCACCTCACAATTCGTCTTTCCAGCTTTCAGCAAGTTTACAACAGATGTTGTATAGAACAAAGATGTTACATCACTCGTGTCAACAAGCTGCTTCAACTTCTCACAAGTTTTCTGTTAATTACACATAAAGCACATGATGAGGAACCAAGAAACCAATCTACCTATCACTACCTCACAGTGTATTGAAAAAAAAATTAGCCCCGCGGGACTGACAGTCGACTCTTCGCAACTGACGTTTCTGACAACTTCAAAGTCACGTGACACAAAAGCTAGATCGAATATCAAAAATCTGACCCGATAACATTTAGATATTGTGCCCTAGTTTAAGAATCAGTGGTCAGTTGCCAGCTCCTGTTGTAAATGGCAAAGGAGATAGCTTTTGAAAATAACACGATTTCCAACTTTGAAGGGCTTGAGACCTTGACCTTAGATCGGGTCATACTGCATACCGTCATGCATCACTCATCGAACTCTACATAAATGGCAAATTTCATTGAAATCGAAGAAACTTTTTGTGGAAAGATGGACGTACACACATACAGACAGACGGACGGACCGACATTTGAGTTCGGCTTTATTAGGTCGACCCTGTCAAAGAGTCAACCTAAAAATGAACCAGCAGCTATCAGTTATTGAAAAAAGACCAATATCCACGCAATATAAAATTCCACACCAACTTCAGACAATTATATAAATATTGGATAACAAAGCAAGCTTCCGTGCAGCCACGAATCACAACATTATTGAGTTTTACTCATTTTCTGTCTGTGCAATGTCATGAACAGAATGAAACAAGGATGTTATCCTAGCCAATAGTCAAGTTTCAGAGGCATGAAATCAGTCGCATGGTCACATGACAACTTGGTATAAACTGCATAACATGGCCAAAACTGCCTTGCTAGTATCATATAACAGATAGTACAGAGGTAGTATAGGTAACACAGTTCATAATTCTAGCACTGTCTCTCTAAACCAAAATCCCCAATCTGAACCTCTATTTGGGGCCCCCATTGTGAGTGACCCCACAGGAATTTTGCTAGATCTTTGATATCTGTAAATTAGGGTCCCTGGGCTATCGTAAGGCATTGTTTGCATGATCATAGGTTCAGCCACTTAAGTAGAACTCCACTTGTAACAGACAGACAGACACACGATGACAGCATATACCGCGCTAGCATAGCATCGTGCAGTAAAAACTGCAAATTTGACCAATATTGGATTTTTGGGGTTCCTGTACAACCTCCCTTTATTGACCAAGGTTAAATTTGACCAAAGTGTACTGAGGTATATTCTTTCTGCCAAATTTCACTCTAGTTGGTTTATTGTGTGGCTCCTTGGGGCGAAAACTCCCGAACTTGACTGTATTTTCAACTTAAACATTCTGTGGTGCTGCCACCTAGCAGCAAAGTAACAAGGTTGAATAGTGAATACGGGTTCACAACTACAAACCTTCCACCATTCAACGATATCAAACCTGATACTGAGTCTAGCCACTAAAGACGCAGAAAATTTTGAGAAAAATGTCCCCGAAGATCAATGCCTTAACTTAGGAAATGCTTGCGTGAATTTCATCACATTTAAGACATGGATCAGCCTAGGAACTGCTCATTAAGCCTAATAGTTTTGTATGGTATATATTCTATGGGGTTTCATATTCCGAAATTTAGTGATTTAGTTTGATGTTCCTGTAACCCACACTTTCAACAATGGGGTGAAATCTGGTGTAGAAGATTCAACATTCAGTGGACTCTAAAATGCTAGATTTGACCTCCATTGGTGTAATGTCCCCATGTGACAACAAAACCGAGAATCAAACTACCAATAATCTGAACACTGGCATATGTATAGTGGGTAAATTCTGTCGGTAATTACTGATAGTCATGATGAAGAAGCAAATAATAATTAAACTGCAAAACACATTCCAAGTGATTCAGCAAAGAAACAGGAACAACCTATACGGATTTGTACAGTGGATTTAACAACCAAAAAAACCACTAAAATGTGTGTATCTTGTCTCACTGTCGCTGACACATCACTTATGTCAGTGATTCAATAACAAGAACATTCTCTCTAGCAGTCATAATGCAACTGACAATGTAACAATGCAGACTGTCAAACACGGTCCAGATATGATTGCATTAACACATTTTAATACATGGAGGCTAGTAGTAAACAGCTAATATCCTGGACATATACTTGAAAAAATCATATATACACTGCACGAGTATTATCCAACACATTTTCATTAACTTCCTCCATTTACTGTGATGAACAGCATCTTCCTGGTGAGTTGCTGAGTCTGACGGTTTTTTTCCACAATATCCAGGTTTTCTTTATTTCTGCTTCGGGTGTTATGCCCTCCAGCTTGTAATATATGCATTTTTCATCAAACTATTCCCATCGTTTCTTAAGTGTCTGTACAGTGTACCATCTCAACCTACTTAGCCCACATAGCACAGCAATGAAGGTATGACGAACTGCAAAATAAGTGAAACTGGACATAGGTTGAAATTGATCAACACACCATACAAAACAGATGCATTGCTCAAAAAATGCTCTGCATGCCTTTGCTGACTATGGTAGGAATAAGATACTATGTCTCAAAAACGTATTTGGAGATTTACAGCTATGAGCAGACATTAGTGATTTTAAATCAACCAATTTTGACCATTTACTAATAAACTACATATTGTGTATCATGCCTGCTGTTCTGATGGCACATCTCCAAGAAGGCTAATGCCAAGTACTGAGTAGTACAGAGACTCGAGATCATCAGCGGCTGAGGTTAGAAAGATGCGACGAAACCGCTCACGGTCGGCCGGCGTAATGTAAGTCGATGGTGTCAACGCCTGCCCGACAATTGTCAGACTCAACAAAAATGCGAGTGTGAGACCTGAGCAAAGACAAAACAAAACACATCTAAACACGGCAATGCACGCATACAGACACCAAAGCCATACTAATAAGCACACATGCATGCAAACATGCATTAGAAGTAGTGCGGATGTCATGTATTATCAAACCAGTTCACACTCAACGAGTACCGTTATTTGCCGAAAAATAGCTATTGAGTGAATGAGCGTGATGAGACGGCTGCCAGTCAACTCGTCACATGACCAACTCGACACATGTGACGAGTTGACTTTTTAATTTTACACAGCACGTGACGAGTTCACCACACGGGTGTGACGAGTTGACTGTTAGTGGGACGAGTAGTTGGTTCTAGCTAACGCCAAAATATGCTTGCTCATGTGACAAGTTGACTGGCAGCCTTCACGTTCGATATAGGCCTATGCTATCGCCGTTCCGTCTGTCGTCTGTTCGTCGTCTGTTTACGATTACTATGTCTAGTAGTAATCGTCTGCAGAGGGACCGCGCGACGCTTACTGTATAAATATTCTATAACTGCAAGACGAGTTCTTGTATTTTGTTTTAGTGCTCTGCTTGTATGGTAGACGTCGGTGTGATAATAAAGATGCAATGCTTCGTTACGATGTCTGCGACGTGTTGACTGTATGCCGAGTTAACCGTGTGACGAGTTGACTTATACAATGTGACGAGTTGACCGTGTGACGAGTTGGTCATGTGACGAGTTGACTGTGACGAGTTGACTTTTTGACGAGTTGACCGTGTGACGAGTTGGTCATGTGACGAGTTGACTGGCAGCCGATGAGACGATTATAGGTACGGACTGAAATGCATTGCACGGGAATTTCCTACGCATTTTCAATGTGTGCCGCTAATTTTCACACTAGCAGCGACGGCTTACGTGTAGACTAGTGCACTGTATACTCACGGTGTGACAGGTTCGCACGTGACAAAAGCAGATCGTAGGCACCAATATGTAGTCCGTTTTAAGAACTGTCACTAAATTCCCGGGTCATTTCGCTCCGGAAGCGGAAGTTGCAGGGAGGGAAGAAGGCCAGGAAGCAAATGAGCCAGGGAGCGAAAGTTCAATGGAGCGAATTGGCCAGGGTCCCATTGGCCGATTCGCTCCTGTGAGAGAGTTGGCCCGGGAGCGAAAAGGCTGCGAATCGACAAGAACAGATAGACATACTGCACATGCACTAATCAGTACCAGCGCTATCTCAGGGATTAATGCTACTTTTGATACGACCATCCAGCCATATTTTTAATTCTTCTTCTTTTGAAACTTTCTTTTTAACACGCTAAAACACTCACCGCAAATCATTTTCGCCGCTTCACAGCACATCCGGGAAACCGAAAGACACGCTGACGGCCACCTCACTTCCGGTTCAATGTTTACCGAAATAGTAAGTAAACGAAAATGACGTACATAACAGAACAGAACAGAAACGTAGATGTAGAGGGCTTGCGAATTGCCTGCGCAGGACTATGCCCCTATGCCCGCATCATATAGTATTAACTACATTTACTAATACGAATACTAATATATAATATCAACTTTGGCTCCCCATCCTTTAATTTCAGCTTTAAAATCGAATATAATGCGTAAAAATGAGAATGAGATGCGTGTACAAACTCATCAGGAGATGGGATAGCGAACGTGAATCTTTTCACGACGATATCGCACACATACTTCAAAATACCAAATAAGAGAACCTACTTCGTTGAACAAATTAGACGATAGTTAGGCAAGTACTGCGCATTAAGTCTTGAATTTATGAATCTGCTACAGAATTTCCACCTTGCAGGTATACAATATAATTATACCTCGTTGGCTTGTAGTAAGCTCATTGACGAAAAATAGGACGTTCGAGAACCAGCTTCACGCAGCTGGTGCTCAACTGGCCTTGGTAATATTGACAAACAGCATGGAGCAATAATTAGACTGTACATATAGTCTTTAACTAGAAGGCTGTATTGTGTTAAATGAACACAATACAGTATTCGCCCGAAGCGGTCCACTATATGCAACAGGTGTTGCCTTGGCCCCACCAGAGTCGTCGACGCAAACTGCATCTAGATGGCTTCACCCGTTTTTGCAGGGCTCACTAGGTGACAGACCGACTGACAGACCAACAGACCACACTATTCGGTCTTTCTTTAACGATAGGTGCAGCGCACAGTGGAGAAGCCAAATTCTGTTATTGTCTATGGCTACAGCAAGTATTTATTGGAGCAGTCGACTCGACAGATCAAATCAACTTTAGCAATCAACAGCTATTCAATGTGAGACTAGACGGGTTGCAGTGTATGTGGACACACACTACAATATAGCATCGAAGAGAGCGTTTCCCACCGACAGGTGAGGTTTGTGTTATTTTATTTATGCTTATTTTAGTGTAAATATGCTTAAAGTAAATAATTTATTAGAAATAAAAATATAAACTAAAAATTCAGCGGCCCCTGTGGGATTATCGAACCCGAGACCCTTACGTTACGCTACCGGTACTAAAGAAGCGGTCACGCGCCGTACACTATAGGCCCACAGTCAAGATTCCACTGGTATAATAATGTACACATAGGCTTATTATAGTTCCGATCAATCGTCCAAATTGTCGTTTCCCATTGTAGTTTATTTTGCGACTTATGTCGATATAGTTAGTCACTATTACAATAATGCGAAATTGATTTATGTCCGACCTTGCGGTAAATAAGTAATTGTAAGGGGAATCGCTGATCCGTGGCGAAATTAGACATGGTGTCACGTGACTGCGCTGTCGATACGATAAGTATGTAACATAAGTCGCGTTGACTCGGTAAAATAATGCAATAGAAGGCCCATTTCGTCGTTCAAGGTCATTCGAGGTCACCGATTTTGGTACCAATTGAAAGTTCATAAACGACTTCCTATTAATAATTAATACTAACTTACCTTCTATCTTGCACCGTTTCTAAGATATGACCTTCGATAGCTAAAAA
>Ga0209780_1002576_pt1 | contig 12979 bp, 7 predicted proteins | sample WorMetexBAHAMAS2_FD_187384 | JGI IMG/M metagenome (GOLD analysis project Ga0209780, IMG submission 187384) | Marine gutless worms symbiont microbial communities from Max Planck institute for Marine Microbiology, Germany - Inanidrilus exumae... | ecosystem: Host-associated > Annelida > Digestive... | reverse complement strand
GGCGTGGCCACGTCACGTAACCCATTTTAAACTTTTAGTCCCTTTAAGATATCTCTGGAATAGCTTATGCTAGAGACTTCAAATTTGGAGTACATGTTGATCATCGCAAGTCCCAGCCTACGGACGACAAATTGTCCCTGAAAGGGGCGTGGTCACTGTCATGTGACCTCTTTACTTTTTTTGGAAAATAAGCGATAATATCTCGAAAACGGTACGAGATAGCCTCATAGTTTCTATTAAATTCGAATAGGAAGTCGTATACGCTATATAGGATGTTGCCGATGACCTTGGGTGACCCCTAAACACGTTAAAACACCTCAAATTCTACATTTTGCATTGTTTTATGCATCTTCGTAATTGGTAAACTTATCACAAAGACTGTAAATTTGATGTACCGGTTAAATGTGCAAGTGACAGCCTACTAATGACAAACTATCCCTGATAGGGGTGTGTTTAGGTCATGTGACCAGTGACCCATTACAAATTTTTTGGGGCTCCAATCATATCACTGGAACGGCTGAACCTAAAGTCGTCAAAGTTTGTACATGAGTAGGCAATATCAATTCTAGCAACAGGATGGCACATCACCAACAAAAGTGTGGTTACGGTCACGTGACTGTTTTAAAATTTTGCCGTTTGTCGCGATGCAGCGCGTCGCGCGGGTTTGTCAACGACAGCTGAGCTACTTGTTTGTCTGTGGTTATTGCTGAGTGTCGAATGAACATACGTCACGATACATCAATGCTGAGGAAATTAGGCCTTTTTCTGGGCTGCAGCATCAGGCCCAATTTGGTCTTAATCCGGCCCTGTCAATGTTGCATTATTAAACTGCATAATTGTGACTATTTCAACATTACCTGCAAAATAAACTAAAGCTGGAACCCAGAAATTGGACAATTAATGGGAAGAATTAAGGAAACAAACTTTGTGGTTGGTGTTACTATACGTTAAGGAAGTATATAGTTAAGGGTGTGATTCCACACCGCCGGCGAAGCAAAGTCTGCTGTGTACGACTGACTTGTTCCGTACGATGGTAAAAGCATGAAAACCAGTCGAAGAGTCTAGATATGCTACTATTATAATTAGACTACATCACAGTACTACGTACGTAGATGATGTCTATTGTTACCAATGACAGAAATTGCTGAGGCAGTTGAGATGCTGTTTGAGTCGAGGACTCGGGTGGGCCCAGGGAAACACCTATTACATATAGCGGACCGCTTCGAGGCGAATACTGTGTTGTGTTCATTCAACGCAATACAGCCATCTAGTTAATATTCTTTTTTGTATCGTGTCTGTTGTGAGTATTGGTATGTATATTTCATTGTAGCACTTCTGTTGTGTCTACCCAGTTTTCATATGTACTTGTTTCATGCTAGTGGCTTTCATGTTCTTTGTCCGGTTTAATAAATAAACAAGGCAATCGATGGTAGCAGACTTTGCCGCCGCTGCACATGATGCTGCTGCTGACTGGTGCCACCACCTGGCAAACTTGACCAAACATACTGTAACACCAACAACGAAGTTTGTTTCCGTAACTCTTCCCACTAATCGTTTGATGGACTCTGTCCCATTATGTGAAAACATGATGTCATCCACAAAACTGAAGTACGTAATGTATTGCATTTTAATAATAGTTGGACAGAGCCGTGGCAACAGCCAACATGTTCAGAAAATTTAATGAGGCTTGGTCACGTGCTTTTTGACACATGTGAGTGAACATTCAAACAGACATGTTGATCACAATACTTTACACATCCCTCTGGGTATGGGAAGCAAAGTAATAGTTATTATTTTTCATTATATTAACTGTAGTGTTAGATTGGTGACACTTTTGGTTGGTTATCCTGCCTGCTGCAAACACTGGGGGCATTGGTCAAATACAGGTAAACCTAAAAAACCGCTGTTAAATTGTTACCAGTAATTCTGAATTAATTGCCTAAACTTGAAGTTAGAATTTAAATAATGATATTAATATCAGTATGGAGTTGCAAAATGTAATGTTTCAGTTGCATGGTTTGAGAATACTGGAACCAACACGAAGACAGCGTCTAATCTCTTATATAATGCGTGGCTTGATGTTACTGATGATACCTGTTGCCGCGTCATTTCCTAGTGTAAGTAGGTTTTTAGTTTATAAATGTGCCTGAGTCTCATAGTTAGTATCCAAAGGCCATAGGCGCCGGAGCCATATACCCATGAGAAGTACGTGCCCTCCACTTTCCAGAGTGGTGGGGAGCAGAAAGGGCACAGGCTCAGAGCACCTGTATAAACTAATTGCATTATTTGTTTAAAACAGTCACAATATTGCTATTATAATTAGTTAGGAATGAATTATATGATACATTTGTCTGTTGGAGAATGGATAAACTATTAGGTGCTGTCTATGGCGACTATAATAGTAGGCCTCTGTGCATTCTTCAAGTCTGTGACTACTAAATACATATATGCGTATGTTAAGAAACGTTCAGGTTTGTATTTTTTGGGCCAAAGTTAGTTACTATGGAACACTATTGGAGAACCCTACTCTGGGTATCCAATGTTACTATTGGCCTATTTGCAGGCTTAGAAGTTAGGGCAACTAATTTGCTACCGTATCTATTTCCTATACTGATTACCATAACATCGAGACAATTTATAAGTCACTCATAGAATCTGCAGATGTGAAAATCTGTCTGAAAGCTGAAGTATGTTACATGCTATAAGGCAACTAAGCAGTTATTTCCGAAGCTAATTGATAGGTCTTAATAGTTAATTGTAGTCTAAACAAATAACTGAAATAAGACAGCAAAATGAGTTTTTTTGTATTAATCTGTAATTGGCCGATAATAGGTCGATTGTTAGGGGCCAATTATTGGCTGACTGATAATAGACCAGTGCCTTATCGATGCATCTCTACTTTTAAGTTTTTTTAAAACCAAAGCTTTATAAATCATATGTTGAGATACATATATGTGCTGCACTGCTTTATTTATCTTATACTACTAATTAAAGTAAGGTGTCTGTCGGTCACACTGGCAGGACTTGAGTGGCGTTGGCCTAGCACACACCACAGCTGCGAGCATTCGTCTCACAGCCACAGATCACAGTAGCCTTGAGCCACAGCAAGGGGACCAGAGCACACAGTGCGATAGCAGACAGGTGGGTCTAGGGCTGAAGTATCGAATAATGCAATAACGTATCGCATTTTTGTGTTAATTTTGATGTTGTAGTATATTTTGTTACGGATGCATGTGTGCTTTTGTTGTTTGATTTCGTTTTTCAGTACTACGCCAAGAGATTGGTTGGGAAGAACAGTTCTCCAAAACATCTCAGAAATGACCTATTTTGTGTCGGGTGGGACGTAAGACCTTAGATTATGCCTCAGCTGACCAGGTGCATTTTACAACTGTTTTTACTATATTGTATTCAAGACCACCGGTACTCATTTACCATCCCACGGAGGGTAGAAGGCTGAGTCGACCTGGGTGGTTGGTTACATACCGAAATAGTGCCACCTCTGGGAGTCGAACTCGGACACGGTCACCAGTCCCAGTACTAACCGGGCTCAGCGTAGGTTAAACTCGTTGATCGAGACCAACGACGTTACCACTACGCCAAGCCGCCACGCCAGAAGCGCCATGCATGGAAATGAAATGTGCACTTTATGTGCAACATGTATGAATTTTATAACAAACTGGATAAATGTACATTGTAGTGCATCTGCCTGTACTGGACATACTCCAGTTTCTACGGACTAGTTCAATTCGTGCTACTTCGGCTGCCGACAGTCAGACGAGCTTTGCACATGGCTCCATCAATACGCGATTCTGGCACACCATTTCAAGATATGTGGAAACTGGCGTGCAAGAAGTACAGATTCACAGGCAGATTTAACAAATGATACAGTATGGAAATGCATGATGTACACCAAAAAGTTGTCACAATGCCAGCTTAGTGCACAGAATCATAACCGAATTATGAAAGTACTAAAAGTAACAACCAGTTTAAACAGGTTGTCACAGCTCATGAAAGCAATCCAGAAGAATAGCAGCAGTCAGCTGTAGAAGAAACTGGTGGTTTATAACTGGCAGTGATAGAGTGACGGACAATGACAGTAACGATTCAACTGAAGTGACGTGACATGCCGAATAACTTGCTGAGAACTGGAACATGGTTTTCATTACTTTTTTTTGAGTTTTTTTGGCTGATGTTTTGGGTATGTCAGCTGGCAACATTTTCACAGACTGCTGTTAACAGTACCATCACTGTTTTTATATTTGCAAGTTTCTGCCTCTGCAACTCACTGACTGACTTCTGTTATTGTAAATTTGTTGGTAGCAGGTAACTGTTTTACGAGTCAATATTAACATGGCACAGAATATGAACCAATTAGGCCTAAAGAACTGTCCTTGGAAAATTGTGTTATACTGAATGAAGTTGGCTGATAGAATGTTTTTTTCTGCTGTCAGTATGCACTGTTTACTCATGCCAGCTTTATAGCTGCCGGCATGGGTAGGGCATTCAGTCACATCTGTCTGTCTGCTGTGCTCTAAAAGGAAAAAGGCTTGAGCAATCAGCACCAAAGTCGGTACTGCACTGACCCTGAGGTGAAAAGGTTAAGGTCACGGGTATCAAGTGCACGCGGCATGGGTACACACGTCGATACAACTGCTAGGTTTTCTAGTTAGGTTAGGTCGACTCCTCTGAGTCGACCTAATAAAGTGGGTCTCAAATGTCCGCCCGCCCGTTCGTCCACAAAAAGTTTCTTCGATTTCAATGAAGGTTGGTATGTAGGTAGAGGTCGACGAGTGATGCGTGACGGTATGCAGTATGACCCGATCCAAGGTCAAGGTCACGAGCCCATGATAGTAGGAAATTCGGCCATTTTAAAGAGCTATCTCCCCCATTTATAATGGGGGCTGGCAAGTGACCACAGATTCTTAAGCTAGGGCACAATACCTAAAGCTTATCGTGGCCAGATTTTTGTCCTAGTATTTGTGTCACGTGACAATGAAGTTGGCAGTAAGTAAGAGGTGACCATCAGTCCTATATGGGGCTAATTTATTTATAATTAGGATCAGATACTGTAATGAAATTACTCAAGTTATACAAAGCCTTGAATGTACTTTATTCTGGCATATGTATAATCCAGCACTCCGGTGATTTTTTCCTCAAATAATACTCAGTGCCCTAGTAAGCTCCCTTTCATGTGATAGTATCAGCTATAACCACTATCAAGACCCAGGGTTCGTACAGACATTAGAATGCTTTTTCCAGGACTAGCAAAGACCAAATTCCAGTGCTTTCCAGGACTCTAACATCATTTTTTCCAGGCCTTTTCAGGACCCATTCCATTCACAAACATGAGTTGCACGAGGTCAAAAAAACTGCATATACAAAATCAGTAAGGTATTTCTAATACTCGGTTTGACCCAAGAGGTGGCAATGTATTAAAAGGAATTGCTTATCTGCGTAGGGAGTACTCAAACCAGAACTAAAAATTCCAGAACTGCTGGTTAATAATTCCAGGATTTGCCAGGACCTATGCCTTTTTCCAGGACTTTCCAGGGCCTGGAATTCTGAACAATAAAATTCCACGACTTTACAGGACTTGGTCTGCACGAATCCTGGAGACCACTGTCATTATACCTGAAATGTTGATACTACCTATCTAGTAACTGCTGCAGATACTGCAGTACTTATTGCAATATAAATTCATCACTCCATGCACAAAACGTTTTCTGTATGTTTAATAGCTAAACCACACAAAAGCATGGCTGACATTGTACTGAAGACAGATACAAATAGTTTGCAGTCACACAGCGGTGCTCCCGTGTACGTCCATAATGACGAGCACACACTTCTTTCACTGAAAATAAATTCACAACACAATTAACTGCAATGAAAGAACAATAATTTTAACAAAACAGCAACAAAGTATTATCACCGAGGGACCACACAGTTGTCCATGTATGCCGAATCTTGTACAAATGCTGCATGACTATGAAAAATTGCATTTGAAAAGACGTGCAGTGAGTGAATGACCTCGATGGTTACTCAAGGTCACTATACTGCACCAATTCCTAGACATTACCACCTTTACAGCAGAATTATTACCATTTAACTGGGCATTGCATAAAAAGACTGGTTCACGAGTTAACTGCTGGTCTGGAGCACTTTGGCCAACTGGCTCGGTGGCATGGCCTTGATCGTTCTCACGTCACAGTGGCATCATGTAAACGTACATATCACTTAGTGGATGCCTTCTAGTTCTGTGCACTTCCCCACTGAAGGTCTCAGACATGGCAACATGTAAGGTGACACTTCCCGGGTATAAAACGTAGCAATGTATCCCAGATGCCTTTACTGACACAATCATTATCAGCCCAATATAATGGTGCAATACGTCTAGAAAAACAGTGATAGTTAAATTACAATGATAAGTTAACTTTGCAAATTAGTGTCCTTTATTAACAAAGAAAAGAAAATTAAGGCATATCAAAAAGTAATCAATGAAATAATAGGCCTATATTTTTCTGATAACTACACTTTCAACCTACAATGAGGAAAGCCATAATGACGATGTCATTAATCAATTCTGTACTTTTAATGAAATGTACACTGTGGTTCAAAAAATGCCCCCCCCCCTCATTTATATGACTGTAGTTTCTATAAATGTTAACCGATTTCTACAATATTTGGCATACATGTACTGTGCTAATTTTCAACGTAAGTTATCGGTTTACTGAACTTCACCTATGTACTGCTGCTACACTACCTTGGGAAACATGTCAAGTGCATAATGGTAACTTTCAATCCTATCAACACATTACAGTTGCAGTTTTAAAAACACATCCAGTTCGTCTGTATAACCAGTTTGAGTTTTTTAAAGTTCAATTACTGCAGCAAATGTTCAAAACGTCCTGCTTATTCATTCACACAGGCCTGAAGTCTCTTCCATCATTTGTCAACAGCATCGCCCACAGTGCTCCGACAAGCTATTCCATGTGTCGATCAAGCGCTATCTCAGACAGCCACGTGCCTGCTACACATGATCCTGCATCGTGCCCCATATTCCACAGTCAAACAGGACTACGGAGGCCAGAAGTCCGGAGAAATGGGTTTCAGAGTATCACGATGAACGAACTCAATCATCTGATGCACACAGTGTGCCAGCACACTGTTTTGCCCAATACAACAATTAATGTTTCCCAAAGTAGTGTAGCAGCAGTATGTAGGTGATGTGGGTAAATCATTTGTTATGTTGCAAATTAACACAGTACAATGTATGCCACATCTTATCAAAATCGGTCAATTATTTGTAGAAACTAGTCATATGAATAAGGGGGCGTTTTTTCAACCAGTGTGCAATTTGCATCACTAGGATGCAGTGTGCACTGTGCAGTGTGAGGTGAAGATAATTCATTCTGGTTAATACAGGGCAAAATGTGGTCGCACTGGTTTAGGATCTACCGGATATACGGTTGGCGGGATATCCAGCCGTTTTTCAACATCTGGTTCTGGCTTAGGCAGAAAAGCTGCAAACTGCCAGATACCTGAACTGGATATCTTATTTATTACTAAGAGTTACAACTGCCATTTTGGTGAAGTTTAAACTTGTAAACAATAAATCAAAAGCACGACTGAACTGGCATTACTTACTTAAGTAAACTAAATAAACAAGATGAATAAACAAAACCTGTGTATTTGTCTATGTAGTGATTTGTAATGATATGCATGCAAATTTATATTTGTACATTGTCACAACATTATGACAAATTTAGTATACTGAATATATTGTACATCACACTATCCGGTTCCGTCCAGGTATCTCATCTGATATCTGGCAAAATCCGGTTCTGTCCGGATTACATAAAACAGAATACAGTACATCCCTACACTGGTTAAGATTTTGTACAGGTGTTGTGAAATGCAAGTCTACATTTCCGTACCATACTCTACAAGTGACAATGAATTCCTGGGCTTTTCAAAGAGTAAGTTAAGTAAGTAAGTAAATGGCTTATATAGCGCCAAGGTCTTTAGATGAATCACGGCGCATTACACGAGCAATATAACGTTTTCTTTTAATTGCACGGTGAACTAAAAATCTGTGCTGTACCTTTTTGCCAGTACCGACTTTTGCTTTCTTTGTCCCTCGCACTTTCTTTTGTCGATTCTTTCTTTCTTTGCGTTGTTTGCGTGACACACGAGTTATTTTCATCAGATCATGCTGAAATACAAACCGAATGATGTAATCAAAAGTCAACCAGTTCCACGATGAGCATACTCGTAGTAAAAATTTACCAGTCAAGAGCAGAAATCTGTTTTAAGGCAGCACCCAATAATGGGTTTTACACAACAATGTCCAAAATCCAAAACCTTCAAAAACTACACATACTACTGAAGCTGTATTTCCTATCTCAAAAAATCTCCTTATGCCATATCTGAAAAGTTAAAACCTGTACCTGCTACAATTTGTCATAGATGAATTACATCCAGAAATATTCAATCCACATTTAGTGATACGATACGATAGATTAACGTGCGCTCAAAATCTGATGAGATGGCCAGCTTAATCTAGCGCACGGTCCAGAAACGAAAAATAAGGAAAAAAACACAAACCAAATAGCTCAGAAGAAACGGTCCAGGCAAAAGTCCGCCGAGGCAGAAGTGAAACTACGGGGGGTAAGATTTGTGAACGAGGTAGGTTTTAAGCTGGGAGTGAAAGGGAGATGGAGTTATAGACGTACAAAGTGGTGAATCAGAAGAGGAATAAGTGATGGGTGAAGGGATAGGCCAGTAGGAAATGAAAGAACTGGTACCAGAATGAGATTGACGAAGAGACAAAGGGAGCTGATTCCAGAGACAAGGTGAAGCATAACGGAAGGAGCGGCAAGTTAAGTTATTTTTAGAGAGGATGAAGAAGGTGGCCGAGCAAGAGTAATGACGAATGAAGAGCGAGTACTGCGAGGACGTTGAATAGAGATGAGTTTATGAAGGTACGGAGGTTGGATAGTTGTGAGAACTTTGTAGGTAAGTGAGAGGAGCTTGTATGCGATGCGTTCAGTGATTCACAGCCAGTGAAGAGAGCGTAGGATGGGAGTGATATGACAGGACTTGGGAGCTTTCATGACAGTACGAGCAAGAGATGACAGGACACAGCACTTCAGGAAAACAAAGGATACAGATACAGTGTTAAAGAACACGTATCACGATATGATACAGACATGCTTTGCCTTATACCATGTACCTTGTCAGTCACAGGGTGCAATGTTATCTGCATACCCACTCGTAGTCTCAGTTATAACAGACTTGAACACTGTACACTATCATCATGGGTAGGAGAGGATGCAAGAGTTGTCATTGTTCAATCTTGTTCGTTACTGACAAAGCCTGTGACAAAAGTAAGATGGAATATCTTATTCATATGTGGAGTTTTATCCACATATAAATAAGATAGCCCGTCAGGATATGGATATGCCACTAATATCTCAACTCCACATAGGCAAACTTTTGCAAGGTAATTCGATATTAATATTGGCAACATATACCCGGACTAGCCGGAATTTCGGTTCAAATTTCTTCGCAAAGTCCAGATTGTCATAGATAAGTGCGAAACCAGTTGTCCGGCCACCACCAAAGTTGGTACGGAAACCAAAACAGAAGACAACATCGGACGTCGTCTTGTACATTTTGGCGAGCTTTTCTCGAACTTCTTTCTTTGGAACAGTTGAACGACCAGGATGGAGAATGTCTACCACCTGAAGACACCACCAAACATGCACTGCCAATGAGCCAGTAACATTGATTAGTTTCACATCCACAACATAAAAATAGGTTATGTAACATACCACATGTTCTTCACAGCCAGTCACTTAACATGGTACGACAGAAACAAAATTCAAGAACAGAAAACCAAGTATATTCAGTACATATCATGCACAATATAATTCAAGCCAGTTTTAATAAGTGCTTACACATTACATAAATAAGGCTGTCATATAGTTTGGATTTGCATACAATAATCTGATAATACGACTGGTTTAACGACAGCATGTAATGGTAATAAAATGACAGTTGCATTTTCAGTATTATCTAAATAGTCAGAATTTGGCATAACCAGAACAATGCTGACACTTAACAACAACAATAGATTTATGATAAATGTTAGTGTAAGAACGTACGATAACTAAAGCAATCAGCCAGTGTTCATCATTAGCACAGGCTTGTGGTATAATGCTGCAGATGTTTGACATTGGGCATATGTAAGGTTGTTTAGTGTTAGTAAATGGCTACGTGTTGGTCTACTGTTAGATAACAACTTTTAAATACCATCACACTTGCATTTTACACCCAGCCATCAGCATACATGAACAGTACATAACAGGGATTCCAAACCTGGATGGCAATTTCAAAACCTGTGTTTCGGATTTGGATGCCCTCAAACTTGGGTTTCGGGTTCAGGTTTTGCAACTGTGTAGGTTTCTTTCCAATTGTTGATGTCATGTTCCATTGCAGAAATACGTTTGGTCAAAGTTCAAAGGCGGTTTCAAAAAGCGGTTTTGTGCCCCCAGTCCATGGGCGGTAAATGCCCTGGGGAGTTCAGACCAAATTTTTCAAATAGCAGTCATAAGTGAATATATATCCAGGTTTGGTTGAGATCCGTTCAGTGACCTCCGACATTAGGCATTGAAAATAAAGAAAGAAAGAAGATGAAAAAATAACAGCGGTAAAATATAAGCCTTTCAGAATCACAATGCCGAGCGGGCTAATTAGCTGAGTATAATAAGCGCAAGGAACAGATGATCAGTACCGTGGGGCCCGCAGATACAACAGGAAAAAACATTTGGACAGTATGTGGACGATGGCTAGTGAAAAACGCATTAAAATGTTGCACGATCTGCCGTTGAAATCTAGTACAGACTACACAATGTAGCCGAAAAACAAACCCAAAACCTGGGTTTCAGCCACTCTTAAACCCGGGTGTAGGGTTTCGCAAAATGGTCGGGTTTCCCCGGTGCCCAGGTTTTTCAAATCCTGAGCTTCACTCGCTAGTAAATAATATACATGATATTTATTAGTTTAGCACTATATTTGTACTGGATATGTACACGACAAATTTACCACACTCAGGCACTCAGTTATGCATCAACAGCATTCTGGATCCTTTTTAGCACACACCATATGAAACTGCCTTGCAGTTTTCAACTGTCTGACTGACAACTACTGAGACAATTTGTTACTAAATTTAACGAACAAGTAGAAAGAAGATATGAAAAAATTACCATTTGCTTGCGATTCAGCAGGCGATTGGTCAGAAACTTCCGTGTACGAATTGTTGCTAGTGCGTCAGCCTAGTAATAAATACAAACACCTGATGATAAAACTAATTAACAAAGGTACTGAAAGGTAGTAACTATTTAAACATTACGCAGATCTCGTCATATATGCATAGGTAGTGTCTATGTACCCAAAGTCGTGTACACTTTGCTGCCTACTGACTATGAACACCATAGCCAATCAGCGACCGACAGCCGTCTTTATACGTACTCTATTGTTTCTTTCTTTCTGCTATGCTCCCAAAAGACCTAGCCCCTTTTTCTTATATCTACCCCCACAAAAAAAAAACCCTCTTTTAATGATAAAGTATGAACTATTGACTTCTTGTTGCTGGTGTTTTCTGAGCTGAGTACAGCTAAATCAGCAAATGGGTAGTGCAATTTCGGGGTAGTGCAACAAATTGGCCCACCCACAAACCCTGCTACGCACCTCCACAAAAAATTCCTTTCATAAATGTGGTAAAACCTTTTTACGGGTGTCAACGAAGTGCGCTTAAAATATTACGGTTACTGTGACGGTTAGGGTTAGTGTTACAGTTAGGGTCAGTTTAGATTGACTTGTTAGCGGTAATAATTTGGTTGCGTTATGTATCGCCATCTGGAGAATGAAATTTATTACACTGTCATGCCAAACAAACAACTGTCATGTACACTTTGCTGCCCATTGACTATGTACAGCCAATCAGCGACCAGAACTGACTTCGTGTACATAGAAAATCGGCAGATTTTGTACACGACTTCATGTACATAGCAACAGCCATATGCATAAGCTTCTAAGTAACACCTACATCTTTGTTTTGCATGCTGTATTAAATGCAGTGTCTAACAATCATTAGCTTATAACCAATATGCAACGTTAATTTACTTCTGCGTGTTAATTAGGTATAAAACCGACTTTTGGTTAAAATCAACTTTAAACTAAAAGCTTAAGCGAAAGATAACGCCACATATCTCGACCACGGACGACCCACATCGTTAGATCTACCTACGTCGCCCGACGTGTAAAATATGAACCTATTTTAAAACAATAAATACTCGGCTATTGATGTAATGACATTTCATCTAACTATAGTATACCAAAACTACGATTTTCAATGATAAATTTACACGAAATACAACAAAATTACCATTTTCGCCGATTACACCGGAAAAAGAAAAGAAAACGTAAACAAGCGTGCGCCAATCTTTTTGTGTATTGCAATATTATGGAAGCAGGCTTCAGACAGAGCTCGAATCGACTTGGCTAAATAATTGTTCTCGAAAGTAACATCTCATCTCATCTTTTATTCTTTACAAAAATACTATCGATGCAATATTATTAGTGATGTTAATCGAGACCAAGCCGTTGACACTGAGACTGAGTCCTAGACCATTAGTTTGGTCTCGATACCATCGTTGAGACTCTAACTCTAACATCTCGGGACGTGTGCGCCCAACTTAATAGGAAACTACTGCACAAAACCAGAACAGAAAAAATAAGGACAATATCTCAATACAAAATCCATGCAGCTCGGAAGAAACGGTCCAAAAACAGTCAGTCCTGATGGGGAGTGAATCTATATCACATCACATCACATGGTGAAGACGGATGCAGGCCTCAATGGCCTCTATATCCGAGAAATAACTATTTATATACGACTTTATTATTAACTAGTATA
>Ga0209780_1002575_pt1 | contig 12980 bp, 8 predicted proteins | sample WorMetexBAHAMAS2_FD_187384 | JGI IMG/M metagenome (GOLD analysis project Ga0209780, IMG submission 187384) | Marine gutless worms symbiont microbial communities from Max Planck institute for Marine Microbiology, Germany - Inanidrilus exumae... | ecosystem: Host-associated > Annelida > Digestive... | reverse complement strand
TTTTTAATGTATCTTGCACAACACTGCTACCGAAACGTCCAGTTCGAAGTCGGGGCCCGGCTACCATAGCGTCCCGCCGTCGACATCACACCACTCGATCGGGCACTTTGCTGCCAATCATCTCCGACCATATCCATCGCGCCCGACCTGATGGCATCGTAAACTAGATTTGCGGCGGCCGATGGTCGAGTGTGTTCGGAGAGCCATATCGCGACGCGTGGCTCAAGATTGCGGGTCCATTAACATTGTCCACACGAGCGATAATCTCGTTGACTCCCACTCTGTCGTGAAAGCGTGCCTTACTCACTGGCGAAATGAAAGGAAAAATTGAAAACAAGACTGCACTCGTTGGAGTGCAGACGGCCGCCGCCACGCCGTGGCATAGACGAAAAGGCTACGCCCTGTTTTCTCTTTCTTACTTATTTTTGCACTCTGATATGCGCGTGGTAGTTGGCATGTCCGCCCAACTTCACTTTTCCCGTCAGTCTACTAACCCCAACCCCCATTCTTGACCCGAACTTGGCAGAATTTAACCATTTTTCTTGTCCAAATTGTGCCTATACATAGAGTGACAGTAAGGTAATTTCTTCATTCCTATCTATGCCAGCTGTTCTGTCCGCCATTATGTGGTATAAGGAAATGTAGACAATTTGCAGCACTTACAGTTAGATCGCCGAAAAGGCGCTAGCACTAAGCATTTCTTTAACCTATTAATTCAATTTTATTTAAATAACGTGACAAATCTTCACCAGTTAGCTTTGCACAGTAGTGACAGTGCGACATCATGCCGCACAGCATGGAGATCGTATCGCGACCATAGATTACTGTGATAGACCATAGATTACGATGATGTCGTACTGGCAATGCGATACGTTATGTACTTCCGGTTTGTGGATGACGTCATGTTTACCTCGCTCCTGGTAGGCACAGCCTGTGTTTCGTCCAGTTCGTCAGGTGGCGACACCAGTCGAACATCATCAATATCGTGTAAATAGATTTACGTGAACATGATTGATAGTCTTCTTGAATGATGACAAACTTATAAAATCGACAATAGAAGGTGGCAAACTATTTCAAATACAAGCAATAGGCCTACGTTCTGTTTAAAATGGCGTCTGATGATGACATTCAAGCGACTTACGTTTAGTAAGACCTTGTAAGAGTTGGGAGCGACATCATTTCGTAATCTAAAGAATTTTGACGTTTGTACATCTACGAGCCTGAAAATGATTTTATACGTACGGACCAAATCATGGACAACACGGCGTTTCTCAAGACTGTACTGCTCGAGCGACTTTAGGCGTGTAGGATAGTCTAAAACGCTGTATCTCGAAGGACTCAGTGTATATACGAGACTGCAGACCCGCTGTGACACAGAATGGAACTTTGACTCTGAAGTGTAAACGTGGCCGATAAATGAATGAATGAATAAATGAAGAAATCTGAAGTGTCCGTCGGACGATCACGTGCATGATGACGTAACGCCGTGACGTAATTTCTCTCCAAGCTGGCGCAGTTTCACGCGTGAGCGCGAAACCTTTGTTGCGCGTCGACAAGCTTAGCCAGGTCTAACTGGCAGAATTTCACAACTGTCAGAGATACAGGGTGCGTCGAAAAGTAGTCCTTGTTGCTCTTTGTTCAGTTCAGCGACTACAAATGCAATCAGTTGCCATACACGTTTCTTCGAAATGTGTGCAGTTGTGACGAAGTTATGAAATGTAAACTCTTTATTATCAGAATAAAAGTCCTAGCAGCAAAAAACTAGATGACTGTATTGTGTGGATTGCCCACAATACAGTATTCGCTCGAAGCGCGCATGTCGACGTGCTACTAAAATAGCACAACATGACAACCAACCACAGCACGCCTTCTGGCAATGGCAACCAATAACAGCGCAGTATTTACAGTCCCATTCCGAAGCGTCGGACATTGGCAAAATGCAACCAGCGTCGGACGTCGCAGAAAATTTGGGCAGGTTTCTTGTATGGAGTGTACATTCCAGGGGAATGACTTTGAATTGATTCCACCGGTACAAATGGAAACTAGACATGTCGTAAAGGCATCATTTTTGTAGTGAATTTCCGGCGATCTGTAGTCATTGCGGAGTATGGGGCCGGAAATCTAAAAACGCCAAAACGCGCCTTATAGTAAATCCAATATTAGGCTGAAGCCCATCTTTGAGCCGAATAAAAACTTTGTTACTTAATTGACTTAATTAACAATGGATTGAATGATTGAAAAGACGACTAGAAATCATAAGCAATGTCTTGAAGGCATCGCACAACTTGCAGCATCATTCTGTAGCAGCGCTAGCTAGCGGCGAGCAAAGTAGCATTAAAGTAGCATTGTCACACCCATAAACTCTGCAAGAATTTCGTCAAAATAACACAAGCAATATACCAGTATGGGGCGATTATATTCCCCAAATTGCCAAAATTGATAGATTCTGGGTAGCCCGTATAATCCTACTCTTGCATCCATCTAAACGAAATTTGGCACTACGGAGCACCATATCGCCACTGCGAAAGGCAATAAACCGCAAATCTGACCAAATTTTGAGTTTTGGGGGCTCATATGCTCCCACATTTTTACTAATCAGGTAGACTTGGCATGATACAAGACTGTATCTAAGGTATTCTCTTATGTGCTGATTTTCATCTTGATCGGTACATTGTGTCGCCCCTGCGGGGTGAGAAACCGCAATTTTGGCCATGATTTTTGGGGCTCCCATGATCACACCCATTGACCGATCATATTGGCATAGAATGAAGCAACGGTATGTTATTCCACGCCAAATTTTAAGATCAATGAGATTCGAGAACCCCCAAATTTGGTCATGTTCAACTTCAACACCCTTTGATGGTGCCATCTAGCGGCAATGCCAATTTCCCCTGCTTTGAAGTTTAAACCCCCTCGACTACGATGTCTCTTCGCGGGGTGCCTGATTGAAGATGATAGTGCCTTGAAAGCATTGACATGATCATTGTATGTATGTATTAGGTCTAAATCGGTTGTTTATTTCAGTAGTTTACAGTGACAGTAACAGTAACTGGGATATTTTGTACTGCGCCCCCTAATAGTAGACCGAGGGCGCACGCGTAAACAGACTCAAATAGAAATGTTTTCAGTTAGCGCCGAAACGAGTCTGTCGATCGCAGCAGCTTCAGGTCTGTCGGCAACCTGTTCCATGATCGCGGTGCGGCGACAGAGAAAGCCCTGTCACCAGTTCGTCGACGTGTCCGCGGCACAACGAGGTCGGCACACGACGAAGCACGTAGTGCAGATCATATGATCATAATATGGTGGCTTGAAAAGGCCACAGTCTACAAAACAGACGTAATGTCTGCAGTTGTAGCCGTCACGTCTACAAAACAATTAATTATAATTGTAGACGTGACGTGACTTTTGTAGACGTGACGTCTGTTTTGTATAGACCGTGGCCGTTTCAAGTCACCATAAGAGCACGCAGGAATGTCGCTAACTGGTGTCAGTAAGTCCAATATGCGTCCAAGAACCGACTTGTGGACTGGTAAACACAATTAATTTTGTATTGAATCCTCTTTGCTACTGGCAACCAGTGCAACTCTTCGATGTAAGTAGTTAAGCCTCAGTGGCGACGGAAAGATGGGTTCATTGGGTTCGAACGAATGCCGGATCGTGCTTACCATCAGTGCGTAAAACGGTAAAATTTCAAACTAAGTTGACAGAGGTGGTTCTAGTAATCAGGCCGGCCGGGTAGGTGGCCTACCCAAACTCGTGCCTAGCCTACCCAAACGGCGCGGCGGGTCATCCCCATGATCCCCACGTACACCACTCCCGTTGTCCTATGCAAAATTTGCTTGGTTTTTGACTGGCCTACCCACATGAAAATTCCTAGAACCGCCCCTGTAAGTTGACAAAATATTATTTTGCTTTCTGTCAGAGAATATCATCGTAGTATAATTTGCAGAATATTACCAGCTTCTAGTCAACTGAGTTTTTGTTTATTATACGTTTATTATAATAAGGATGAACGAAAAAGACCGAACCAGACTGTAAGGAGTGCAAACAGCGACGTGGCGCTCTCTGGCGAATGGCGTTACAAAGTAAATGCGAACGAGAATATTCTGTCGCCATCTAGCGAAAGCGTTTGAGAATGGAGCGGCCACTAACTCATTCGAGCTCTCCAGGTGGCGCCTGGTGATAGTTTCAAATGACGCACAGACGGATTCGACACTCAGAGTAGCAAGTGTGAATGAATGAATGAAAATGCGAGGATTTTAAGTGCGTTTGAAAACCGACTGAGAGCCGGCTTTGTCTAACACACTATGTAAACAAATCAAGCCGTTGAGCGAAGTAAAGCCGGAAATGATCAGGTAGTCCGTGGAGTCAGTCCGAGTGTGAGAAAAATGCAATGTGTGATGTGGTCGATACACGTCATAGGTTTACACTTAAATGGTAGACAGCGTTTAGCGCTCCATGCGGACTTGAGCATTAGCTGCTATGTTCAGTTTAGGATTAACATTAAGTAAGCAAGAAAGTAGGCGTAACCGCGTAAGTACAATTTCCTTCAGTAACAGACGCACCGTGAAAGCGTGAGATAAAGGACATAATGTGTCAGGATCCCGGTTCCACTTTAGTATGGAACAGGGCTCCCATATTTCTACATCTGGCGCCAGAGTTGGAATCCGGTCTCCGGGTCACCGGGTTAACGATTTTTGCCGGGTCTTGTCGCCGTTGTGGGGTTACGAACTTACGGGTCAGTATGTCAGACCCGGAATCTGATCCGGTTTCAGTCTTAATAGCTTACGTGTTCCTTGTAGCATTGTTTGCAGCAAACGAATGAAGCATTTTTGCCACGTTAACCTTGATATGCACTCAAATTATGAGACCTATTCTTTCCACAACACACGTAGGCCTACCCTTAATACATACAGGCACTGCTGGATAGCAGGAGTCGGATGTTCGGAGGCGCAGAGCGCAGCTTTATAAGTTCATACCATGTACTTTTGGTCACGTATAATTCTGGCCGCAGCGTCCTTGTACTGGCAATAGATAGCCTCTGCTTGAGAGATTTTTATAAGAACGTTCACTAACCGGGTCGCATCGGGTGATTCGAGTCACGGGTCGAAAGTTCAGACCCGGTCCCATCTCTGTCCGGCGCTGTTCCCCTCAAACATTCTGATAAACTTTATTCACCAGCAAGTGGCGGACAAATTATGCGGTCTATAGTTAACTTACGGGGTTTTCAAACGATAAGGAGCGCCGCGCCGTTTCTCTGCGACAACCGAGCTTCTTGTTCCGTTGAAAGGACAGCCTGATTATGATGCGCTATCGTGTGATAAAACCCGCCGCTTTGCCATCCTTCCGTCGCCGTGAGCCAGGCCGCCGGCCACCGTTACTTGTCGTTGGCCGCTTTCTCTCTGATAATCAAGTCAAGAATTCTTTTGTCGGTGCTAAATCTCCGGACGATATGCCCGTCGAATGAGCTTACTCTTAGGCCGGCCGTGCCTAGGATCGCCAGCGGTGTGCGAAAACGTAAGAGTTCGGTCCGCAATCCGTAGATGATTCGGGGCAAACCACCGGGACATGAAACGCGAGTCTAAGTTACTCAATATTTGCCAAAAGTCTCGTTAAAAGCAGCTTCGACTTTTTAATGCTCAACTCTACGGCGCTCGATCCGTTACGATTGATGCCCGCTAGTTTCGAATTTCCCGTTCCTGCATTCGACGATGCCTAGTGTCACGTGCCTGCGACTGAGTGATCTCAGCGTTATCTGCCGCGTTAGTTATTTTCAGTTACCAACTTAGTCTGCTTTTCTTCCATATATCAGTCGCCAGGCAGCACCAGCACTGCGGCGTACTATTGGTCTTAATTCGCAATATCAGACATCGGTCGTTGCCGAAAATTTGGGTAAGTATGTTTCATGTACGGAGCATACAGTCCTAGGGAAAGACTTTGAATTGATTCCAACGGTAAAATGGAAACTATACATCCCGTAGAGGGTCAGTTTGGTAGTGAATTTTTGGCGATCTGTAATCATTTTGGAGTTAGGACGGCCTGAAGTCGCAAGACCTCGAAATTTTGTGAGCAATTTTTGCGTTTTTTGGAAAACGACCCTTTATGGCAAAATTTTGTTCCGAAAGTTTTCACCGCCTCACTGATCGACGTTGTTGTGGTCGAATGTCGTAAAATTTAACCGAAGGAAATCGGCGAAATCGTCCGTTATTAACCTTTTAAAAAACAAAATTTCGGCGGCCTGTCAAACTGTCGCTACTGTGCGGATCGCGCCCGAAATCGTGCAGTCCGTACCGTACACCGCTGCAAGTCAGTGGCCGATCGTGGACATTTGACTACAATGCGTCACTGGGTGGATTTAAATCCACGCACGCGCGCAGTCTGCGAACCTTTCCGCGAACCTTTCCGACTGCCCCATCGTCGTCGGTGGCGCCCTCTGCCGAATGCAAAGGCGGCGGTGAATACAGCTCGCCTAACGCTATTTGCGAGCGGCGCCAGACGCCACAAAGCCGAGCCAAATCTGCTCCTAATTTGTCGCGTAAAGTGCCTTATATATTATAATCAGGCGGGCGCCGGGCGCCGTCGACCTCGCCACTTATTGTGTTTACGTCGACCGGCGATCGGTCGCCAAATCGAATCCCGGCCGTACAATCGTCGCCGGTCGCGCGATGCAATTGATAAAATTGAAAAACTAATCGGACGCGGGCGTGTCGCCGGCGCGCGCTCGCGCCGCCGGGGTCGGCCGAACGACCGAACGGGACCCGGCGGGGTCCCGAGCCGCATTTCGGCCCGCCGCAACGCGGTCGGTCTTGCGCCGGTTTGAATAATTCACGACGGCAATTTCGCTTTTTAGGGACGTCGCAGAGCCGTTTGTCAAAGCGAAGAAGACCGTCTTGAGCATAATATTCGCTCTCGGACGAGCCGATGTCTTTGTTTTGCGACAAGACAATACAACGGCGATTTACGTCTGCCGGCCATTTTCCATGCCATTACGCACATTTAGCCGAGTTATATGGATACTTATTCATTAATAATTTTTATTGACAGTCGTAAGTAGGTACGGCGCAAGATGTCGCCACTCGCCACTCGCCACCCTACAACACAGTGCGATACATCGTCAACATTGGCAACAATGTAAGATTTTCCCGATCGTTTCTTATCTTTCCTTCTTTTCACCAAAAGTTGTAGGCGAGAAAGCTTCGAATATAACATCAAAGTTTTATTAAATCCACTGTTCGCTGACAGCCTGGCTAAAAGAAGGAACATTGTTGTATAAATGTGGTAAGTGTTATCTGTAGAATGTTTACTAATAAAGCCATTAATGAGTGTAGCCTAAATGAACATAGCAGTCTGCAAGCCTGTTGCAACTGTAACTCCATGCGTATTTATTTAATTTAGTTACAGTTTAGTTAAGTTAGGCCTATTTTCTCGCTATATTCTCATTATGCTACCATTTTATGGTTAACAGATATTATCAGTTACATTAATGACGGTGATATATAATACGATGACATGATACGATACGATGATACGTATTCTGAAAAGTTGACTAGCATAATTACCGACCGCGTTAGCCGGGAAGGTTAAAGCAATCGGTAGCGTCTGTCTGTCCGTCCGTCCATCAGTTCGTTTTCACTCTATCTTTTGAACCGACTTACCTTTGAACTTGAGTTATTGTGTGTGTGTGCGTGCGTGTGTGTGTGTGTCTTGACCATAGGTCGAAGTCAAACCACGCGGTAACGCGGTAACGAGGTCGGTCTGACCTCGATCCTCAATCGAGGATAGTTTTTCTAGTTGAGATCATGGAACCGTAACAGAAAATTCATTAGAGAATACTCGGCAGAGCGCATACTTCCGCCACAGAATGTCGTTACCGGCGAGCAGTAGGTGTGCTGACCCTAACCCTAACCCTAACCTGTAATTTTAACCAAAACCTTCTAAAATTTAATCAAATCTTCGCTGATCCGTAATCTACTTATTTTCAGATGTCAAAGAAAATTAATCTACAATTGTTGACTGATCCCGGTGACACCGACAGACAGAAACGGCTGAGGCAATAAAATACAAATCAACACTCATCCAAACTAATCTGGCAAAAGGTCGCATCGCCGTCTTGTCATCCCTGGCGGCGGCGAATGGATTCGTCCGATATTGACACCCATCAAACACATTGTTCCTTGGGCGCACATCTCGATCGGTTCAGCCGTTTTTGCACAGTTGATCCGTGTGCCCAACAGACAGACAAACACACAGTGACATAGAGACACACAGACCACGCTACGTGCGACATCTGTAGCAGTACGCCGCTTCTGTGCACTGCGTGCAGGCGATGAGGCCTAAAACAAAAATCCGGTCCGTCTCCGAGTCCTAGGTAGTCCTCAAGGAAGCAGGCAGTCAAGGGTAGAAAAGACCTGTGAAACAGATGCCCCGGATGTAAGCGGGGAGTGGGGCAACAGCTGTCCGAGCGAGATCAATGCGTTGATATGACGGAGCGCCGATTCGCCTGACGTCGGATATTACCAGCGGCTAGATCGCCTAACGACACTGCAATGACGTCAACACCACTCAGCGTCCGAACCTTTCAACCTCCGCAACCGTCGAGCCGAGCGCGTTATCTTTTCACGGCCTCTGGGGATCCGGGACACTGGCGCGTTCTGGGAGCCATGGAGCCGTGACCACTTTAGTGGGCCAGACAGAGAAGTCGGTCGGACGTGTGTGCGTGTGTGTGTGTGTGTGGAATAAAAGTCTCGGTTTTATTACCGCGCGACTCTATGCTAGCGCGTTATACGCTGTCATCGTGTGTCTGTGTGTCTGTCCGTTTGTCTGTCCGAACGTCACAAGTCGGCGTTCTACCAAGACGGCTAAACATAGGATGACGCAAACAACGCCGTAAGATAGCCCAGGGACTCTAGTTTAATGATGCCAGAAATCTCGGCGAAATCCCAATAGGGTCACCCCAAACGGGAGCGCCAAATAGAGGTGGGGTATGTATAAACGGCAATTTTCGACCAATATCTCGCTATATCTCAGAGACGGTGCACGATAGATAGGGACATTTGGACATAGTTACTGCGAAATGCTAACAGTAACTCGTATGTGCTTTATCGAATGGTGCTGTTTCCAACGACCTTTAGTGACCCTAACTACTCCAAACCACCTCATTTTTGATATTTTGTATCGCCTTTCATATCTTCGTAGGGAGTTGAGATGGAGACTTCGAATAATAATAATAATATACACATTTGTATAGCGCCGTAACTTCAGAGGCGCTGGCAAACCATCCACGAAAAGGGCGTAGTTAGGGCACAACCATATGAGTTGTCACGTCGATCGTCTCATCATATGTCAACTTAGTTGGACGGTCAGTGTGATAAACTGGTGACCGTCGTCGGTCACCAGTTTATCACGTTGACCGTCGACATCTGGTACATTGATTTAACGATAGCACACGCATTGTTTTAAGATGTAGTTAATTTTCTTTTATTATTATTTTCTACTTTTCTTGGCGAATAAAAAAATATTGAAGATATTGCCAGTTGCTATTTAATACGATACGATACGATACGGTTGATTAACGTGTGGTCTAAAGCTGACGTGATGACCAGCTTAATCTAGCACACGGCACAGAAATGAAAACTAAGGGAAAAAAATTAAATCAAAATCCGAGTAGCTCAGAAGAAACGGTCCAGGCAAAGGTCCGTGGAGGCAGTCCGGGGGGAAGAAGTGAAACTACGGGGGTAGGATTTGTGAAAGAGGTAGGTTTTAAGCCGGGAATGAAAGAGAGAGGGAGTTATGGATGTACAGAGTGGTGAATCAGAAGAAGAAGAGGAAGAAGTGATGGGTGAGGGAATATGTGAGTAGGAAATGGAAGAACTGGTACCGGAATAAAGTTGACGAAGAGAAAAGGGGCAGAACTACAAATTCCGCTCTGCTGAAAGGAGTTAGCGTGAAAAAACAGGGTGAGCTGTCAGAGAGGAGACCCTCTAGCGTGTTAATCGGCCCTGAGAGGGAACGCTTCGTGGGTGCGGGCGGCAGCGAATCGTTCGAATTTCATTGAAACAGATTGGCCGTCACGGACGTCGACGGCCGTCGAGTCGAGGACAATCCAGTTAGCAAGCCCGACCGCCGTACGATGTGATCGCGTGCTGGTTCGCCACCTCGACCCCAGAGGGCGCTTATTGGCATACGTTCTCGTCCGTCTGTCCGCCGTTCGTCTGTCGGTCGCGTCGATGGTGGCCACTAAACGGACGGAGCCTAACGGCTGTTCGTGCTTTTTCAGTCAACGGTAACTGAACTGGTAGAAACTATAAACAGCCAGCACTCACAAGAGTGCAAATACCCACGCCGGCAATGTATTTAGGCCCTATGACTCGTAACCTTTACCTTTGACCTTTTGAGCCAAAAATACATTGTTTTCCAGCACTCATGGTGGAATATTTCTATGTCACGTTTGGTGATTCTATCTGCATCGCTTTTGTAATATAGTTCGAAAAAAACAGACAGACAGACAGACCGACAAACGCCACTGAAAACCCTATCCCCGCGACTGTTGTTGGATAAAAGCATTACACGAGTAAGCAAGATGAGACAATGACCGTAAAACTATACATTAACAGAACTATAAACCTTGTTGCAGAATAACAGTTTACGCTGGGTGAATAATATGACATAGGGAGGGTGCCAGGTGGAGCAAACGCAATGCCGTGGTTCCACACAATAGTTACAACAAGTTTACGGATGAATAATATACGTACTAGGCCTATAATGCGACATTAACTTCAGCAAAATATAAAATGCGTAACTGAGTTGAGATTTTGTTAACTTATTTTTTTATTTATCCTTATGGTGCCATTCATTCTGTTGTGAATAAAGATTATCAAAAATGTTTTACATATAATTAACTAAAGCTTGCTGCTTTAGACGTCAGCTAAAGTAACAATCACACATTTATGCGCATAATCAGCAGGATTTCTTTAAAGAGTATAAAATACAGTAAAAAGCAAAATGCTAGAAGCATCCTGCCGGGTTTTGGTCAGGGACATAAAATGTTTTTCCGTGAAATGACATGTTTGGTGCATTTTCACCTTGTGAACGGATACATTCATCCACATTTCCTACATGTACCCACCTGGACACAATGTATTACTACAGTATATGCTAGGATTATGTAACTTAAAGGTAAGATACACCTGATATTCCTAAGGACCGTACGCAGGGCACTCTGGGGATTATTATTTATTTCCTCGCCGGAAATATCCGGCGTGCAAGGCAGCGAAAGGGTTAATAGATTAGCAGGTAAAACACGGTGTCGCCTTAACGGCACGTAACACTAATGGCCCGCCGTGTAGTGTTACCGTAAAGCTATAATTAGACTGAAGGCGGAATGACGGGTAAAGCCGCCTGCAGGCTCGCCGTCAAGTGTGTTACAAACGACGACAGACGGCAGACGACGACGACAGATGACGGACAGACGTCAGGTAGCAAAACAATACTGCCCCCTACACTATGTGTAGGCTGGCCAGTAACAAATTTCACGCAAATGTTAAAGAGACGGAACGGTAACTAAAATAAGAACTGATGACAACAGACAACGAAAATAATACGGTTGGCATGGTGGCCTGGGTGGCGTGCCCGCCACCGATGGATTATTATTATCGTTATTGCTGTTTCGACGGTGGGCGCTCGTTGACACTCATTTCACGAAATCAGATTTATCTACTCGGCTTGTTGGCCGGCCGCGGGTCGAAACACGCGTCGCTCGGTATCGAACGGTGGATGGACAGCAGACGAGGAGAGTAGGATAGCCGCAGTCCACCGCCTGGATAAAAGTAAAGGTAGAGAGAGGCTTCCCATACTCGTCACCGAGCGTTGGGCCCGGAGCTGATCCCGGTGTACAGGCAGTCAGCCCGCAGGTGACTATAAGTCATCCACCTGGCGGTAGGTTGTCATTACTTTCCGCCAGGCTAGCGGTTACCTTCCCAGCCGCAGAGCATCACCGTTCCTTGGCCGGTACCAAGTTATACTGCTTGGTGACAGAGGCACATAGGTGCATGTGAACAACTTGCCCAAGGTTGTTACGCAGCTTTGCCCCGAGTATAGGAATTGAACCCACGATCTGTTGATCACAAGTCCAACGCTCTACCCGTTGCGCCGCCGCGCCACCGGCTGGATAGGTTACCAGATTTCCGGGAATCGTGATCCTATATTGACTCCTTTGATGTCTGGGTCGTAGTACTTCACACACACACAGTCAGCGGGACGCGACGTGATTTCCTCTTGCGCATTCCGAGAGACCGTCGTTCTGTTTTGACCAAGTCTTTTGGAAAGACGAATATAACCATTGAATCATCTTGTTCTCAACGCTAGTATCACTTAAATTTGCATCTTTAAAGTTTACCATTGAATCGATCCATCTTATCACATTCTAAACCAAATTTCAACTTCCATCTGCTCATAGCTGGAAACCAACAACGGCATCGTTCTACTAATGACGCCACCTTGTGCGTACTGGCTATACGATAATATTGTCACTTATATAATTCAAATTTTACATTAACCCTACCCGTTCTAGAAGCACCAAAGGGTTAAGCTACCACTAGTTGACGAATATTAGCCGAATCGTACCCTGCTTGAAGTCGAATTTCACAGTTGTAATTGCTAGTTCCGGCGGTTCGACTCGACTGCAAGCAATTAGATGCCGAGTTCGCCATTGCGTACGGCTACAAATTGCTAGAGTTGACTGCAGTGCGTTACGAAAGAAACGAGAAGACATGAGTCAGAAGCTTCGCTAACGATGTTCAACAGTTCTACTACACAGTGTCTCGTACGACAACCACGGGCTCAGATATTACAACTCAGATATTACCACTTTTCAGCATACATCAAGTCAATTTTATGTTAAAGATAAACCACTGCCATTAGTTTCTTGCTACCGGGATTTAGGTATCACTATATCTAATGATTTATCACCTGGTATTTACATT
>Ga0209780_1002574_pt1 | contig 12980 bp, 13 predicted proteins | sample WorMetexBAHAMAS2_FD_187384 | JGI IMG/M metagenome (GOLD analysis project Ga0209780, IMG submission 187384) | Marine gutless worms symbiont microbial communities from Max Planck institute for Marine Microbiology, Germany - Inanidrilus exumae... | ecosystem: Host-associated > Annelida > Digestive... | reverse complement strand
AGCTTAATCGCTTCGCCGGTTTGCAAGGAGACGCGCTGCAAAGCTTCAGGGTTCATCCCTTTGACGGGATAGCGATAAAGATGGGTGATGTTTAACATAATTTTTAGCTACTGAATGTCTGCCTCCATAATAATAAAACTTTCATAATATTTTGTCATACCAATCTTGAATTGAAACGCGATTTCAAAATTTTTATTTGTTAATTGAAGAAGTAGGATTTTCAGATCAATCGCTTGATGATATTATTGTCAATATTGACAAAGCAGTGAGAAAACTCGAAAAATCCATCAACCAGTAATTTGAACCATGAAAACCATCCACTTTATTTTCATGCTGATGTTACTCAGTTTAACATCAGCTTTTTCATACGCTCAAGGACTGCAAATTCCGGCTGACTTGATTAGGCAACTTTTTAATCAAAATGACCCTAATCAACATATCAAAAAACGGCCTTTTAACTTTGCCGAACTTGAACATTTGCTATCTGATCCGCGTTTTTCTGATCCAAAAACGGCTACAGAACTGGTTCGCCGCTATCTCAACATTAGTTATGTGGCTGGTACTGTCAGCGTTATGCAGGTTGCTAAATCCAAGCTACCCGATTCCGCTAAAAAAATGCTGTTTTCAGCCCCCGCAGGTTCGGTACGATTTGCCGACTTAGATGATGTGCCAAAACTCATCACCACTTTATCGCCAGATTTATTCAAAGCATTATTTGCCGCAAAATCTGCGGTGCTGAAAATTGACGACATAGACGTTGCGGGACTCCTTTTGTTAAATAACCAACGCTATAACAAAGACATATACTACGGCACATATATGTACATACAAGATGCTCACCAAAACGAATATCTCTTTAGTACCCCTCGCGCCAAAAATCATTTGCTTGCTGGTTTTTTAGATAACACCAAAGATAGACAACTGGATTACTTCTTTACCGCCGCCCACTGTACCCAACAAACTTGTACCAGCCAAAAAAAGGGCAACTCTTTCGCATCTTTTAAATTTCAGGATAGCGGCGCATTTTATGTCAATCCAGCCAATTACGTTCGTGCCAAGTGTTCTTATGAAGGCACTTACAGGCGTGAATACACTAACAGAACCCAGATAGAATTTGCCTTTGAAAAATGCAAAATCGTCAGTATCAATGGCAAACCACCACAACACGATTCCTTATTGGATGATTTGATAAAAGTCAAATGAAAAAAATTGCTATCATTTTTTTACTTGTCACCGTCGTTTTTCCCACTGCACCTCGTCAAGCTGATGCTTGGGTATGGGGATTTTTGCGCTTTTTTGCCGGTGTTGGGGCACGACGCGCTGCGGTAGGCGGTATTGTTCGCAGCACTGTGGTTAGAAGTGGTTTTCGGCAATTAGCGAGAAGAGGCGGCAAGCAGCTTTTTGCTGGTAGAACCAATGCTGCCCTGCGAGCGGCTAGGGCGCGACGTATTTATGTCCACCGTGGACAAGAGCGTATGCGGCGGCTATTTAGCAATAAGCCTTACAAAATCCGTGATGCGAAGGGTAAAGTCATCGGCAAAGCGACGGTAGAAGGTGAGACGCTGGTGTTCAGAAATGCTCAAAGCAGAAAATTAGGTTTTGCCCAATGGGAAGAAGGTGGATTGATTCTCTATCGTGCCAATGGAAAACGTGTTGCTCGCCTCAGTGATAAAAATCATCGTGTGATTGCTTATAATAATGACAACAATTATTTAGGGCAATTCATCAAAGAACAAGTTGAAGATCAAATTGTACAGTTTTTTGTTGATGCGATGGGACAACGGCATGATTATTTTGTATTACCGATTGAGCAAGCTGGCAAGGACATTCCTGAACCGCAACGCTATTATAGTTATGATCCAAATGGCAATGTGGTAGGATTTTCTGCGTTACAGGATGGCATTTTATATGTGTACGATGCCCAAGGTGTTGAGTTAATGCGGGCTGTTTTAGAAGAAAATAGTATAGTGCTTTATGATGTTCTTGGTGAAAAACGTGGTGAATTTAGGCAAGAACAAGACAAAATCGTTGCATATGATGAGCATAATAAAGCGGTGGGCTATATCGTGATGGAAGAAAGTAAAGCTGTGTACTACGAATGTGATAAACCAAGTCTTCCGCAAGCTTGGGTAAATTTTTAGGATGGAAAAATGAAAATACTGATTTTATTTTGTATTTCAATGATTGGTTTGCTATATAGTCCTGTAGGACTATCTGGATGTTATGAGGTAAAACGCCAAGGCGGACAAGAAATTTTTGCGCTTGCGGATAATCTTTTTCTGCAAGATGGTGTTTTATCTATAAAATCAGAGTCAAGGTCAGGTTATTATAGTTGCCAGAATACCACTGTAAAATTTAAGGAAATAAAAAGCATCCATGTAGGAAACAGTAATACTGAACCTTGGATGAGTTCCATAGCACAAGAACGACAGGAATTAGGAAATACCCTCAGAGTGATGTATGAACAATATCTTGACCTTTCTAATAGGCTCACTATTTTACATGATGACCGTGAAAGGCTCATCCGCAAATACAATGATGAGTCTTTCATCAAGCAAATTGATGAAGATATTAAATATCTTTCTTCAATAGGCATGAAATTGGCTAAGGTCACAAAAAGGTTCTTTAAATCAATCAAACCAAAATTGCAGCAGCTTGATCTTGCCAGAACGCGACAAAAAGCTCTGAGGGGTCTCAGAGATTTTGAAACCAAAATAGATAATATCCATGATGCAAATTTTGAGTCATTAGAAACAATCGTCTCTGAAATTGAAAATGCGGTAATGGGACTAGAAAAATCTGTAAACAGATCATCGTTACCTGCTCAGACATATACCCTCACCGTGAATACGACACCTTCTGGGAGCCGTGTTAGGATTATGAATATCGTACCCGCGTATTATTCGGGTATTCGTCTTAAATCAGGAAAATACGAAATTGAGGTTTCACATTCTGGTTATAAGACTTACCGAAAATGGATTAAAATTAATTCAGATTCTACTATTGATGTCGTTTTAGATAAAAGCGTTGCCTATGGTGACCACGTATCAGCCGAGGAAGTCAAAAGTAAGTTAGATTGCGATGGGGCTTATACAAATGGGCAGAAAGAAATGTTTTTCCATCAGTACCAACATAAACGTGTTGTCTTCAATGAGAAAATTTTATCGATTCGGGTAGACGACAACAGAATCTCTTTATTTGGAGAGTTTTTTACTGGGTTACCGAGTGTGGTACCTCGTGATAGAACTGTCTTCACTAAAATACAAGAGGGTGGAACATATTCGTTTGACTGTAGAATCACCAATTATTGTGAAGATGGTTTTTTTGATGGGGAACTGTCTTTTGATGATTGTCTCATTCAGTCGCGGTTTTAGATCGCGGAAATAGCGTGATTTAACGTTACGGACGGGGTTGCAAACCCCGTCCAGCACAACAAAAATTTTCAATTGTTTGCCGCCCCTCGGATTTTTCCAGGTTGCCGCGGACAAGTATTTTTCCATCGCGCTCAATCTGCAAAACGCCGGTGCTATCGTTATAAATATTATATAAGGTTGCCAAGCGTTCATTTTTCATTAGCATTAAAAAATGCGTTTTAGAAAGATGTTGCGGCGCGTCGGGATTGAATTCGGTAGTCTCATGCGCTAGTAAGGCAAAGCGGCGATCTAGCTTAATCGCTTCGCCGGTTTGCAAGGAGACGCGCTGCAAAGCTTCAGGGTTCATCCCTTTGACGGGATAGCGATAAAGATGGGTGATGTTTAACATAATTTTTGGCGTTAACTACAAACTACTGAATGCTTGCCTTTATTTAATGTCTATTCAAGCGATAATTCGATTCGCCGATTGAGTTTTTCGATTTCAATTTGGGTATATTTGTTTGGGTTAGATGGTTTTAGCGGCTTGGTTCGCTTGTTCATCAGGACAGTTGGTTGCCGCAAAGCTTGGCGTTCCGAGCAGAATGAGGGATTGTGTTAAAAACAGCGTTTTTAATTGCATGGTTTTTTCCTAGGTTGTAAGTCAATTCAACTGAATCCGTTGCCCCCAAGGAACTTTTCCTTTTCCCTTTACCAGCCAAATCATTGGGTAAGTAGGCGCCATTTTAGGAAATTCTCCTACAGCATCGGTAAAATATAGTAATAAATCAGGTTGTTGCATATGGGTGTCGATATATTCAAAAACAGGTTTAAAAGAGGTGCCACCTCCCCCAGTCAGTTTAGGCGGCGCAGTAAAATTTTCCCATGGCTCATATATCCAAGGACTGCCTGTAGCTAGTTTGGCATCACAAGCCAGTAAAGTAATACGCGCTCGCATTTGTCCCTTCAGCGCATTGATTTCAGCAATACATCGCGCGATTTCTTCATCAGTCACCGAGCCACTGATGTCTAGGGCGACCACGATTTCTAATTGGGCACTGTGCAGGCTGGGAAAAATCGCTTTTCCTTCTCGCCGTGAAGGGCGCGCGTAGCTGTAGTCATCCCGCGACACCGTTGTCATATAGCGTGCCAGCAACATGCGCCAAGGTATTTGGGGCTGTAATAGATGTTCAAGCATTCGTGCCAGTACGCCGCCTAATTTACCAGCTTGCAAAGCTTGTTGTGTCGCCCCCGTTAGGCGTTGTCGCCATTGTGTTTCAAGATTTTGACGTTCGGTATCGCTTAAAGGTGGCGGTTGTGGGGTGCCGCTTGAATTGCTGCGAGTTTCGCGGGTTTGTCCTTGTTGTTCACCTTCATAGAGGTGTTTATCCATGGGCTCGTCTGTATTGTTTTCATTAATCAGCGGATAGATTTCTTCCGCTGTCATCCCCTCGTAACTTTCTTCTACCCATACGCCAGGTGGGGGAGTTAGTCCGTCTTTTAATAGGATGGGATTGATCGCATAGTCACATGCTAAATCCCAACGGAATTTGTTGCGATGTTGACGGCGTGCAAAATGTGATAAGGCGCAATGCAGGGCTTCGTGTGCTAGTACAAATTGCACCTGTTCGAGTTTAAGAGCATCAATATAATCTGGATTGTAATAAAAATGGCGTGCATCGGTAGCCGTGGTGGGGCACCATTTAGGATCAGCGTCTCGCATTGGTAAGCGGAGTACCAGGGCACCTAAAAAGGGTTTATCCATAATAAGTTTGGTGCGTGCTCTGGCTAATTTAGTTTCAAGTTCGTTATACATGGCAAAATTTCCGGTCATTCATAAAGCATAATGTCTCCAACCGCTTGCGCCCATTGTGCAAATTCTGGCACCCCGAAAATTGCAGAACCAATGGCGCGTTGCATATCGGAAACTAGCATCACGCCCATTTCACGAGGTTTGAATTTTCCAGCAAAATTAATAATTTGCCCATAAATTGCCTTGGCATCGCTATCTTTGGCGCGAATGGCTCGCCCAACCAGTGCTGCCGCTATCGCATATTGCAAATCAATCTCCTTGGGTATCAGCACCGGTTCACCTCGCAGGATCGACTCTAAGTCTGGCATGTTTTCTAAATTAGCAATAAAAGCGTTTAATTCGATGCCCGCTGCGGTACCCACACAAGCTTGTAAACTGCCTAATAGTAGTTCGTCGGCATGATTTGAAAATTTTTGTAAGGCACGGTGAGCGAATTCCCATGAGCGTGGCGAGGGAAATGCAGTGGGATTGTGGGCGGGATCAAAGTCAAAAAGCAATTCTGGACGAAATCTTAAAAATGCAATGATTTTTTCGTCAATATTATTTTGATAAGCCCAGGCTACCCAGTCATCTAGGTAAACTTCAAGTTCAAAATGGGAAAAGCGGTTGGCTAAGGGGGCGGGCATGGTGTAAGTCACACCTCTATCGCCTTGGCGATTGCCGGCGGCAATAATAGCCCAGCCATCCGGCACTTGGTATTCGCCCAACCGACGATCTAAAATTAGTTGATAGGCGGCGGCTGATACAGTGGGAGGGGCAGAGGTGATTTCGTCTAAAAATAAAATGCCGCTGGTGCCATGACGCTCAACATTTGGCAAGATGGCGGGAATAGCCCATTCAACATGATTTTCAACTCTAAATGGAATGCCACGTAAGTCACTAGGCTCCATTTGCGAGAGGCGAATGTCGATAATGGGTGCATTATGCTTTGCTGCGGCTTGTGCGACAATTTGGGATTTGCCTACGCCAGGTGGTCCCCATAACATGACTGGGGTATGATGGCCTTTGTGTGTGCTTAAAAATTCACGATCTAATATAATACTTAATTGAGCAGGGCGCATGGTTTTAGAATAGATTTAATAGTAGAAAACAGCGTTGTGATTGTAGCAAGAAAATGCAATATAAAAATCCTATTAATTTAATTAGTAACTGATGTTACGTAAATTACAACAAGACTAGGAAGTGAGGCTTTAGCCTCACAGCAGAAAAAACTACCACAAATCTAGGCGTTCCGCCACCGGGTATGGTTTTGCAGTCAACACAAGACAATCGCTAGGGAAGTGAGGCTTTGGCCTCGCAATTCCGATTTTGGAACGAGGCTAAAGCCTCGACTCCGATTTTTGAACGAGGCTAAAGCCTCGACTCCGATTTTTGAACGAGGCTAAAGCCTCGACTCCGATTTTTGAACGAGGCTAAAGCCTCGACTCCAATTTTTGAACGAGGCTAAAGCCTCGACTCCGATTTTTGAACGAGGCTAAAGCCTCACTTCCGATTTTTGAACGAGGCTAAAGCCTCGACTCCGATTTTGGAAACATCAGTTATTAAATACAAGACAGTTCCGCTATGCCTTATTATTTTTTATCTATTTTTTTGAGCCTCAGCGTGTTAACATCCGCCCACGCAGAATCTCGTATTGCCTTAGTCATTGGCAATGGAAATTACCAAAAAGCACCATCATTGAGTAATTCCGTTTATGACGCGAACGATATGGCGCGTCAGCTCAGAAAGTTAGGCTTTAAAGTTATTTTAAAGCGTAATCTGAATAATCGCACCATGGCTCAAACAGTGCAATATTTTGGAAAGTTGCTACGTCGTCATGGTGGAATCGGTTTATTTTATTTCTCAGGCTATGCTTTGCAATTCGAGGGTGATAATTTTTTGTTGCCGACTGATGCTTGGGTTGAAGGCGAAATTGAGATTTCATGGGAATCTTTGAATGTTAATCGTGTTATCGAGCAAATGAGGCTGGCTAATAATAGCATTAATATTGTTATTTTAGATGCTTGTCGGGATCATAAAATAAATCTCAGGAGTGTAGGTTTAGCCAAAATGGAAGCTCCAAAGAATTTTTTGATTGCTTATGCTAATGCCCCAAATAGGGTAAGTTGTGTTAATAGCAGAGAACGTAACGGCTTTTATACTAAATATTTACTTCAAGTATTGCGCCAAAATGCTAATTTGAATATTTTTGAGATGTTGACAAAGGTGAAGCAAAAAGTCATGTCAATAACTCAGGGGAGACAAGTGCCTTGGCTATCTGCTTTTTTGGAACCGGAATTGTGTTTTGGAAAATGTAGTACTACTTCTTCGCGGCACGTTGAGGTTTTATTGCGTGCCTGCAAAGAACATCTTCAAGCTTATCGTCTGACAACTGGTGACAAAGGAACCGCCTTTTCCTGTTATAAAAAAGTGTTGAAAATAGAGCCGAATAATGCGGAAGCCTTAGAGGGCTTGGAGAAAATTGAGGCTAAATATGTGGATTTGATAGAATATGCCTTGAGCAGCGGACGAGAAAAGAAGGCGCAAGAATATATGGTGGGGTTACGCAGGGTGAATCCAAATTCGCCCCATTTACTGGTTTGTCATAAAAAACACAAGAATATAAGCAACTTGTTGCGTACTTGCCAAGAACATCTTCAAGCCTATCGTTTAACAACTGGTGACAAAGGAACCGCCTTTTCCTGTTATAAAAAAGTATTGAAAATAGAGCCGAATAATGCGGAAGCTTTAGATGGGTTAGAAAAAATTGAGGCGAAATATGTGGATTTGATAGAATTTGCCTTGAGTCGCGGACGAGAAAAGAAGGCGCAAGAATATATGGTGGGGTTGCGCAAGGTGAGTCCAAATTCGCCCAAATTGGTGGCATTTAAAAAACAGATGCATGTTTCCAAAAAACAACAAGCAGTTACGCCGCCTTCAAGGGTTTCTAAACCACAAACAGTGACACCGCCGGTTGCTATGGTAGAAGAATCAACAACGTCAGAAGTTGAGACGAAGTCGTTCACTCATCCACCGAGTGTCATTGCCACGGATCAGGTTTTTGGTGACCGTTTTTTAGAGGAGGAAAACAGTTTTGGTCCACAGATGGTATGGATATCCGGCGGCTCATTTAATATGGGCGACCTGAATGGTAACGGTCAGCCCGATGAGAAGCCTGTGCATAAGGTGACTTTTAAGCGTTTTGCAATGGGACGCTATGAGGTGACATTTGCTGAATATGATAAGTTTGTCGCGGCAACAGGGAGAATAAAGCCTTCAGATTATGGATGGGGGCGTGGCAAACTGCCAGTGATTGGTGTTTCTTGGGAAGATGCCATCGCCTATGCTGAGTGGCTTAGCGTGCAAACCGGTCAAAAATATCGCTTGCCCACAGAAGCTGAATGGGAGTACGCAGCGCGGGCTGGAACGAAAATTATACGATATTGGGGGAATTATCCCGATGTTGCTTGTTCTTATGCAAATGTTTACGATAAATCCAAAAGGGGCAAGTATTTTGCTTGGGAACCTCATAATTGTACTGATGGCTATGCTAAAACAGCGCCGGTTGGCAGTTTTAAGGCGAACAGTTTTGGTTTGTTTGATATGTTAGGCAATGTTTGGGAATGGACTTGTTCCGAGTATGAAAGGAAATATCGTGGTAAAGAAAAAAAATGTATCCACAAAATTGGTGACGATATAAACCATGTTGTCCTGCGCGGTGGCGGTTGGGAGAGTGAAGCGGCGAAGGTACGCTCCGCGTTCCGCGAGATGGGTTCGCCCTCCTACAGTTATGAGTATGTGGGTTTTAGGGTGGTTAGGGAGTAATATATATTTGTATCCATTTTTTGACAAGAAGGCGCAGCGTCTGGTTTGTACTTGACTCAGATTTTTTCGGTTCGCCAATTTAAGGAGAATTTAAGTTAAGTGTCAGCACTCAGCATAGATATTTCACCCCGAGTTTATAATGATATTCAAACAAGAGTTATGGAGGGTTGGTTTAAAGATATTGAAAGTGCGGTTGAGGAGGCGATGCGTCGCTATATGGAGTAACATCCTATTGATATAACAGAACAATTTATAAAATAAGATGTTGAATGGGGTTTGCATGGTGATGATTGAATCAAGCAATGCGATCATTTGTGGTACCTACTTTTTTTCTTTACCCATGCTCGCTAGGAAAAGCACCTAAAAACTGTATAGAATCTGATAGCTCTTTAATTTTTTGTACTTTTCTAATATGTTTTTCATCGGCAGTAATGAATATTGCTTCTTTCAAAAGTGCAAGAGCGTGAAAAGTTGCATCAAAAGAAGAAATGTATCCCTGCCCTTGCGTGTCCACATTCGCAATTTCATCAGCCTTATTAATTACTTCTAAAGAAGGAGGAATTATTTTTATAATCCCCATTCGTATTTGTTCTTCAAACTCAGCAAAATTTTCTTCTGACTTTTCTCTCGGCATTTGCATCTTTGAAAAGACACTTCCAAGTTCATACCAGATGAGCGAAGGTGCCACTAGTTCCGCTTTTTCATCGTATGCTAAATCATAGAGAGCCACCGCCTTATCGACATATTTTTCAGTATTAATAAATATTTTTGCAGCAACGCAGGTATCAACAACGTATTTTTCCATAGCGATCAAGGTACATTACTCTTCATAACCACTATCACGAGATTTTCGTATTATTTCAGTAGCGGACAGCCCAGGGGTTGTTTCTATTTTTCTGCTTTTGACAAAATGATGAAACGCTTCTTTCCGTTGCTGTCTTTTTACAATTTTGTCCTGATATATTTTTCTTAATGCCGTTATTTCAGAGTTTGCGTTGGGAAGACTTAGTAAATTCTGAAGAAACTCTTGATTAGATTGATCAATGCCCTCGTTGCACTTGAGTGTATTAATGTCATTTAACATATATCACCTCGTATTATTAAACTGAACAGGGCGGCAACTGGGAATTGCGAAACTTTAAACCATGCCACACCAAAAATCAACTTTCAACGAAGTTTACAGCTAATAGTTCTTAGTTATAAGCTATCACCATCTGGCGTTCTAAAGACTAGATACCGTGACATCGCCGCAAAGCCTGTCCAGAAAATAAGCGCCATTAGCAAGCCATAACGAACCCAATGACACAGGGCGATATTCATGCCATCCGGCAATTCCCGCAAGTATTGCATTAATAACAAAACCCTGGGCTTCATGTACTTCTACGGAAATATAAATAAATTATAAAAGGAGTCCAAGATAAATCTTGGACTCCAAAGTGTCTGACGTCATGGTTCGGTATTTAGGCGATTTATTGCCCATTGATCATCGGCAAACATATTTTTATATGAATCGTTAATGCGTCAGCTCTAACTTGGTTCTAAGTTGATTCAAAACAGGATCATCTGGCGCAAGCTGCAAAGTTCTTTCAGGAAAATCCATACTTTTCTGAATTCGATCCTGTTTTTGTGCTCTGACAGCCTTTCGATAATAATGATCAGCAATTTTTATTTTTTGAAAAAGGGATCGATTGGTGATTTAATATTTTTCCGACAAAGTCCGCCAGGAGTGCAAGGCGTAGCTTGCACGAACACTCATTTAAAACAAGGAATTATTAAAAATGTCATTAATTCGCCCATTTGCCGCTTTACGTCCCCAATCTTCGCATACAGATGCGGTGATTGCGCCCCCCTATGATGTGCTCAGTAGTGAAGAAGCACGTCAACATGCTGAGGGACGTCCTTGGAGTTTTTTGCATATTTCTAAACCAGAAATTGATTTGCCGCCCGGCACTAATCCCTATACTGAGGCTGTGTACGCCAAAGGGGCAGAAAATTGGCAAAGGATGATCAGTGCTGGTATTCTCAAGCAGGATGCACAGCCTTATTATTATTTATATGGGTTGACGATGGGCGATCATCAACAAATTGGTTTAGTCGCGGTTGCTAATATTGATGATTACAGCAGTAATCGTATTCGTAAACATGAGTTGACTCGTCCCGATAAGGAGGATGATAGGGTGCGTCAAATTGGTGCGCTCAACGCGCAGACGGGTCCTGTTTTTTTAAGTTATAAGCATCATCCCACTATAGATGCGCTTATCAAGACAATCACGACACAGCCGCCTTGTGTTAATTTAACCGCAGATGATGGAATTGTCCATAGGTTGTGGATAGTGGATGAGCCGGCGCATATTGAGACGATTAGTGTCACTTTTGATGCGATGGATTGTCTTTATATTGCTGATGGGCATCACCGTTCTGCCGCCGCTTCGCGGGTAGCTGAAAGGCGGCGTGCCAATAATCCTCAGCATACTGGTGAAGAGGCTTATAATTATTTTTTAACGGTGATTTTTCCAGATAATCAGACGCAGATTCTTGATTATAATCGGGTTGTGCGAGATTTAAACGGCTTGACTGTCCCGAATTTTTTGGAGCGCGTCGCGCAGTCTTTTGAGCTTCGTCCAAGTAGCAGCCCTGTAAAACCGCAAGGCAGTGGTGAATTTGGGATGTATTTGAATGGGCAATGGTATCAGTTGAGTATTGATGCGCCCAGTGATGATCCGGTAGCCAGTCTTGATGTGAGTTTGTTGACTGATCATTTGTTGGCTCCAATATTGGGTATTGTCGATCTGCGCCGTGATAAGCGTATTGATTTTGTGGGGGGGATTCGTGGATTGTCTGAATTGGAGAGACGGGTTGATAGTGGTGAGATGAGTGTTGCTTTTGCTCTTTATCCAACCACGATGGAGGCGTTGATGGCTGTCGCGGATGCTGGGCAGATTATGCCGCCTAAGTCGACTTGGTTTGAGCCTAAGCTTGCGGATGGGCTTGTGTCGTATCTTCTTTAAAAAATGCAAAAAAAAAATCCTATTTCTCTGATAAATATGATTTTTTACACGCGCCGCCATACGCAGGGTGCGCCTAGGCGTGCAACTTGGAATGCAAGAGTTAAGCGGCTTGTGCGGGACGGGGTTTGGAACCCCGCCCGCAACGTTAGTTAGTTTTTCACCGCCGCTATCCCGCTGGAGCTAGGCGGCGTTTGGCAGGGATCCTGCATTTTGGATCCCCGCGCAACAGGCTTGATACGGCCGCCTTTGCACGTTTATTGCCCTCCTAAAACGTCGTCTTAGCGGTGGGGGATAAGGTTGAGGAAGGGCAAAAAGACTTTTGCCATCTCATTTACCGTAACCTTATGTTTCCTGTCCGGTACAAGCCCGCCGAACGGGCTAACGACTAATTTGCGGACGACCTCTTCCGCTGTCGCTGCTCTCATTGCCACCGCCCCCATTGTTCCTGCTTTTTTCTCCAGTTCGCACATTTCATCGTCCGCCCGCGGAGAATGGTGAAGCTCTACGACGGTCTCCTCACTATCGCTACTGACGATCGTTGGCTCGCCCACATTCCGGCATTGCTCTTGATGGGCTCTAATCGAAAGCGTAAATCCTGCTATCGCATCCCCCCCCCCATATCCATATCCAGGGTATGATGATAGCTCTCAACATGGAAATCCGCTATGTCGGCCGGCTTTTTATCGGGTTCCGGCTTCGGTTCTGGTTTCGGCTCCGGTTCCGGCAGTTCAACACCGCCGACGACAATCCCCTCGATTCCTCCATTTTCCGTCAGCACGCATGGAACATTTAAACTGCCGTCCGGGTTCACCGTCGCGGCGCAAGGCACCGCCACTTGCACCGTATCGCGGAGCGTATCCGTGGTGGCTGGAACCGGCGTCGGCCCTTGGTAATAGTTTTTGTGCGACTCGTTAGTCCTAATCAGCTGATACAATTTCTCCGTTGAAACAAAGACTTAACAATAAAACTTCAAGCCTGGTGTGAGATGCTAAAAGTCTATCTCAC
>Ga0209780_1002573_pt1 | contig 12982 bp, 9 predicted proteins | sample WorMetexBAHAMAS2_FD_187384 | JGI IMG/M metagenome (GOLD analysis project Ga0209780, IMG submission 187384) | Marine gutless worms symbiont microbial communities from Max Planck institute for Marine Microbiology, Germany - Inanidrilus exumae... | ecosystem: Host-associated > Annelida > Digestive... | reverse complement strand
ATACAGGACCTAATGCGCAGTACTTGCCTAGCTATCGTCTTGATAGTAAGTCATATATCAGCTTTCGATTAGTAGGCTACCAAAATCGTATGCAGAGGGACCGCGCGACGCCACCGGTATATTATATAACTGCGAGGTGGAAATTTTGTAGCAGATGCTAAAATTCAAGACTTCATGCGCAGTACTTGCTTATCTATCGTGTAATTTGTTAAACGACGTAGGTTTGTCTCTTTTTCGGTATTTTGAAGTAGGCCTACGTGTGTGCGATATCGTCGTTAAAAAGTTCACGTTCGCTATCTCATCTCATGATGAGTTTTTGTGTATACTGCTGATAATTGCTCCATCTGTTAATAACGTGAGGTTACAAGTTGCTTAATTATTGCCAGCTTCACCCTTTCTCATCAGAGCTGTAAAATACTATGCATTTTTTACTTTAGGTGATGTAAAAGTTGTGGATTTTTGTTACAGCGCTCATTTTGCATGCTAACATTCTGTTTAACTGATTGAAGTTTTTGGAAACTTTCTCGTTGTCTATTTTTGCTGTACAACACTATGGTCGCACAGTTTATGATGTGACTCTGTGTCTGTTTGTCTGTCTGCCTGTTTGTCTGTCTGCCTGTCAGAAGTCAGTATTCCATCAAAACAGCTAAACATATCATTATGCAAAACAGTGCTGCATCCAGGTACTAGTTTTCTGATGCCTGTCTTGGCAAAATTCCAATTTCCAACGGGGTTACAAAAACACGTGGGCTAGGTTAAATCAACAATATATGGCCAATATCTTGCTGTATCTCAGAAATGATGCAAGATAGAGACAGTTACTTGGAGGCTAATAGGAACTTGTATGTGCTCTGTTGAATGGTGCTATTTTCAGTGACTATGAATGACCTCTAACTAACCCAAACCACCTCATGTTTAAATTTTGCATCATCTTTCATGTCTTCGTGAATGACGGGTGGAGACAAAGACTTCAAATTTGGTAGGTAGATTGATGTAGTAAGTCCTAGCCGATGGATGACAAACCACCCCTTAAGGGGCATGATCTCGGTCACATAACCCATTTTTTGGTCGACTCTTGTGAGTCGACCTAATAAAGTGGGTCTCAAATGTCCGTCTGTCCATCCGTCCACAAGTTTCTTCAATATGTAGGTAGAGGTTGATGAGTGATGCACAACGGTATGCAGTATGACCCAATCCAAGGTCAAGGTCATGGTCATGAGCCCTTGAAAGTTGGAAATCCTTCCATTATCACCTCCGCCATTTACAATGGAGGCTGGCAACTGACCACTGATAGCAGGACGTCTTGTTAAAAGTACATGTATGATGTAAACTGTGTGCACATGTGTGATTGGTGCAAAAAAGCAGTATTGTGAATCAATGACCACTATCGTCTTCAATTTTTATTTTCATTTTCGTTTCTTCTTCCTTTACGTGCAGTGTTAGTTGTATGCACCAAGTTCCACAAAAAGCCTTAGATGTAGTGGGCAATAAACTGAAACTTTCCTGAGTGAGAGACAAGCAAAATGTCATCAGTATACAATGGACAACACAAATAATGCTTTTTAGTAGGGATATCGTATCCTAAAGCACACACATTAATAAGCAAACAGAAGCAAAGTTTCCATACTCCATTAACAGGACTATAAGGTGCATGCTTAACTCCCTTCCTCAGGCCTGAAGCCCATAGATCTGGTTGCACAAGCTACAGTAAAATTTTAACTGTAGATTAACCCTGTGTCGTCGTCACGACAACGGCGACACATCAGCCGATAGCAGTTTTGGAAAGTGGGTTAGTAAACTGATGATTAAAGTTAAATGAGATTTATGGAACTGGACATAAGTCTGTAATACATGGCCAGTTACTTTCCTAACTGCAGTGCTCATCACCCTTTGGCCAGTTGGCCAGTATTATATTGTACTGCTCGCTGACAGAGGTGCATGAGTGTTAACAACTTACATAGTGAAATACCTACACAGCTGCACCCTATCTCCCCCTCCCCCAATTGGCAGTCGAACTCGCAACCTCTTGATCACAAGTGCAACGCTTAACGCACTGCGTCACTGTGCCACCGCATTCTAATAAGCGTGAATTAATGAATGAGAAAAATAACAAAGGCGACAGGACACAGCCCTGTCTAACATCTGCACAAAGTAGATCATTTCGCCAAGTCATGTGGGAGAAAAAATTGTAGGACCACTGTACTTGTCGCGTATTTTGCAGCTTTTGTTTACATTTCTTCCAATGCTTGCTGTTGCTGTTTGTAACGGCTTTAATTTGCCTTTCTCGTACTACTAACTGATGGTAGTCTTGTTATGTAGACTTCCACCAACTCTTCACTTCAGCAAAGTGGCCAGCCACTCGGAAACATCGATCCTTCACTGATTGATGACAGTCGTGCATGCACAGTTGGTATGTTTCGATGAGCTGTATTCAGTGTTGATAATGGCTGTGCATGTGAATCAATTATGTATTGTGTACAGCACTAATATGTCATAATACTGTACACTGCATCGCATGCATTGCATAGATGGGGGTCGAGATCCCCATGGGAAGGTGCATTTTGGGGGGTTTTCTGGCCCACTGAAAAGCATTGTGAGTCTCTGGTGCAGTGTATGCAGCAGAAGGGATCATTCTGTCATCAGTAATAGCAAGCAACAGAAGGGATCATTCACTTCTCAATAATGGCACAACATGCGATGCATTGCTCACTTGTATATATCATTGTTGAAATGCATATAGATTACAAAGTAGAGAGTGTAAGATATAGGCCTATTAAAGAAAGCCTACAGAGAGGTTGTGGAAAACCGTCGGACCCAACAACTAAACCAGGAGGATGCTATAGACTGTAGTAAATGGAAGAAATTAATTTAAGATTTGTATAATGTATAAAAAGCGGGAGTGAGTGAGTGAATGTTTTTTTCTAGTACACCCAGCTTGTCCTGGATCAAGGGCTACTAAACAGATTGTTTTCATTGTTGAAATCTTGCTATATGGATGCATTATTTATATTAGCCATTATACGTAGTTGGCCAGAAGTTAGCACTGCATGCAACTTTAAATTATTAATCGTCAGCATAAATATCTATGAGTCTCTAATGACGTGTTAAAAGATCATGTAATTATGCATCAGGTGGTACCGTCAGCATGGTAATTCATTTAGAAATTTCCTAGTAATAAGTTGTTAAAAAGTGATAACAAATTGTTTAGTGGCTCAAAAATACATAACGAAGCGTTTGCAAAAGTAATGCAAACTACTGAGGTAAGTTGAATTTGATATTTGCTCAATGTTCCTACCATAACGTTTCACTTCAGTTAATTTTTCTTGTATTTTTTGCTTGTATTCTACTTGTACAATTGGTGAATGTTGTTTGTTGTATGACAATAATTTGACTGTGCAATAATCAGCTTCAAATATGACCTAAGCTTTTTATTTAGTACATAACGCGTGTGTGTTGCGTCTTAGGTATTATAGAAAAGATTCAACGAATTCCATATCACCAAAATCGTCAAGTTAAAGAGCGATACATCTGCAGCCCATTGAGTCACTTTACTTCACAGGGTTACAACTGTGGCTTTCGCAACCTCCAGATGTTGTTATCTTGCCTGATTAAAGATGCTGCATACCTCCGTCGTGTATTCAGTGGTATACGTGACTTACTTCTTCCTACAGCTTAGTCAAGATGTTGTTTGCAGTTACTAAGAAGTTACAATGCTCCATTTTGAGAAAAGCCTGTCAGTATCTGGCTTAATTTATTGCACATAGCCATAACAAAAACTTAATGAAAACAAGATCTACATGTAACAAGAAGCTATACTATCACAGAGGGACCACGCGATGCACTGTGTTAGTAAGTTTGTGCTATGTTTCACAAGGTATGGGAGTTAAGAAAGGTTTCAAACAGCAAAAGTGACCTTCAAGGTCATGCCAGGGTTCTGGCAATGGTGCCATTCGATAGGCCACATACCATTTCCTAGTACTGTTTCATTGCAACTATGTCTCTGTCTTGCACCGCTCAAGAGATATCATCACTTATTTTCGAAAATTTAAAGGTCACGTGACGCTGAACACTCCCTTTTGCGGGTAATATGTCATGCATGCACTAGTACTTCTGTATATCAATCAGCACATGAAAGTGCCTTGCTTCACCAGTTCCAAAGATGTTCTGTTTTGTTCTTTAGCCGTCCTCGATCCGAGGGTTGGCCACACCATGGACGTACTTTATCCATTTATCTCTGTCCTCTGTCATTATGATAGACTCTACCACGGATAGTCCTGTCCACATATTGATGTTGTCCATCCAGGCCGTGCTTGGTCTTCTTCGCTTGCGTGCACCTGGCATTGTTTCTTGCATTATCTCTTTCTTCAAGCAAGTCCCTCATTTCCTCATGGTGTGACAATAGTATGCTAGCTTCCTTGCTTTGACAGTGTCTAAAAGTTCCCTTTTTACTTCAGATTTGTTAACAACCCACTCATTTGTTTTCTTTGCTGTCCATGAAACCTGCAGAATCTTTCTCAGCCCTTTCATCTCATAGGCGTCAAGACGTGTTTCTTCATTCTTTCTGAGTGTCCAGCTTTCATAGCCGTACATTGCTACAGGCCACACAAGCACTTTCATTATTCGTATCTTTGTTGAAATTGGTAGGCTGTCATATGATTGGGGCAAAATTTTAAAAAACCGGTCATGTCCATGACCACGTCCACTGAGGGGTAGTCTAACATCCCAAGACCAGCACGTTGTATAGTCTGCCTGCATACAAAAGTTGTCGACTCTCGCTTTAGCCATTCCAGAGATATAATTGCGGGCGTCGAAATTGAAAATGGGTTGTGACTGTGACCATGGCCCTTTTAGGGCTGGTTTGTCATCCGTAGGCTAGGATTTGATGCGGTCTGTATGCAAATTTTGACGATTCAAGCTTTTGTCATTCCACAGATGTCTTCGGGGGACCCCAAAATTTAAAGTGGGTCACGTGACCCTGACCACGCCCCTTTTAACGGTGATTTGTCATTCATATGCTGGGACTTGAGATAGCCTACATGTGTATACTAAATTTGACCACTCTAGCTTCAGCCGTTCCAAAGATAATGTTGTTGTCCACCAAAATTTAAATGGTTCACGTGACCTGACCACGCCCCTGTAAGGGATGGTTTGCAATCCATGGGCTAGCACTTGCTAAGATCAACCTACTACAAAATTTGAAGTCTCTATCTCAACCTACTATGAAAATATGAAAGGAGATTCAAAAGATCGAAAATGGAATGGTTTAGGATAGATGAAGTCACTCAAAGTCACTGGAAATAGTGCCATTTGATAGAGTGCATGTGAGTTCCTATTAGCGTTCCATAGTAACCATGCCCTATATGGGCTCTGGGGCGTTAATGCGCCATGATTCATGTGTTGATTTTGGTGCTAAAAACGATTGTTTGTTTGTGTTTTTACTTAACTTCCTTCCTTACGTTCTTCCTTCTTACGTTTTTCTTTGCTTATGCTTTCTTTTTTTACTTATTCACTTCCTTACTTGTTTACTTCTTCTCTATCCATTCTATCCAGAATAGACCCATTCCATTTCGAGGCCGGAGGTCGTAGCAGGTGACCAAACCTGGACTTTGTTCTATTGTGTTCATTTTTTGTTGTAATGTATTTTGTTATGTTTCATGTTTGCTTTTGTTGTGTTTGTTTCAGTTTTTCAGTATTAAGCCAAGAGATTGGTTGGGAAGAACGTCTCTGAAATGGCCTATGTTGTGTTGGGTGGGACGTAGAACCATCTCTATTTGGCACTCCCGTTGGGGGTGACCCCAGAATTTCGCCGAGATCTTTGGCCTCCAAAAACTGGGCTATCCTATGGCGTTGTTTGTGTGATCCTATGTTTAGCCGTTTTGGTACAATACTGCTGTGTAACAGACGGACAGAGAGACAGACACATGATGACAGCATATAGTGTGTTAGTACAGTAAAAATAATAGGTTGTCAGCAACTGCTTTAGCTGACCATGGCCGAAAAGTGGTACCTGAATTTTACTTTTTTTAAAGAAGCAACAACTGAAAATTTTCTATGTGCAACACCCTACGTCTGTAGGAAGGTCTCCTTTTTCGTATGTGTATCCTGACCAACACTTAATCCATCTTCTGTGCTAACCTTCATACTGACAAAAGGCTCGGCCGTTGCAGAGGTACAGCACGACACAGTTGAAGTCTTGTCAACAGCTGCACAGTTATTTCCCAATATTTAAAGAGGCCATGTGACCCTGAACACATCCCCTTTGGGAGTAATTTATCATGCATGCACTAGTACTTCTCAGTAAGCACAACGTATTTGAACAAGCTTGCTTCACCCATTCCAAACATGTGATACAAGCCCCAAAATTCAAAAATTGGTCATGTGACACTGACCACGCCCATTAGGGGTAATTTGTCATCTCAAGGTTAACACTTGATGTAGCCTACCTTCACACCAAATTTGACAAGGTAGCTTCAGCTGTTCCAGAGATATAATTGCGCTACCCAAGATTGAAAATGGGTCATGTAACCCTGACCACGCCCCTTATATGGTGATTCATCATCCGTAGACTAGGACTTGATATAGCCTACCTGTGTACAAAATTTGAGTGCTCTAGCTTCAGCCATTCCAGACATGATTGGAGCCCAAAAAATTTAAACGGTTCACGTGACCTGAACACGCCCCTTTCAGGGTGGTTTAGTATGTTTGGCTAGGATTTGCTGTTTAAATTTTTTTTGTTCCTTACCCACGCCACCCACAGTAGTGGTAGTAGCGTTTTGACAGCATTTATTTTGGGGTCAAAAGGTCAAGGTCAGTCACAAAAACACTGCTGGCGTGTGTCATTGTATGCACTCTTGTGAGTGCTGGCTTCTTCTGGTTTTCGTCACTTTTATTATCACAGTTCCATGTGGTAGAGTAAGCTTTTTTAGCCAGTGTTGAATATTTCTTATCATATTATATCACACACAAGCGATCATGTCAAAGTTCTTGTTGCAGGTCGTCCGTTGATGCCGTCGGTATACAGGTTGCAGCAGCTGATAGAACACGCATGGTCTGCTGGTTTTGATGAGGCCGGGTGCCGACAGCTTGGTGGCAAATTAGTCGGTACTCGCAAGTGGATTGGTGCTACTGAGATATATGCAGTTCTGTCTTTTCTTGGTGTCAGGTAATGAGTTCGTTATGCTAGTGTTTACGAGTTGTTGATATTTTGAAGAAGTAGTGTCAAGAAGAGTGGAGCTTTTTGGCAGTTTTTGCATATGTGTGAATAGATCGGATCCATTCTATATCTGATCATGTGTTGAAATGTCGTTGTAAGTAAATATTAGGGCAAATGGCCCTACACCCACCTGTCTTATTATCGCACTGTGTGCTCTCCTTCGGTCCTCCCCTTCCCTGTAGCTGCGGCTGGGCCGCGGATGCCTACCGCTGCAGCTTGTGCTGATGACACTCGCAAGCCTTGCCCAGTTTGACCGCCGAACACATTACCAAAATTAGTAGTGTAACATGTGAGTATAATTTCACTGGGTCATCAGTAAGTTAGAAAGTTCCAGTTTCAACTTTGATGTTGTTCATTCTAGCTGGACAGTGGTAAGTTTCACTGTTTCAGTGATGTAATGGTGTCGAATCCCAACGTGGGCGAGTGTGTTTGTCAGATTGTCACAACGGATTACTGTGATATGCAGTCTTGTGGGCATAGGCTGCACACGCTTATGTGGTGCCTAGACCGACTAAGCTTTCTAGTCTCTGTGGGATGATAAAACAAGTGTCAGATTTTGGCTGAGTAATAATAACTAATGGCGATGATGAATGTGGATAATAGGAGCCTTCAGGCAGACTGACAGCCAAAGTCAGTTGGCTTGGTTTGAGGGTTGGCTGCCATCAGTGTTATTCTAGTTCTGCATTACTTTTTAGTTTTTATTTTGTTCATACTTTTAGTTGGTTCATTGATTTTCTTCCTCTACACATTCTGAAGCCGTGCATCCTGTCAGGGCAGAGCAAAACTTTTACTATTCTTTAACACCATTCCACCATGTCTTACTTGGGTGTATACTGTGTAAAGCCTTCGGGTTTTAGCAGGCTCTGTAAGAGGGGTTGGTAGCTGCGAGGCTTTCATATTATTGATTTTAGAAAGATACCATCTACTTTCGACATATAGCTTATCATGGAAGTGCATTACGTTGCAGATGTGAAATTGTTGATTTCCACAAGCCAACTGGAGACAGTAACACACATCCACGTCTGATGCAGTGGGTAAAAGATTACTTTCAGAAAGGACAAGGAAAATTTCTTCCGCCTCTTTACTTCCAGCATCAAGGTAGTCACATATAAAGATGTTTATTCCATACAAATAGACCTAAGTGCCGCCATTCGACTCCGCCAACTTGGGGTCTTCCAAATCTTTTCGTTTCAAACCTTGCAGATTTTTTTGCTCTAAATCGCCACCAAAATTCTTGCCCAAGTTGTGACTTTGTTAATAGTCTGCAGTATTCAGTTAGTAGATTGACACATATCATACAGAACGACTTTGAAGTTTGAACTGATTCTGACTCCGCTGAAGATATTTCAATTCAAACTCAAGGCTTATCAATTTAAGGCATTCTTGATAATTTTTCGCTGTCACTTGTGAAATGGTTGTGGAGATGAATACTTATCACATCATTTGGACACTTGCTGTTTGAAGACATTTCGAAGCAGTCAGTCTACAGGTATTTAATGATACGATTCAATACGGTATATACGTGCGCTGAAAAGCTGATGAGATGGCCAGCTTAATCTAGCACATGGCCAGGGGCGGCAGAAGTTAGTAAAAGTGAGGAGGCACGGAGAAGCGAGGCCCAAAGGGCCGAAACTCGAGGCCTGAAGGGCCGAGGTGAGGGTGAGGTTCTTGGGGACGGGGCCCTCCTGCCCACCAACAAGGTCTGGCCGAGCGGTTTAAGTTAACCCAGTGGGTTCGGGGCGAAGCTCTGCCGAAATCGATTTTTGTATGTTTTTAATCCAGCAGAAAGCAACAACAATTTTGGCCATTACAGGGGTCTAACAGTATTTGACGGCAAAAATTATGGGGAGGCACGCTCCATAGATTGCCTCCAGGCCCCACATTCTGAGGAGGCATGAGCCTCCATGCCTTATAGGCTCTGCTGCCTAGGCACATGGCATAGAAACGAAAAAAATAAGGAAAAACAAAAACCAAGTAGCTCAGAAGAAACAATCTGGCAGTAGTATGTTAAGGCAGTCCGGGAGGATGAAGTGAAACTACAGGGGGTTAGATTTGTGAAACAGGTTTTAAGCCAGGAGTGAAAGACAGAGGGCGTTATGGATGAGCAGAGTGGTGAATCAACAGAGGAAGAAGTGATGGGTGAAGGCATAGGTGAGTCGGCAACAGAGGAACTGGTACCAGAACTGGTACCAGAATGAGGTTGACGGAGATAAAAGGAGTTGATTCCAAAGACAAGGTGAAGCATAACGAAAGGAGCGATCAGTTATTTTTACATTGCGACTTGCCTGTGGTAATGGCCAATTACTAACTAGGCTAAATATAAAAAATCTGGCCCGATCAAATTTAGATATTGTGCCTTAGTTTAAGAATGCATGGTCAGTTGCCAGCTCCCATTGTAAATGGCGGAGGAGATGGCTGTTGAAAATGGAAGAATTTTCACCTTTCAAGGTCTCGTGACCTTGAACTTGACCTTGGATTGGGTCATACTGCATACCGTCGTGCATCACTCATTGAACTGTATCTACATGCCGAATTTCATTGAAATCAAAGACGCTATTTGGGGACGGACGGACGTATGCACGCACGGATGGATATTTGAGACTGGCTTTATTAGGCTGACTGTGACGAAGAGTCGACCTAAAAATTCAGTGCTGCACACTAATGTCAAATGTCAGTTGGTAAAGTAAAGGCCAAAAGAAGAGGGACTATGAAACCAGCAGTGAAGCTAGTGCAACTTAGTCAAGAAATTCTGAAGTCACTTTGTTTCCAAGTCAGGTCCTGAGCACAAATCCAAGCGACTCTGATGTCTACATCCAGATTCTTTTTCACAAATAAAGCCAATCATTAGCTTTAAATGTGACGGTATGAAAGTCGTTTTTCATTTAGTGAGATGGTGTTTTTTATCTCTGCTTGTGAATTTTGACTACCAGTATGCCGCAGTTTGTATTGTAAATAACCATTTTATTATCAACTACATAAAAACAGTTACTAAGAAAATATAAACTGACTATGCCCAAACGTCAACATCTTTTGTTGTTTTAGTGTATTGTATTTAAGTAATAACACTCTTTTGGTGCCAGTGTAAGGACACCATTGATTCTTGTTTGGTGAACAGGACATAGTCGGACAATAGTTGGAATGGAGGAACTTACTGATGGGTCTCTGATGTTGCTTATTTTTGATCCCGGCTGTCGTCAAATGAAGAAGTTTCAGACATCAGCCGATGTCGGATGGTTGATGTATCTTGTGCGGAAAGACGTTGCGTCGCTTACTTCTCAACAGTATCAGATTCTTTCAGTTCATGGCCTTATATCTGATGAGCAGGACTACATGGTAAATGGCAATTCACCTCTGCTTACTAATTTTATCCCTTTCATGCAATGGCAGAACTGCATGTTAGCAGGGTTTTTTTAAACACACATCCTTATTTCTATAACGGAACACTTATTATTATTAAACCTGCATTATTTTCTTCATTATAGAATTATAATTTTATAGCAGTCAGACTGGATTCCTTTTGGTTCAAAATTAAGGCTGCCGTAGACTAGTCGATAGTCGACTAATAAATTAGTCGACTAATAAAAAATTAGTCGACTAGTAATCGACTATTAGTCAACACAATAGTCGAAGTTGATTTAGTAGCATTGGAATTTATCAATACGGTGTCTTTTTGCACGTCACAGGTGGAACTGTTGCACACATAGCCAATTGTTGACTCTTGCAGCTGTAATCCCAAGTTTGACAAACCACTGCAGGAAGATGCTGACTGTACGTCGCTACGTACCATATCCCCAGAGATAGTGGGGCGTCGGTCATTAGCCTAACTCCAAAACTCGACATAGGTTGAGCAGACAGTGTATCTGACTGCGATATGCAATGCATGATCTCATTAAACAGCTATAAAACTGCGCTCAGATGCTGCGACGTTAAACACCAGTAACAGTAACAGTGAACAGTCCATGACAGACTTGATGCCACTCCCGAGTTCCCATCTAGTCTGCCTCGCTACTAGTCACATGCGTGCAAGTATCTTGCCATACCAGCGACATCGGCACCGTCTGAGCGCGTTTTCTCGCTCACTGGAAATATATGTAAGCGCCAACGAGCCTGCCTGCCTCCAGAGCACCTAAATGTATAGGTGTTCTTGAACGCCAACAGTGACTTACTCGACAAGTAGGCTCATATCGACAGTCGACACCAGCTTACTATAGCTGGCTAGACTGACATTGTCGGATGATATGTGTAAAATCTACTTAATTTTGTTGTAAGACTTACATGATGAATGCGTCTAAAGATTTCAACGAATACAATTTTTTAACGCTGAATTGACCATGTTTTTTTCAGAAGAATGCGTATTAATTGAATAAGCTTGCATACGTTTTTGATATGTTTTAAAAAGTACACACTACAAAAAGCAGCAGACATATAAACGAGCATTAGCTGCATTACACATTCGTCAACTAATGAGTTAGTCGACGATCAACTAGTCGACTACAAAAATAGTCGAAAACAGCAGCCTTATTCAAAATGTACATGACCAAATTAATCCAAAGCACATTGGTGATATTTGATCAAGGCATTTGAAACATTGGATTGAAATCTTTAGCCCTCAAAGTAGACTTGCCTACATTTCCACCTGTGAAGACGAAAATCAACATGATGGATGCTGCACAACGGTGACAGAAATATTTTAAGCATTGGAGTTCAGATAGAAATTTGCAAAATATCATGAGTGTAAAAAAGAAGTGAAAGCAGTGAACTGTTATCTCGCGTATCATCACAATCTCCCTAACCCGTTATTCATGATGATCACTTTCCAGATATTAAAAATTCACATTTCAGGTCATCGGAAGCTGTTTAGCCAACCAGTCATAAAATTTGTATTATCACTAGGGCCCACAGTTTTCCACGGCAAATTTTGCCAAATTCCGTGGCGCCGTTTGCCAAATTCCGCGGCTCACCGCGGCAAATTCTTGGAATTCCGCGGCTCACCGCCGCCGCCCATTTTACAGTACACTATGCCGACTTGGACCAGTTATATATACTTATAATTTTAAATAATAAAAGGTAGCACTGCACGAGTCTACTGCTGCATGAATGTACAATATTATTGGAATTAATTTCTCACGTTTCTTCACAAAAACGGTAATTCTGATGACAAAAGTAAGCAAAAACTCTCTCAACCGTCACATGATATGAAAATGAGAAATGTTCAATTTTAATTCAACTGTTAAAGGTAAAATCGATCATCAAATCAAAGTTGAAGGTTTCAAATTTGGATGTGATCAGTCATATCAGTCACTGAGTGATATCAGTGATACATGATGTGATAAAGGTAAAGGTAAAGGTCGCAGTTATATAGGTTATATAGCGCACCTTACTCGATGACCGGACCAGCGCGCTTTACAATCTCAGAAGTGGCAGTTGATTGGCAAGAGCCAATGGTGCTGCTGCACAAACTGCGGCCATCCAATTGCATGCGTTAACGTACAATTGGACCCGCGTTATGCAGCTAGCAAACACACCACCGCTCTAATCAACCACACCAGGCCTTCACCCCGTAAGCATTCACCAGGCGTCGCCACTCGTGCGAGGAAGCAAACATCTGATTACAGCTTACTACTCTATTTATCGACCTCGAATGGATGAAAGGCTGAGTCGACCTGCGTGGCTGGTTACATACCGAAATAAAGTGCCGCCTCCGGGAGTTGAATTTGTACATGTCACCCATCCCAGTACTAACCGGGCTCGACGTAGAGTAACTTCGTT
>Ga0209780_1002572_pt1 | contig 12984 bp, 5 predicted proteins | sample WorMetexBAHAMAS2_FD_187384 | JGI IMG/M metagenome (GOLD analysis project Ga0209780, IMG submission 187384) | Marine gutless worms symbiont microbial communities from Max Planck institute for Marine Microbiology, Germany - Inanidrilus exumae... | ecosystem: Host-associated > Annelida > Digestive... | reverse complement strand
CCCATGATGAGATACAGCATTGGGGACGAAGACACCGAACTCTTTAGCGAACACCGAACACCTGGGGGTGCCGTTAGGAATGTCGTTACCGAAGCACCACGTTCGGCAAATTATCGATTTCTGCCGCCGAAGCAGGCAGAGGTCTTCCGAACCCCAGAAGAATGTCACAATAGTAATAATTCCATATACGAAACTACAAAATAGGCGCGTATGTCGTACGTAATATGATTATATGATATTTTGTAACTGCAGAAACTTTACACTTTAGCCGACTTATTAACTAGATCCGGATCCCAGCTTTAAAAAATCATTGCGAGTAGGCAGAGATTAAGTAGATTGGAGACGGCGATTTCAGTCGATGGGAGACAGTCACGGCATGAATGACTTCAGTGCATGCTTCGGCGACGTATATTGCCGACCTCAATCGGCAGGTGGCGCTACTGGTGCCAGACGTGGTTGTGGTGATGAACGGCCGCTGAAAACAATCGTCGTCGCGACGTCGTTCTTATCTGACGTAACGATCACGCAACTCTTCTCTCGCACTCCGATGCCACCATTAGACCTACGTCTATCTATACTCTGTCCACCATCGCCATCAGCATTCAGACAGTCACGCGACAACAGTTCGTCCATCACCAGCAGGACTTCACCTGTGACTTTGTCGTAATTTCTTCATCAACTTGACACAATAGAAACAGTGTGATTTATCTTCTGCAGAAACTGATTCACCGTATAACAGTATTTGTTATTACGCTCGCCGCGTCGAAAGCGGAAAGCGTAATGTAAAAGTCTGGCGTCCGTCCGTCTGTCCGCCTCTCTGTCTCTCGCGTCGGCATACTCACCGTGACTCACCAGGAGGCAGCAAGCGACGCGGCCAGCGTACATTTCGGCCCGACAATAAACTTGAATAAAGAGGACCGACATACTTGTTGTCATAGCGATTCATTTGTCGCCCTGCAGTCTTTTTGTAGCTAAATGATTTCTAGCCGGCTGTGGTAACGGTTCGGCTTATCCTACGGGCTGTGTGTCTATGTGTCTGTGCGTGCCGTTGGTGTATTGTGGCCAAACGCCTAAACAAATCGAGTTGATTTTTTGGTGCGAGAGTTACCATATAGGAACTGCGTTACTTTGGATTAGATGGCGTCTGGATACGCGCGCGAATATGAAACCCTCCCCTGCAGCTGGAGTGCTGGACTCAAAATGTTTTTTCTTGACTCTCGCTACCAGCACGCCACGATCGGCCATACCAGCAGTTTCTGATCTCTCCGTAATTGTCGCTGAATACTCAACGTTGTTTACATTACTGTACAATACGAATGAAATAAGTGATTCGCTCATTTTATTACATTTTTAGTTGCGAAATACAACTTACGTAGATTATCACTACCTGAACATGTCATTAAGGAGTATGTGGATTGTGGAACTGTTTTGCTCTGAAGGCGATGCATGATGGACATTTGATGTAAATACATTACGCATTCTCGTCACTTTTTATTCTACTTTTTGTGCTTTTAATGTACTGTGTGTTTTTATATAATTTTATTTGATGTTTATTTTGTATTATGTTTATTTTGTATATTGCTGCTGCCTACGAGCGTAATAAACGATGATGATAATCTATGTTACGTTATGTTAAGTCAAGTGTCAAATAATGATAAGCTTTATTCACCACAAATGGTAGTAACAATATACAACAAAATACACAAATTGAAAATGACGTAAATAAGAAAAGAAAGAAAAAAGAAAGAATACACAAAAACACAGAAACAAGTAATATTAATCGCTATAGAAGGAGCCGAAGATGGCAAAAAAGAGCAAGCTGTGTTTTGGACGATATTTCGCAGATATCTATGTCAACGAGTTCGTTAGACTGAGGTCATCAGCGCTAATTATTCGGAGTCGAGCACCGGAAATTTCGTCAGTGACGCACATAGGTTCACAGTGTGACAAACAGAGAAGGTCACGAGGCAGCTACACCCGCCATGCCAGTTTCTTCGTTAACGGCTATTGTTCACAGTGCAGCAGACAAACCGGAGTTGACTAGTGTTCTCACTGCGGCCGGCCGTAACGTGCACTATACGTACGTAAACACGCGCGTTACGTTGGCCTATGTATCGTGCGCGTTACGTACACAACGTGCACGTTACTGCCGTCGACGGCAGTAACGTGCACTATACGTACGTAAACACGCGCGTTACGTTGGCCTATGTATCGTGCGCGTTACGTACACAACGTGCACGTTACTGCCGTCGACGGCGGTCGACCGCGATCGAACGTGTGTTCGAACGCGGGGGACGGTCTCAAACATTGAGTACGCCGTCGACAGCAGTAGCAGGCCTTCAGTGTTATATTTTTGAGATCGTAGCGTGCACGATACGTACGTATCACGCGCGTTACGTACGTTATATCGTGCACGATACAGCCGCAGTTAAAACGCTACTTTAGTTTCGCTTCTTCTGAGCCCGAAATGAATGCGAGAATCTGCCATCTCAGTGCGCGAAAATAGCACGTCACCAAACACGCTCAAATATGAAGTCGAAAACGGAACACCACTCTAGCAACGCTGTCCCCTGTGATTGTGTTAATAAACGTCGGACTGATGCGACTTACTTAAACAACATCTACCATCTACGCGCATACCATCCTTTCTGCGGTAAGGTTACGATACGATACGATACGGTACGATACGGTGGATTAACGTGCGCTCAAAAGCTGACGAGATGGGTAGCTTAAATTAATCTAGTGCACGGCACAGAAACGAAACAAAATGAGGAAAAATAAAAACAATGTACGCAGGACCGCCAGACGGGTCACAGTCATACTCATTACATATCGTCAAATTGCAGGCGTGGCCGTGTAATGTGCGGTCAAAGTACAAGAGTTGCAGACTGCAGTTTTGTATGTATACTCTGTGACATCCGAGTCCGATCCAGTCCAACGAATGTGCGCGTTAATGCTCAAACGCCATTACTCCGATTTGCCATGGATTTGTTGTAATGGAGTTTGGTCCCATAACGTGTCGGCTGTCGTGACCACAGGCTGTTATCAAATTAGGCTCATTGTAGTATATAATAAGCTTTCTGTTGGACACACCATCAGTATGTTGAGCTGCTTATAGTTAAGTTCGTTGCATTTTTCTGTATGAATAAACGGAAGTCCGTCATGTTGTTATTTTTTCTCTATATAACGAATGAACGCTACCATTATTACGTTCCCAAGGAGGCTATGATTTGCTTCTGTTTTCAACTGATGTTAGCCTACTGTAACACATTTTATTGATAACATACTGAAAACGGGCAATACAACGATAACGATAACGTAATGCGTATAACGCACGCTAAAAACTGACGGGTATAATCTTATTCTACAACGAATGTACGTAGCCGAAACAAACGAGAATAAGAACCTTAGCTGTCGTAGAAGGATCGCGTGACGAGCTGTCAATCATTGAAATCTTGTAAGCTGTTTCACAACTGTGCAACGATTAGCCATTTAAAGGGCTCGCAATGGATGAAATGACATTGAAGGTCACCAGAAATGACGCTAAGCAATAAAATTATATTACTTCCTATCAGTGGTTTCAAATAAATAAATTAACGTTCAAGGTCCCTCAAGGTCATTGGTGTTGGTGCCATTCGATAGGCTACATACGGCTTCCTATTAGTCCTCCGTTGTTACTGTGCCTCTATTTTGTACAAATTTCGAGACATTGCCACTTTTTCAAACATTTAAAGAGGTCGCATGACACAAACATACCAAATTCGGACGTAATCTGTCATGCACGCGCTAGTACTGACCACGCACAATCTGAACACCAAGAATTTAGATGCCTAGCTTTACCCGTTTCAGAGACATGACGTGGCCCTAAATTTATACAAGTATTCGCTGCCACTGCCGCGACGCAGTGCCTCGCGCCCACCGTGCTGTACACAGATGTCGACGGTCAGTGTGATAAACTGGTGACTGATGACGATCAACAGCTTACCACACTGAGACGATCAGCCGTTCCAGAGATATGGTTGGTGCCCACCAAAATTTAAACGATTCACGTGAACTAACCACGCCCCTACATGGAAGGTTTGTCATCCGTGGGCTCGCACTTGCTACCGTCAACCTACCTACCAAATTTGAAGTCTCTATCTCCACTTATACGAAGATATGAAAGGCGATACAGAATGTCGAAAATGGGGTGGTTTGGGGTAGTTGGGGCCACTCAAGGTCACTGGAAATAATACCATTCGATAGAGCACATATGAGTTCCTATTAGCGTTCTATAGTAACTATGTCCCTATCTTGCACCGTTTCTGATATATAGCGAGATATTGATCGAAAATCGCAGATTGTAACCTACCTCACCTCTATTTGGCATTGCCGTTGGGGTGACCTCGTTGGAATTTCGCCGAGATTTTTGGCGTCAGAAAACTCGAGTCCCTGGACTGTCGAATGTCGTTGTTTGCGTGATCATAGGTTTAGCTGTCTTAGTAGAACATCAACTTGTGAAGGACGGACAGACGGACATACGGACACATGATGACGGCAAATACCGCGCTAGCATAGCGTCGCGCGGTAAAATGGGTCACGTACGCTCATTTGGGAGTTGTTTTGTCACCCACAGGCTAATATCTGCTATGGATTACCTATGTAGGCTAATGAATTTGAAGATTCTAGCTCCAGCCGTTTCAACGACATGAAGGAAGACCCAAAACATAAAATAGGGATTACTTGGGTGATTAGCATCACTCAATGTCATCGGTAATGTCACCATGAAACACATGCGACTTCTTATTCACGTTCCATAGAAACTATGTGTCTATCTTCTACCGTTTTGAGACGTATCGAGTTATTTGTTGAAAGTCGCATTTTTTCTACCCCACATGTGCTTGACGCGCCCAAGGGGTGGTCCTATTAAAATTTCATAAAGACATTTGGCATCAGAAAACTGTAATCCATAGGCTATCAGGCGGTACTGTTTGCGTGATGTCGTTTTGTTCGTCTGTAAGGCAGATCAAAGGGTACCAGTAGTCCATATTAAAAAGATTTTCAGTGGCATCCGCACGTCAAAAACATTGGACAACATTTCTATAGGCCTAAGCTATCCCAAGACAGCCCGATGCCCAATACTTTTTGGTGTATTGTTAAGCCAAAAACTTTATTTCTGTGTATATCGATTACGTGAAAAAAACGATGTTAAAATTTGAATATTTCCTATGGGTACACCGTACGGGACTCGTCGCCCCCAGAGTTGACGCCAAGTGTGAAAGAGTGCAGGAGTAATAAAGTTGGCGAGAGTGGGAATGAAAAAGCGTGAACTGGCATTCGGAGAACGAGTCGAATATGCATAACAGTGATCCTTGTTAATCTGGCGTTTTTTTGTCGTGACTGCATATGTCGTGACTGTGGTAACTAATATGCGACGAGAAGTCAACGTGGATGTGACTCGATGACGGGCGATCGACATTATGACGTTCAACAGCACGGACAACGAAGACTGGCAGGACTGTCTTGACGACGGTCAGTCACACGCAACGTCCGCGATGACGCCAGGCGTCCAGCAGCAGCTGCTGAAGCCGTGGTCGCCGTGTGATGACGGACAGACGGACAGACGGACGGACGTACTGGAAAACGCCGGTCATCAGCTGCACGGAATACTAACGACGAGCAATGCCGTACAAAGCAGTATGCACTCACACGGCCGGCCGTCAGTCAGTCCGACCGCCGCCGCCGAACCGCGACGGTCCCCGATGACGTTCGATTGAATACGATTATCACGTAATCTTTTTATTCGTCTACTCGTACGTCCAAACCCCGCGAGTCCGCGCCTCCTGTTTCGCGACTCTAATCATCTGAGTTATCGCCAGTGACGAAGATATGCTGACGGACCGATCGACGAAGGACAAAACATTATCGAGTTAACGTAGTTCACAACATCTTAAATGATGTCGTTATTGAATGTGTTTATTTAACTGTCTGCTCCCATTTAAGCCACTAAACATATCATTAAATTTCCAATGAAGCCCGCAAGTCGGCTTACAAAAGCGCTGTCAGTGTTTAAATTAGACCTTGCTGTCCTGCTCTTATCAGTCGCGTATATTTAGGCCCACATGTTTCTGAATTGGAAACTGCAAATAAGTAATACGGAAGATAACTCTGACATCACTCAGTCGCAGGCACGTGACACTATGCATCGTCAAATGCAGGAAGCAAACAGCTTGTGCACAGATAGCCGAGCACTTCAAGCCGAATACCATTCGATAGAGCACATACGAGTTCCTATTAGCGTTCTATAGTAACTATGTCCTTATCTTGCACCGTTTCTGATATATAGCGAGTATTGTAAGCATTCGAAAAATGCAATACAGCCATCTAGTTTTAAGCTTTTGTGCGATTTGTCGCCTGAGAGCTGATATTAATGCTCATCGAATTTTATTTCTTAACACGTTAGGATTTCTAATGCGTTATTTTTCAAATTAAAAAACGCAAAATTCTTATTCTCGTTCTTTGACGTTTACGTCATTGGCTACTGTCAGTATGGGTAAAATATTTGTTGAATTTATTCTAATCGCCATCAAACCTTTAAAAGTGTAGTAAATCTTTGTCTGTAAAAAATAAACCTAAAACGGCGAAGAAATGGAAAACTGAACAAAACGCACTGACGAAAAAAGAATGCCCCGCATACTATTAGTCTATAATTATTAGGAACATACGTAAAACATAGTATGTTACCTGATATAGAAACTGGCAGAAATAAGTCGTGTCTGTTCTTCTACGCGATGTGGCTTAATGCTTAAGCAGCAGCAGCAGCAGCAGCAGTAGCTGCGAGTGCGTTGTGTCGATGAAAACGTAGTAGGCCTAACGGTCGTCAGTCGGCACGCCAGCACAGCTGTCGCGCAAGATACTCGTACAGGCCTTCGTATATAGCAGCTGTCTATCACTATGCACGCAAAAGTCTAGGATGTCACATAAATAATCGCATATAAATAATGTACGTGCTCATTACTTTGTAGACCGTGTTGCCTAAAAGTAAAAATATTGCAAGCAACTTTTGAAAATAACGGTGTCAAATCTTGACCGATTTGAATATTTTGCATTCTTTTAAGCAGATCTAAATTCCCGTTAATAATAATAATAATAATACCAGAACTATACTACTGATAATAGCAAGAGGCTCAGCAATTGCCGAGAGACCCGCGCGACGGTCGCTGTCAGTTAAAGTATTGACCTACTCTTGTACGAATAACATTTAAACAAATCGCGTGTCAGCCCTATGAGGAGCACTTTCAGCAACTGTCACGTTTTATTCCGCGACCTGGAACTTTTGCACATGCACGCATGACGCATCCTTGCACTAGGCACAACTGTAGCACATCGAGCATTCGATGTCGTGCGTGTCATCAACGGATGTCCATACGATGGATCTTGTTGATGTCATCTCAACCGAAACTGTGATCAACCAACGTCGACTGCCACCACTGTTGTTGATGACACCGCGTTTACTCTGCCAGCACACCGTCGTGGACGCGAACCACAGTGGCGGATGGACACAAAAGTTTCAAACAGCAAAAGTGACATTCCAGGTCACTAAATGTCACCCGTAATGGTGCAATTCGATAGGCCACATGCGATTTCCTGTTACTCATCAGTTGCAACTATGTGTCTATCTTGCACCGTTTCTGAGATATTACCATTTCTTTCCCAAGATTTAAAGAGATCACATGACCCAGAACGTATCTCTTTCGAGGGTAGTCTACCATGCGTGCACTAGTACTCCTCTATATCAGTCAGCACGCGAAATAAGTGCCTAGCTTTACCGACTCCAAACATGTCATTGGACCAAAATTTTAAAAAAACGGGCCATGTGACCCTGAGTACGCCCATTACGGTGTAGTTTGCCATCCCAAAGCCAAACTTGATATATACTAACTGCATACAAAATTTAGCGACTTTCACATTAGCCGTTCCATAGATGATTGCGGGCATCGAAATTGAAAATGGGGCATGTGACCCTGACCACGCCCCTTTTAGGGGTGGTTTGTCATACTTAATAGAATCTACTTGTGTACAAAATCGCCCACTACAAAGATATGAAAATGGGTACAGTGTGGAAAATGGGATGGTTTGGGGTAGTTGGGGGTCATCCAAGGTCACTTATAATAACGCAATTCGGTAGATCGCATACGAGTTCCTATTAGGCTTCCATAGTAACTATGTCCCTATCTTGTACCGTTTCAAAGATATAGTGAAATATTGGTCGGAAATCGCCAATTTAAACCTACCCCACCTCTATTGGCGCCACTGCTGGGCGTGCCCCTTTGGAATTTCACCGAGATGTTTTGCATCAGAAATCTAGGGTCCTTGGACTATCGTACGGCGTTTTTTGCGTGTAGTAGAACACTGACTTGTGACAGACGGACGGACAGACAGACGGACAGACATACAATTACGGCAAGTACCGCGATAGCATAGCGTCGTGTGGGTAATAAAATTATTTGTATAGGTCTAACGCCGTGGGGTGCCCAGATGCTGATGCGCTGATGGCGGTACTAATTGACTAGGCCTATCTAAGAGTTAACAGATGCGTCTTTTAATGCCATTTGAACGCATCATCGGTGCTATAGCGAAACTTCAGCGGTACGGTATAAAGAGTGTCAGTTAGGCGGAGGGAGCCGCGACACTGAATGTATGTCGAGTCAGGTGAGTGTGGGGCCGAGGGAAGACGATCAGATTCGGATGGTCTTTGCACTCGTCGTCTTCGTCTTCCAGAAGAAGGTGCCTACTCAATACTGAGCAATATCGCTCGTACAATACTTTATTCGTCTTCACTTTAACGCGTATGAACACTATCTGATGGATGTGGAAAAATGAACAGAACCAATGGTGAAAGATCGGGGTGATCTAAAGGAACAGATCCGATGTAGCTTGAATAAGACAAGACAAGACATAATCACTCGTACCGTTCAATAGAAGCGTTTAACTGAGACACATTACAATAGCAAAATGTAGTTTTTCATGTTCAACTGACCTGATTAGTTTTTACCCGCGCGGAGCTCTAGCTCTGCGCACCATGATCGCGTGTCTGTTTGTGTGTGTCACACGCCGGTATTGTATCAAAACGGCTAAACGTAGGATCACGCAAGCAACACCACGTCATAGCCCAGGGAATCTAGTTTTCGGACGCCAAAATCCATTGGTCGACGACCCCCCTTCCCCCTGAAACTTGCGCTGAAAGTGACCCACCCCTCTTTCAAACATCACAGTTTCGACCAATATTTGCTCATAGCGCCTCAACGGTGAAAGCTGGCGAAAAAAGTTCGTTTAGCGCTAATAGAAAGTCGACCACGCGCTTTCCAACGAGCCATAGCTGAACCGTGTACGTTACCCCTAGGTCTCCCAAAGGGTGGCTCAAAACGAAAATTTTTACATTTGGCGTTGCCCTTCATTTCTTCGCTGCAGGAAATCGTACGGATGACAAAATGCCCCTAAAAGTTATATGATTGGAGCCCCCAAAATTTTGTAATGGGTCAGTTTGTCGTCCGTAGGCTGTGACTTGCACATTCATCATCTACATCAAATTAGTAGTATTTGCGATCGCCAATTACGAGGATGCATAAGGCAGTGCAAAATGTAGAAATTGAGGTGGTTTAACGTGCTTAGGGGTCAGCCAAGGTCATTGGCAACATAACCATTCGATAGAGCCACACGACTTCCTATTCGAATTTAATAGAAACTATAGGCTATCTCGTACCGTTTTCGAGATATTGTCGCTTATTTTCCAAACATTAAAGAGGACACGTGACAATGACCACACCCCTTTCAGGGATAATTTGTCGTCCGAAGGCTGGGACTTGCACATGCACACCAAATTTAAAGTCTCTAACTTAAGCCGTTCCAGAGATGTCTTAAGGGGACTAATATAATAACTGTGAGTCATCCTGCGTCGAGTACGTCATCAACTCAGTTGCCACACGTGACTCTGACCACTTTCATTATCGCTACAATGTCGCCTTGGCTAAATCGTACAAGCTCGTGACTACGAATCATAAAAATATTTTGGCCGAATGTCGAAACCCAACTCAGTCAATTCAGTTACTTTTATTTACTTCAAACTTCATGAACTTGCCCTCCACATCTGAAAAATGTCACCGCACAAACTTGAGAAATGCAGAACTTGTTCATCTGATTGAAGGCTGTTTTCCGTTCTGTAATTTTAGCCAGACTTTTATACGCCTCGCCAGCATAGTGGGGCTTTGCTGGAGCCCAAGACAGACAAGAACGTTTATAGTTTGACCTGGAAGACTATCATCCCTCAGTGCTATTACACTGTTGGTTGGGTCATTTGACCTGTAAAATCGTATCAGAAATGACCTATAATGTGTCGAGTGGGACGTTAAACCCTACAATAAGAGCTTACCATACCATAACCGCCCGCCATTTTGTTGTTCTAGATTGTAAGCCCGTGCCACTACATATCACGTGCCAAAGCTTGCACGCTGTCTGTTACATAACGTCCATGCGGTAAGGCTGGCAGTGTCTCCCAATGCGAAAATTTAGGGGGTGGGCAAAAACTCGACAACCGTTCTCAGCCGTTTGTGGACAAAAATTCACCAAATTTGGGAGGCATGTAGGGAATAGTCCCTCTAGACTGACAAGTTTCTTTCTGATTGTTGATATCCTGTTCCGTTGCAGAGATATGTTCGGTCAAAGTTCAAAGTCGGTCCCCAAAAACGTTTTTTTGCCACCAGCCCGTGGGGGTAAATGCCCGGTGGATTCGGGACCAAATTTTTCAAATAGCAGTCATAAGTGAATATGTGTGCAAGTTTGGTTGAGATCCATGCAGTGACCTCCGAGATTAGGCATCGAAAAAAAGAAAGAAGAAGAAGAAAAAACCACGGCTGTAAAACATCCCTTCTGCATCGCGATGCCGGGCGGGTAATAAACGATGACAACGTGCGTTCACTTCTAGTATAGTGCAAGTAATGTCATTTACAGCCAGTACCTGCTAATGCTGACCAAATGTTGTTAGCTTTTGAAATATCATTAAAAGGGACCAAAATAACACATTAGATGCATATTTTGATTTAAAAGTATAAAAATATTAATAATACACAACGTTGCTTTTTCGCAACCTCAGCCAAATCCATACACGAAACACTTGTGGCCTATTGCAGAGTTACATCCAGTTTCACTCAGTTTTGGCTATGATAGTCACTGAAACATTTTGTATGAATGCCAGTCGTGCATTTGCTGCAGATGTAGAAGGTTGTGCTCTTACAAAGGCGGCAACGAAGTCTGCGTCCATCGGGATTTTTCATGATGAAGTGGTCCGAAGGAGATTGTCGAGGGTCAGACAGGAGCTTGAGATCTGACGGTCGGCCACGCACAAGCTCGCTGGTTGCAGAGGACTCCATATCCACTTCTGTGTTTGGTGATGACAAGAGCTAGATGCAGACACGGCGCCGAAACTCCAGCATATCCATCTGCAATTATTTACAGCACCATTTACTAAAACTTCAATAGACGAATAACTGCAACTGTTCAACACATACATCATAGTCAAAGTACACAATTAAAAATATACAACACAGATTTAAATTCTCGGCTGTAAATGGTTAATAGAATAGAAATACGCCACATTGTACTTACTGAATCTGAATACAAGGACGACTCTAGAGTATTTATATGTGGATGATAACAGTGAACTGTCAGTGATCTGATTTGTATGGCCAATATTATTTGCTGCTATAATACATAATTTTGAGATTGTTGGCATTGCGTCTCACAGTCTTCTTAAAAGTATTTGAAGTATTTAAATACCATGTGCAGTATTTAAAAGTATTTAAATACTTAGTCCAGTATTTGATATTTAAATATTATTTAAATACTGCACAAAGTGAAGTATTTCATAAAGTATTTGAATACTCTGGCCAGAGTATCTGTCCCAACATTGCCAATAAATGAAAAAGCGTCCGACGGAAGACATAAATCCTGTTCGCTGGCAGGCATATCGCCTACACGAATCAATAACGACTGAGATTTATAACGTTTGTTGCTAATCAATGGACTAAACGAGATTACAGTAGTCACGGAATGGTTCTTAATGAATTGCAGATGTCGTAAGCAAGAAAAAGAAGAATCACATTAGACAACGTATATAAACTAGGACTAAACCCAATTAAGCCAGCTGCATACCACTGACGGATGGTCGGATCAGTTAGCAGTCAACAAATTTAACCGAGTAGATCAGTATGCCAATAGGCCTATAACAGGGCCTACTATTACGCAGATCGAACTCGCCGTTTCTTCCATAGTGGTGTCTGAAACCATTGCCAGTACTCACTGAGCCTACCCAGCAGAGATGGCCAGGCTGAGTTGGTCTGGGTGACTTTAATTTAATTACCATACGATATACCCGCGAAACGGTCCCTCATCTCATCTCATCTTAGCTCGACGTAGAGTAAATTGGTTGATGTGCGCAATGCCGTTACCAAACGGTCAGCATTAAGAGATGGCGTAAACAAATAGGATTTGCCTAGGCGTACCTCTTTTGTGATGGATTCAGATTTTTTAAAAGGTGCGGATTATGGGTCTAGGGGCATGCACTGCGCAAAATGGGGGAACTTGTTTATCTGATAGCCAACGTTTTCTCTAGTTTTAGACATTTTTTAAATGTCACGAATTTTGGCCAGGGTTGTGAACTTAATTCCGCTCTGAACAAAAGGCCTGTATGTCATCAAGGTGACCCAGTTAGCCTGTTCACGAATCACGACGTGAACATCTGCCAAGTGATGTAAAATTATGCCAAATTATTACCGGTAGATGCTGCCGGATTTCATGTGGCAACAACCGATAAGCACACACGGGGATAGCTGAATTTGCAGGACTGGAAAATGACGGAGTAGAACAAGAGCAAACGTATGCATTCAAAGTTATACGGGTAGGCTATTGTATTTCACCGTATTTCAATATAACATTTTACCACACTGGAGT
>Ga0209780_1002571_pt1 | contig 12985 bp, 7 predicted proteins | sample WorMetexBAHAMAS2_FD_187384 | JGI IMG/M metagenome (GOLD analysis project Ga0209780, IMG submission 187384) | Marine gutless worms symbiont microbial communities from Max Planck institute for Marine Microbiology, Germany - Inanidrilus exumae... | ecosystem: Host-associated > Annelida > Digestive... | reverse complement strand
GTTCCAATACTAAAGTCTTGCCCAATATTACTGTAACCAGATTATGTTATAGTGACCACGTTAAAACCTGGTTATCTAAGGAGCACCCAAGAAATTACATTCTGGTCCTCATTATAACTATGCCTTAATGTATGTGTGATGCTTATTCAGTTTAAAACCAACATCTAAATGTAATGATGTTAAAAATACATTCATAATCACCTTGTTTCAATGGCGGCTGTCACACAATACATGTGACGGTGTTGATTTGCCAAAGCTGCTGATTTTCCATGACTTTGTATGTCTTCAGCTTCAACAGTGTCATTTGCTCCTCCATGGCCCACTATTGTTATGTTAATTGCTGTCTTTGCTATCATGGTTTTAATATTTAACGGTCAACTTGATTACTCACAGCTTGATTAATATCGGCCTGTTCTGCTCATTAACAAGACTAACAAAACTATATCTCATCAAATTACATAATTTATGGCTACTCTTGTGATGTCTGATTACATTTTAATGCAAACGTCACATTTGACACTGCACACACTGCATTAAGATGGTACTGGAATGCAGCAGCCGCATGAACACCAGCTGACGTTTTTGAATTTTTCAACATAGTCACAGTGGCTACCTTTTGCAGGTGAGCTGGACAAATTTGAAACCTTTAGGTGTGGAATTTTTCAGCATTCCTTATTCCAGAAATTATTAAAGTTGGTTTATATTTGACTAATTTATTTGAGAAACAAAAGGGCAACATGTTTTTTGGATTATAGTGTGATTATAACGATGACAACAGCATCAACTTCAACAACAACAACAACAACAAAGACAACAAACACCAGCTTCAGCAACTGACAACAAACACCAGCTTCAGCAACTGACAACAAACACCAGCTTCAGCAACTGACAACAAACACCAGCTTCAGCAACTGACAAGTATAACTTAACTACAATTGGTGAATCAAGATGTTCACCAAGGAACAAATATAAAATGATTTATGAAATTAGAAAGAATTCAGTTTCTTCTTGATGGTGTTTGTGTTGTGTTGATAGGTACAGTATACTGTACATAGGTACAGTATACTGTACTGTGTGTGGTCTCTGACATCCGTGAATGATGCAGTGATAGCTCATCTACAAACTTGAGTCTGGTGCTTGAGCCTTTGTCGCTTGCCAGTTGTAGAACCAAAATATTATCTGTTTATTATCCATGCTGGCTGTATAGCTGCCGGCGTGGGTAGGGCGTTCAGTCGCGTCTGTTTGTGTTTGTCTGCGCTGTATTAAAAGGAAAACAGCCTGAGCTATCAGCACCAAAGTCGGTAGACGTATAGTCTAATGGTAAGACCTCTGCATGCACTGACCTGAGGTCAAAAGGACAAGGTGAAATCCTAACCATAACCCTAATCTAGGGTTACGGTTAGCTCTAAAGGAAAAACGGCCTCAGCTATCTGCACTGAACTCGGTAGATGTATAGTACATGGCATGGTAAGACCCTTGCATGCACTGACCCTGAGGTCAAAAGGTCAAATCCTAACCGCCCGGCATGGGTCTGCATGTCAATACGACTGCACATTTCTCTGGTTTTCTATGAACGTTGAGAATGTTGATCATTGTTAGTGTAGTGTTGGCGTGTTGTCTGCTGCTGTTGGTGACGTGGAGCAGGTTGCCAAGTGCCATATAAAGCTGGAGTTGAAGAATGAGAGCTTCACAGAATTACGTGGCGAGATTGCTGGCCCGCCAGATACGCCGTATGAGGGCGCCACATACATACTCGATATCAAAATTCCTGAAACATATCCGTTCAATCCACCAAAGGTATGGCATGCCTGATATTAGTCACTTTGTTTGTTGCGGTGCATATGTGTGTTGGTCATTATGAACGATCCCGTAACTTCATCAGATCAACAATGCATCATTCATTGTTAGGGTTAGCATTGCAGTCACTGTTGGTTGTTGCATACTGTGGGCGTGGTCTGCCGCATGCGTGTTACGCTGCTGATGACGTTGATGGTATGTTGTAGTTGACAAGATGTCAGCTAATGGAGAGCGTTGCACCGCCCCTTTGTAGCAGTTAGCATCTTGTCTTTAAAATAGGACACATCATGTTTTTTATTATCTTTTTTCTTACTCATTTTATTTATATTCTTGCTTTTCCATCTCTTCCCATTCTACCAGAATAGTCCCACACTGTTTCCACACCAGATGTCGTGGCAGGCAACTAAACCTGGCTTGCTTGTTTTTATTGTATTTGATTTAGTTTTGTCTTGTGGTGTGATAGTTGTCTCCCCCTGGTGTGGGCACTAGTGTAATAATTTAAATGAGCCTCTCGATTCCTTTCCTATTTTGGGGTAGCTTCTGAACAAAAAGGCGGCCAGGGTTGAGGTTGATATATCGCTGGCCTTCCTTCACTGGGTAGAGATGGCTCGCCACAACATTAACTTCGGAGAATTTGTTTTACAGTTTTAAACGATTAACTGTTCAATGAAGTTAGTTTTTAAGTTAATGGGTTAACAACTTTTTGATTAGATATGGCCACCTTTGATGTGTTGTGCATGATAAAGTGAACATTTTGACGGATTCCGGGGCAGTAGTTTTAGCATTTGTCCGTCTGCTTGCTGGGCTTATTGGCATCAGTGCGGCTGTTAAGTGATCTCCTGTTAAATGAACTTATGCACAGTCTCCATGGGAACCACAGTCAACAAGTCTGATTTAAAACTGTCACAAAATGACCTACGCGCCTTGTTCTGTGCTTGGATGGTTTCATCACGATGTGCCTTTGGTCTGCAATACAGCTCCACGAATCACAAACATTCACTTACAGCAGACTGATGCATCTTGAGTAACTGCGGGAATGAAAACTAAAACTGAGATGTATTGATGACTGATGTGTCGTCTGTTGCGGATGCTGACGCTAGGTGCAGTTTGTGACGCGGATCTGGCATCCCAACATCAGCTCTGTCACAGGAGCTATCTGTCTGGACATTCTCAAAGACCAGTGGTAAGTCTATCATGACAGAGACATCAACTGAGTCCATCTGTTCTCATGACGTTGTTAGCATTCGGTCAGATACAAGAAAATTCTGTTGAAAATTTGTCACAAAACTTCACCACTAACCTGCTATCTTACCGTAGTGGCTTTGGGCAATTCCATTGATTGAACAGTCAGATACAACAGTATGAGTGTTCACTGCTAGTAAATTTAGCTAAATTTACATAATAAAGGGCATAAAGGCTAGTAAATGCCTCCTTAACCACTAAATTCAGCATATGTTGACTAAAAACTAGAACAAGCAAATGCAGCTTGGACATCTGCAGATATGGGTCACATGAATACTAATGAGCATGTTATGCCGTGTTCGGTTTGGTTACCCTGATTGGTTGATTGATAGACTGGTTGACTGACTGATTGATTGAGAATTCAACAACTGATTTATTTTTATTTTTATCAGTGAAAACAGGTTTGAAAGCAGCTACAAGATTGCCAGTGTCGCACGTTACAGTGTTAAGGTGTGTGCGTGTGTGTGCGTGTGTCTGTGTGTCTGTCAGGGCGGCTGCAATGACATTACGCACAGTGCTGTTGTCACTACAAGCGCTGTTGTCGGCTGCGGAGCCTGATGATCCACAGGATGCCGTCGTTGCTAAGCAGTACAAAGAACAGCCAGAAATGTTCAGGAAAACAGCGCGGCACTGGGCCAACACGTACGCCGGGGGTGAGCTATCATCAGTTGATTGATTGATTGATTGATTGATTGATTGATTGATTGATTGATTGACAGCTGCTTGTGGTGGTGCTGAGTACGTCTTGCGAGTTTGCACAGAAATGTATAGAGAGTTGACAGATGAACTAGCTGTTCATAGGTGCTTGCAGACTGGCAGGCCATCAAGACTGTGTTACATCTTGCCATATTATGGACACTTGAAGGACTCACCTGGACGTGATATGTGTTCGTTGTAGGTCCAGTGCGTGAACCTGAGCTTGATCAGCTTGTAGAACAGCTCAAGAACATGGGATTTGATGAGGTTTGTCTGTCTGTCTGTGTGTTTACGTGACTGTGTGTCTGTCTGTCTGTCTGTCTGTTTACATGACTGTGTGTCTGTCTGTCTGTGTATTTCTCTGATTTGTTTCGTCTTTAGTCGGCTTATTTTCTAGCTTATCGAGTGACACAGATGCTGTATTCGTTGGCTTGTATCATCTCTCATAGTGTCAGGGCAGGATGATGGCGGTGGCGGTGGCCGTGGTCGTGGTCGTGGTGGTGATGTCTGTGTGTGTGTGTGTGTGCATGCGTGGTTACAGCACCGTGCCAGAGCCGCGTTATCAACACACAACTGGAAACCAGAGCGCGCTATGGAACACCTCATCAGCTGAAATTTAGCTGATACTAGACACATTGATACATAGACAGCTTCTCATATCACAGTCAAACAACAATTGTTGATGTATGGCTTGCCATACTAACACTGACAAGGTGGTCTGCTTGTTGGATTGTCTGAGTAGACTGCACCGAGTCATTGGATCAACGGCAGTCACTCACCAGTGATGTCAATATACACTGTGATTCATGAAAATCACTCACAGTCTTTTTTGTTATAACTCAGACAAAAGTTAATCAATTTTATTATGCTTTGTGAAATATTGTATGTATGCGTCACTGCACAAATGCATACTGCACTTAATTTAAATGCTCAGAACTTACGTGACGTATGATGTAAGAAGATATTGTAGAAATGGTGCATGATATCTTGAGGTATTTAAAGCATCGTCTGATGAAGTTTCTGCAACAAAAACATCAGTCATCAGTGTTAGCAGCAACTACTAGTTACTGGCAACTCCTGCAGTCCGTAGTGTTGGGCAGTGTCTAGAAATAAAACAACACCATTGCACACCGATTAAAAAATAAGCCAATGTTTCAGACAGTATAAATTATCCTGTTTTGTTAACCTTTGACCAACTTATCAGTGAAAGTTTGCTGATAATTTTGAGCATTCAAATTTCACATGGCGATAGTGTGGTAATGCATTTTAAGGTGGTTCAGAAATTTGTTCGTGATGATCACATACAACATTTCCTTAGAAATCTACTAGTGAAAGAATTTTGAAAATCGGTTAAATTTTGACTGTTATAACCAGCTGATTGCGTGGGTCTTTTAATAATGATAACTTAAATATTCTTGGTTCTACAGTGATATTCGGTGCATTAGTTGATTGGTTCTGCTGGCAGCAGCGGACGAGGGTTTTTCTTGTCCATCGAATTGTGATTTGGTATCAGGTGATATGGTCCTTTCTTTTCACACATGTCAAAGTTACACATTACAATAATTTTTAACTGCCTGTTTGCAGTGTTTATTTGTCGTCAAAACATTGAAACTGTAGCAAATATTTAACAACGTGAAGAGTTTGAAAATATCACTTATTAGCAGTTAACAACAGTGTTATTTTTGGATAGTATTTCAGTACGGAAGTTGAAATCGGTACGGAAGTTGAAATGTTGACAGTTTTCATGTCGTCCCTTTACGTCATTGGTGTGACTTATGTACTAGCGGCTTTTATTAGCCGTTGATAGATATTCTATGCAGTTAACTGTTGTTAGTCACAATACAAACCAGCTTCATCAGACTACTGTCAAGTTTTCAACTGATCTCTGTTTGTGTGATACTGTCTGTCTGTCTGTCTGTCTGTCTGTGTCTGTGTCTGTGTATCTGAGTCTGTGCTTGTACATCTTCAGTTCACTTTGGCAGTAAGTAAGTAAGTAAAAGTTCAGTTCTCTTGATGTCCGTGAGTAGGCTGTTCACAGTGTGACTCTGTTCAGTATTGTATGCCTTATGCAGAGTGTACGTACGAGACACTTGCTAATTGTTATACGGACTTAGTTGTAGCCGACGACGAGTTTAAATGAATGAAGAAGAAGCTCAGCTGTTGTAGAGGGACCGCGTGATGCTCTACGTGAGTGAATCAGTTGTTGTCAACAGCTGCAAAACTGTACCGCGTTTGACAGTTAAGGTCGTGTGAAATGCCTGCTGTCCACGGACGACAGTCGACACTTACTGTTAGTGCAGTGGTGTGGTCTTTGTGTTGCGACGTTTCTGAGATGTCACCACTTTACACTGTACCTTGAGCATTGACAACGTTTAAGATGACCTTCAAGGTCATTCCTCAGATGACCTTCAAGGTCATTCGTATTTGTGCCATTTGGTAGGCCACGTATGATTTCCGATTGGTCTTCCATTTAACTGTTTTCGTGTTGTATTTTCAATTGTTTGCCAAAATTGTAGGTCACGTTCCCTGTACCAAAGATGTGATGGGGTCAAAAATTACATAATGGGTCACATAACTCTAATTGTGCCCTTTCGGGGATAGTTTGTTATGCCATGGCTAGTACTTGATATGGCGTACGACTGTACAAAATGTCAGGACTAGCTTAGCCGATCCAAAGATATGAGGGAAGACACAAAACGTAAAATAGAGTGGTTGGGGTGTGACTAAAAAAGCGAAATAAAGTTGAAAAAGAGCGACTTTAACCTTAACCCAACTGCTTTTCAACTCCCTTTTCAACTCCTTTTTGCTTTTTAGTCACACCGGGGTGGTTGGGGTCACTCAAAGTCATTGACAATGTTACCATTTGATAAACAGCATTTGAGGTATAGTTACTCTTCGTAGAAACTGTTTGCAAGATGCAGCAGGCTATTTGTCAGGAGTCACAAATGTCTCCTAGCAACGCTTATTTGGCATCTCTGTTGGGACTGACCAGACTGGAATTTCATGTGGACATTTGGCGTCACAAAACGAGTCCATAGGCTGCCATGCGGCGTTGTCTGTCTGTGTGTGATGGACGTGTTTTGCCGGTCTGTGACGGATGGACAAACAGACAGACGCATGACCACAGCATATACCACATAGCATAGCATCGTGCGGTAAAAATGACAGGACTTTTCCTAGCAAATGTCAGTAAGCAGCCATTTATACGTTGTTTTGTTTGTGTGAATAGAGTTGCGTTTTATGGCTGGTATTTGTCGATTTCACGCAGTGTTTCTTGGTGGTGCGTTATAAATTTATAATTGTTTCATAGCTCGTGTGCTTTATTCGTCGCTCATGCCCAGGCCTGTGTGTGTGTGTCAAGTACTCGCCTGATTGCTACACAATCTGAATAGTGTGGATGACATTGACTACGATTTCATCATGTCTTGCAGCAAGTTGCTTTTTTGACACAACTACTGGCATTTGTTACATTACGTTTCGACTTATTACGTCACCGTAGTACGGGTGTATGTCTGTGTGTCTGGTGGCGTATTTCAAAAACCACATGTACAAATGTTACCTGTGGCTGGTCATATTTTAACGGCAGTGTATAACATTATGTACTCCCAATTTTGTGGATGACATTATGTTTACACATAATGGAGCAAATGGGCCAGAATCAGAGATGACATGTATTCTTCGTCAGGTTCACGAGGTGGTGAAGTCTTCCAGCTCTGACTGTGTCTTATTTACAGTAACATTGAGAAAGTGCAAGACGACGTCTAAGTGAGCTGAAATTACTATTTATCTAAACTGCTGCGCTGTTTGCTATTGCACTATATGTCTCAATGAAACCATTCCCAATATTTTTAGTTGTAACTTGAGCAAGCATTTCGCAGTTTTAGTGATTTTTGGCAGAAATGTCGCCAATAAATTAGGCAATCATCAGGTTGAAGCTGCGGTATTGTCTCGCCTCACCTGACAAAATGCAGTAACAAACATGGAAATAACGTCTTTATTCAAATAATGTCATTGCTTTCAGTCGGTCTATGCTTGATTTCTTCACGATGCAGTTTGACTCTCTGAGTCTTATAATCACCTCGGAGTCTGAGCCGTTGGAGGCCGCAGCTCAGGACCGGTGAAGGAGGTGAAAGTTTTGCATTCCAGCGGTTGGATTTCGTTGCCACTGTTTTGCTGAAAGACAAAATTCATCCATTCAAAATATCTCACTGATATTGTCCAGAGCCAAAATATCTCACTCAAATTGTCCACAGCCTTTGAGTGTGTGCTGAACAAAGAAAAACAGACATGCCACGCTGAACGCCGAGGAGTGTGATGACTTGGTGACTTGTTCTGTTTCTTGGTCTCAGACAGATTCCGTCAATCTCATGTATACTCGAAGCAACGTACAACGTTCAGTGAAAAATGTAATTTCAGTGTTCCACGCTCACAGGGTGGCGCAAATACACTCGTTGGGCGAGGTGGGAAAGTATATCGTCTTTTGATTGGCTACTCTCTAAGTAACATTTTAGCCAATAAAAGTTGTTAACACATGACAAGGCTTACTTGAGTTACAGCTGAAAATGTCAAGTGTGACACGTTGTATATCAGTTGAGTATTTGACAAATCTCTAGCGAGTGCTATAATTGTCTTGTCTTTCCATGACTTTAGTCGCTGTGTACATGTCACGTCTGGCACATGCCTGAATGCTCTGTGTCCTTGCTGAAGATTGTTGCCGCTTGGCTTGACGTGAATTGAGTCGTGAGTCACGTGACCTGTCAGTCATTCACTGCTGTCGGTCCCGCCCACCGATGTTGACCCTTTACTTTAGTGGACACAAAAATGTCCTCGCCAAGGAAGATTATAGAGCAGTGTGACGATAGGTACACTCGGCTTTGATGTATGTTACGTCTGGTACACCAAAGATGGCTGGGCAGTGCGGCATATGTTGGGTAGATATTTAGTTGTTAGATGAAGGTTTGTTACAGTTACATAGGCTATTACTACCAGGCAAGTGTAACGGGTTACTTTAACAATTTCTTAGTAAATGTAACAAAACATCCGCTTTTTTCGTCACAGCGCGGTACGTGCCGTAGCGTGTGGTCTGTGTATGTCTGTCTGTCTGTCTGTCTGTCTGTCACAAGTCGATGTACCATCAAAATGGCTAAACATAGACTAGAATCACGCAAAAGGTGCTGTGTGGTAGCCCAGGAACTCTAGTTTTCTGATGCCAAAGATCTTGGCGAAATTCCAATGGGGTTATCCCAACTGGGACACTAGGCGGGGTTGGTTGAAGTCATCGATTTTCGACCAGTATCTCGCTATATCTCAGAAACGGTGCAAGATGTAAGAGGCAGTTAATACGGGAGGGTAAAAGGAACTAGCAACTCGTATGCGCCGTGGAATAGCGACCTTGAGTGACCCATAACTCCCCAGTCAACCCATTTTTAGCCCGCGCGGCATGCATGTCTTGTGGGCTGTATGTTCTGCTTGAGTCAATTTCGTCTTTCTTTTTAAAAAATAATCTTTTGAGCAAAGTGAACTCGGGACCGATTTTCACCAAATTTTCACATGTAGCTGGTATTTGATCGCAGATTTGACCCCTTTTCCGATAGTTTAAGGGACTTTGCCATGGTAACCAATTTTGGTGTCAAAATTGGCAAAATCGTATTATTCACATTTATTCGTAGCCCTGGCATTCCGAAACGGACTGCAATATCGCCATTCTGATTTTAGAATGTTCATCTGTGATGATCTGGCTATATTGTGTGTAAATCTGGTGAACTTCGGTCCAGTAACGAAGAAATGGAGCCAGAAAGTCAGACAATAGAGCAGAGGTTGACAATTGGAGAGCAGCGTAGTCGTAAATTACGGGGGGACGAGTCCTCCAGAATTTGGAGTTTGGGGACGCTAATGCAAGTTGTCCCCCATATTTTGTCGTGTTTCAGTATTTCAAGCACCAGATTGCTTGCATCACAGTGCGGTAAAATATCTACCAACCCCGTGACTCTATCAGAGTATTCACTGTTTTTCAAAAGTACATCTTCAGCAGTGATCACAGACTAAAACAGCGGTTTGGTCGTCACTGTGAGTGAACACAGTCGACCAGCTGCAGCAAGTGTCGTGTGGATTCCGGCATGCTATCGCGCTGTGTGTGCTCGTCAACACGTCACTCACCTGCGCGCGGTCTGCGGAGGCGGCTACCCACAGCCTGACATGGGCTGCTAGTCCAGCAAGGAGAGTAAGGACAAACTCTGGTCGTCTTCCAGAAGTACACTCATACAATACCAACTCGACTTCATTAATACCGGGTTACGACGTTACGTTACTACTGGCCCGCCTTATGGGTCAGTATTGTTTTGCACTCTGTCAGCGTCGTCTGTAACGCTACCGGCGGTCGGACCGGCCGCCTTCCGGGCGCGTGGACGGTCGGGCGGCCGACACTGCACGGCGGGCCAGTACGGTTACGTCCCGTTAGGGCGACACCTTGTTTTATCTCAAATTGCAACAGATTACTGGTGTGTTTCTTTTCAGGCCTGGATTTGCGTGGACAGGCTAGGGAACGTATAGAGCTGGTCAGCCCGCAGACTGGGTTTACAGCTGAAAGGTGCGAAATGATGCGAATGTACCCATGATGCCAACCTAATTCGTCAGTCCCTTTCCCTTTCCTCATTCTGCTCCATTCACAATGTGAATGGAGCAGAAGGAGGAAAGGGACTGACGAATTAGGTTGTCATCCTGGGTACGTCACTGATGACGTAACGTGGCCTAGCTGCGTGTGTCCGGTGTCAAGATACCCGTTATCACGTACAGCAGCAACGTCTACAACTACAATTACTGGTGAGGGGCGTGGCAGCTGCTGAAGCCTGCGTGATGCCGTACGTCTTATTACACGAGCGACAGTCCTACTGCGCTGGTCGTCGACTCTTCTAGAACAATGTCGCACCGTCTAAAACACAACTTCCTTGGTGGCGCGACAACTGTGTATTTCGTCATGGCTCTGCGTGGATGATCACTCACCAGCCCTGCTGTACGTCTCAAGTCTCAACTGATGCTGCTTACACGTCAGCTTGCACCTAGCGATGTGTAGTTTTTGCTTGAGCGTTAATGATCGAAAATGCGGAACCTGATCGTCAACTGCATCGCTGGTGTCCTGTGTTGATGAACGGTGAACGCCCACTGCACTGCTTAATTAGGCCTACTGGGTGTGTCTATAGGCCGACTGTAGGCTGGCCGGCCGGCAATGATGCACATTATAGGCCGCTATGTATCATGCATATATGTGTATGTACTGACGTAACGTGCGCGTCGGTGTAACATTAGTAAATTGTCGATATTTTATTAATGCGAAAGACGCGTATACCGTCTGACGACTGAAAGGTACGCGTGTATGGTACGAGTATAAGGTAGACGTGCGCATTGCTACGTACCACGACCTGCGACTATTGTTGTTTTACTCGGCAGTCAAACGGCCGTCACACGGATACATGTCGAGTGACAAACGCCTGACACTGAGTCTGTCTGTTAAGCTTCGTCTACATCAGGCGGCTCTTGCGTTGTCGAATCCGCTGATACGATTGAGTCCGTGATGACCAAGTCCTACAACGTTCGGCGAGGGTGTGGATGAAGGGATAGGTGATGGGAGGAGGGGAGAGCGCGCAGCGCGCTCCATGAGCGCTGTGTGAGAGAGGTGGTTGTAGGCATGACATAATAATTATCTTTGACGTCATTGATGCTGTGCCGTGTTGCTAGCATGGTACAAGATAAACGACAGAGTCATTTGCTGATATATACTACCGCATGCTGCTGCTGCTGCTGCTGACACACGTGTACAGTGCTTACCTGTCATAATTGCATTCCGGTACAGGTAACAATAATGCACTGCTTCATAGTGGGTAGCCTGAATGCGCTACATCAGAGCTTGGTTGACGTATTTTCAAAGTATAGTCTGACCGTTGTCTCGGCAAATGAAGTTTAATAGTTTATTAGAAGACTACAGGTACAAGATGGGCCAAAAAGTGAACCATGTCGTATACACGAAAGAGTGACAAGGAGATATTAGGCCTAGTTCAGTTTAGCAACCCAGACAGTTGGTAGCGAGCTACAATGTCGTCACTTCCAGCCACTGAATCTCGTGTTGCTACGATATGATGTGATACGAAATGTAAGATGAGGGAGTCTATCGTGGAAAGGATTTGTAAAACAGACGGGTTTAAAGCCGGGAGTGAAAGAGTGATAGAGTTGTGGCTGATGGGATTGATGGTGAATCAGTGATGAAAAGATAGGAAGCTAGTTTCAGAGACAAGGTGAAGCATCTCGAAAGGAGCGATCAGTTAGTCGTAATGAAGATGATGTAGATGGAAGAGTGAGAGTGGAAGAGCAGGAGGCTGAACAGAGATGACGTTACGAGGATATGAAGGTTGCGTGGTTGTAAGAACTTTGTATGAAAAATAACAGCAGCTACTTGTATTCGACGCGTTCAGTTAATTCAGTTATAGCGCAATTTAAGCGGTTCTTGTCGTTCTTAAAAGAACAATTAGTCAGAGTTCAAAAGTTCAAAAATTAAGTATCACAAAGACATAAATAGATGGCAAATCTACAAAATTCCACGGAATGTTGCGGCAAACTACCTGCCGATATAGTGGAAAGCCCACTACAGGTTAATTAGCACCACTTATCGCACCTGCCCGTTGTCCTTAGCAACGCCGTGTTGATTCCTGCCGCCTAATGAATATTAACGTTTCATTGCTCCATGCATGGACCTAATATACATACGTGCAGCCCGACAGCGAGGCGGTCACGTGACGTAAACAGTAACCAACGGCAACGAACGCGCCCCACGCACACGGACCCGTGAAGCTGTCACTGAGCGAAGCAGGTCACGTGACACTACAGGTCAGCCGTGATAGCTGCCTACCTGAGCGGTATGTCTGTCTCCGCAACATCAGTCGATAAATACATCCGCCTATATCACGAACACACCTGTCATTTCATGCAGTCTTGACTGTCGATTAGTAAAACTATAGATTCATGAATATGATCTATCAGCTTTGTACTGCATACCGTTTTTAGTGAAATGGAATGCACGCATGAGGTTGGTTTGTGCTGGTTTGTTTGTTGTGTGTCTGTGTGTTATCGTTAACGATAAACGCCAATACTAGGCCCGGCCGATCACTGCTACTGCGGTCAAAGCAAGCGACTTGCCGTCCTGTTGGCTGTGCGCTGCTCATTGTCAGCTGCCAAATATTGACAAAAGACAATTTATATATAT
>Ga0209780_1002570_pt1 | contig 12985 bp, 4 predicted proteins | sample WorMetexBAHAMAS2_FD_187384 | JGI IMG/M metagenome (GOLD analysis project Ga0209780, IMG submission 187384) | Marine gutless worms symbiont microbial communities from Max Planck institute for Marine Microbiology, Germany - Inanidrilus exumae... | ecosystem: Host-associated > Annelida > Digestive... | reverse complement strand
ATATATATGTGTATGTGTGTGTGTGTGTGTGTGTGTGTGCGTGTGCGTGTGCGTGTGCGTGTGTGTGTGCGTGTGCGTGTGCGTGTGTGTGTGTGTGTCTACTACCAGATAGACATCAAGCATCACGAAACACCACTTCACGTTCATCCTTAATGGACAAAGAACCACCGATAAACGAGTATATGCTCATTGTGTTAACGTTAACCAACACATGCAAAATTTAATATCCAATGTTCTTACAGTTCATTTAAGATATTTTCACGTATATTTAGCCTATAGTTATACGCTGCGTGCACGTGTCGCTCTAACCTGTCACTCTGATTTTTCTTCTTTTTTTATCGCTAAACTGATATTCAATGCGTATTGGTATAATAATAATAATAGTAATAATCTTCGTTTATTACAATTGCAGTCAAACCGCGCAATCATACAGTACCAACATCCGCCACGCAGGGCGTAAAACAACAGCCACCACGCAGGGCAGCACTATGCACAGAAGGGTTAAGCCGGCTAAATTGCTGCCACACACGGCGCACAGCGATTGAATCAACCGCACCGGCTTAACCTCGTGAGCATTCACCAGATGCTGCGACCGGCACACATCCGATAAAGTTGCTCACTACTCAATTTATCGACCCCGAAAGGATGAAAGGCTGAGTTGGCCTTGGGTGGCTGGTTACCGAGATAAAGTGCCGCCTCCGGGAGTCGAACCCGGAAACGTCACCCATCCCAGTACTAACCGGGCTCGACGTAGAGTAACTTCGTTGATACGACCAACTCCGTTACCACTAGGCCTACGCCACGCCACCTCTCACTGGTATGAGAGTGTTATATCCTTGCAGTATCATTGATTATGTGTTGCTGCCTCCATTATGCCACCGATGAGAAAACCGTCGTTTTGGAAGAAAATGTTATGTAGCGAGAACGTGCTTCTTTGCTTATTAACACAGCGTTGTAAAGACAGGATCTTTGCTCTGGCTGACAAGTTTCACATCAGGTCTAGTGACGTCTAGTGACGTGTTGAACGCTAGTGTGACGACAATTAGACATATGTTTTAGTTTTAATTTTCTTACCTAGTGTAATGTACCCTTCGTGTACGTTTTCCTGCTTGTGTTGTTGTGCCGGTGTATTGTGACTTTTATCATTTTAGCTGATGCTTTTAGCTTTAGCTTTTACTGTTTCTTATGCTGCCGTTGGTGAAATAAATCGACGATGACGATGAAGCTGTACTATAGGCTACAGCGAAAACTGTGAAACGATTTTATTTTGTTTTATTTAACTAATAATTAATGAGCTTCTGGTTTCAGACGAGAATTATTCAGTTGACACAGCCCTAGTTGGCACGCGTGGATATGTAGGGGACGACGGGGAGAGGAGAAGAGGAAGAATAGGCAGCGACTATCGAGGGGGTTGGGGTTTTCAATAGGTCTGTGTCAAGATGGGGTCAGCGACATTCACATGAACACAGTGACGGTAGCAGGTCAATTATAGCGAGAAAGACTGAATGTGATGTCGAGCTCTGCATACGAGGCGGCTGCTCAAACACCTCGCTATTTCAAAGTACGTTCATTTAGCTTATTTAGTGATGCAATTCTATTGTTGTTTTTAGGCTGCATCGCATGCATAGCATAGACGCGGCCTATTACGACAGATGTCGCACGTAGCGTGGTCTGTCTGTCTGTATGTTGGTCACTCGGATGTGCTGTGCAAAAACAAATGAACCGATCGAGATGCCGTTTGGGGGCTGACTTGTGGGCCAAAAGAACCATGTATTAGACGGGCGTCAAAATCGGACGAATCCGTTCGCAGCCACGACGAGTGACATGTCGGCGATGCAGCCTTCTGCCAAATTACTTTGGACACTTGTATTTATTTCATGCCGCATTGCAGCTTATGCGAGGGCAGTTATGCTCCCGTAATTCGTCTGTACGTAGCTTGCATCTCCGTCACACTCGTGCATTATTTCAAAATGTCTAGGCCTACTATACATGTCGTCGAACTTTTCCATCACCTGATGATATCGTAATTCTGTTTTTCTCATGCCAAATAATTTAGCTTCTGGAACCGTCTCGAAAGAACGTCATGAAAGTTAATAGTATTTTCACGTCGTTTTGAGTTTGATTGCCGTATACTGAAATTGTTTTCAGTCTATGAAGAAGTTCCCGCCGCTGATCCACGATTTGACCAGACCTGCAGATGTAAAAGCGTTCAAATAAAAAATTGTGACCAGACGGGGCGCCGTAAGGCCAAAAACTAATTTAATTTTTCCGGAAACCCGACCGACCCTAGTTTTTTTATTTTTACCCCGACCCTAGTTTTTTCTGCAATATTCTTTTGCCGTAACCTTGACCCATAACCTGGAAACTGGAACATAACCTATTTTGAAGAAGTAGGCTAAGCAACACCCCAAAAATGAAGTTTTATGATCAACATTTTGAAATGTTATCGTCTGGACAGGACAGATAGGCATACATATGCTACTACAATGACCTCTTTAAATTTTGGGAATATATGTTTTTATCTGTGAAACGGTTCACGATAGATACACAGTTGCAACAGAGACTAATCATTATGTGCCGTATCGAATGGCATCAATACCAATGACCTTTAGTGACCTTTGAATGTCGCTTTTACTTTTTGAAATCTTTCTAATTCCCATTCCTTTAGAAATATAGCACGTTTAATCTACAATATGTTTACACATGAATTTCTCATCGCGCGTGGCTGGTACTGTAATTTCAACAATTTCGTATCGAAAGTGAAAACTTCTCAAGGTCACAGGCAGCCACGTACACTGTAAATGTGGTAATACCTCGGAAATTGTGAGAGATAAAGACATTGTTACTACAAACCACTAATAGCAAGTCATATGGCCTATCAAATAGCGGCATCTAATGACCTTAAGTGACATTCAAGCCTTTTAAAATTGTATTTTCCGTAGGCTTGTACAGCAGTTGTTAAGATTTCAACAGATATAGCGTGTCGCGCGGTCCCTCTGCGATAGCTTCTTGTCAAAATTTTGCATCTGCTTTCATATCTTCGGATTGAGTGAAGCTAGAAACTTCAAATTTCGTACGCATGGTTAATGATAGCAAGACCTCGACTATGGATGACAAACCGCCATATATATGATAAGCGTCACGTGACCTTTTTAATCTTGGCGTCCTCGTCTTCTAAACCGGTGAAGCAACGCACTTTAGATTTGCAAATGTATTGCGCCAGGTAAATGTCAGACCAAGAGTAACAATTTACCCCCAAATGGGCATGATTGTTCCACGTGCAGCTGAAATTAAGGCACGTAACTAAGCGTTGCTAGGATGAACTGTTACCCGAGCAACCAGCAAACCACGCTGCCACTTCGTTGTCAATGTTACAGGTTGATGGGCGATCACAAACAATAAAACCTGTCAAAAATACTCTATTCATTAACCGGCATTCATTTCTACATATAGTTAACAGTGGGGGCATGAGAGTAAGCGTTACTACGGTAAACTGATACCATAGCAACCATATGACCAGATATTGTTGTTATACATCAATAAGTATATCTGCACTGAAATAACACGGGAAAAGACATTTTATTTGCATTTGCATTTTAAACCAAACTGGTTATCAAGATATTGAAAAAAATGAGAAATCTCGTGTTATGGCGGCCATTTTGGACGCCATCTTGAATATCTCAAATTACCCAAGGGTGGCAAACTGGCAATGTTACGTCCGCCTGTAGCTTGATACACACATTTCGTAGATAAATAATTCAACTTGCATCGACAACTCCGGGTTCACCCCACGGCTGCCGGACTATTATCGCGTCTACACATCACACAGCGGGGAGACTGATTTCAAAGATTTTTTAAAGCGAGAGGGTTCATTCTTTTTGTCTCTTTGTCTTTTCTGTTTAAAGCTTGTCGTTGTATCAAAAGTGTGATTACCACGCCGTCAAATAGCAATGTAACAGCTGCCACTTATAATTTATCATGCATTGCCCAACGGCCCGAGCCAGCCAGTTGACAGTGTGCTGTGCATTTCTGAGATATATTAAGTCTCATAGTTTAAATATTTCTGCACCTGCCGCGTCGGTCGTCGACGCGTATATTGCGCTGTTGGTCGCTATGGTTCACTGCTCTTCTTTGCGTGTTGCTGGTGAACTAGTGCGCGTAGGCGTGACTGACAGTGTGCAGGGGAGGCATTGCAGAACGGAGACCAAGTGAGTCCTTGACCGGGTGCGACCCACGACGCCACAGTTGATCCGCACGTTCGAAACGATTTTTTTAATCTCTCAGGGAAAATCGCGATTTTTAGCAACTTTTATTTCGTTTCGAACGTACGGAACAGCTACCTATACCCACGGCGTTCAGGTCACGCCACAAAGAATAGCTAACGAACACCACGTGACCATGAACACTGTCGCCAGTGGACGTTACGAGAACAAATAAAGCCTATGAAAACATTAAAATAAAAGTAACTGGCTATAAAACGTCTTTGTTGTCAGTATACATGCAAACAAGGTGTTGCCCTAACGGGACGTAACACGACTGGCCCGCCGTGCAGCCGTGGAGCTATAATTAGACTGGAGGCCGCATGAGTCATCGCCAGGCCGCTGCCTGCAAGCCCGCCCTGCTGTGTAACAGACGACGACAACAGACAACGACAGACGCCCGCGACCGTTACTAGTCTGGCCCCCATACACTGTCTGTAGGCGGGCCAGTAATAATGTAGCTATGAAGTCTCGACAAGCTAAACTGTTTAGTGGCGATGTCGAAGGTCTTCGAGGGCGTGCTTTGTCATATAAAATAAAAAAATACCGATATTTAGTCTTCTGTTGTGTAGACTATTGCATATGATAAGTAAATATGTAACAATATGCTCGAAACGTCACTTAGTGCGTTTATTTATATGCTTATATTGCTTGTACGTTTTGCAATACACAGGCATAAATGTAGTTTATGCTGCTTTTGTGGTCGGCAAAATGAAGTTTAATATGAACATAATAAACAAAATGTCAAATTAATAACATCAGCACATAATGAATTTAAAACTAACTGTATTCTCAATGTTATGGCAGAAGTGCATACGTTCACGGTTCACTATTTCAACCATATGACCAATGGCTGGCAAAGAACAGCTATGAAATCTGCAATGATTAGTTAACTACTTATCGCTTGATTTGATTTGTTTGTAGGTGTTAGAAGAACTGCAGAATCTGTTGTTCATCGACGCGCTGGCCAAGAGCATGATGCTGGCTGTCTCAGAACAAGGCCTCGACAGCCAAGTGAGCAAACCGGAAGTACTATCGGACTGCGGACCAAATGCAGAAACCGGAAACTGGTACCACGAGCTGAGCGACATTGACGATCTCATCTCCAGCAGCGTCAACGCCTTATCCCCATATCCAGATCCGGTTTGTCGGCCAAGTGATTATGGAGACGTGACGTCATCACACGTGGAAGCGGAGAGAGTGGAGCAATTGCCGGACTTTTCATCAACATTTTGCGGCTTATCGGCAGGCGACGTGCTAACGCCGGACTGGGAATGTGATACATCGCAGACATTTCATTTCTACTCACCAGGGCACGCCACCGTGCATGTCCGTCACCACGTTTCTCCGCCGTATACTCCGGCGGATAACTCCAGAGCTGTGATGCCGTTCCATGTCTCTCACTACTCGCCTGGACGACCGCGAGGCAGCTGCAGTAAGTCGCCTCGACGTCGATCGACCACGGCGAAACCTCGTCGACGAAACTCGGCACCCACGGCGTCATCAGCGTCATTCGTAGGACCATCGCCACCATTTGTCGACCAGCTGTTCCCGTGTCCGTCGGCCAACTGTAGCCAAGTGAACAGTGAAAGATCATACTTAGACCTCTGCAGTCACAAAGGTGAAACCCAATCATCATTAGCATCATCTTCATCAACAACATCAGCAGCAGCATCAATGCCCTTGCAACAAGGTGCCAGTGACCTGGTGTTCCATTGTCCTTTCATGGACTGCAGTAAGGTGTACGGCAAGAGTTCACACCTGAAGGCACACCTGCGCACCCACACGGGCGAGAAACCCTACAGGTGTACGTGGCCGGAATGCACGTGGAGATTCGCGCGATCAGACGAGCTGACGAGGCATTATCGCAAGCATACCGGAGACCGTCCGTTCAAATGTCATCTCTGTGAACGAGCATTTTCACGCAGCGATCACCTCACACTGCACACAAGACGTCATCTCGACTGACCAGCTATATCGTGTCGCCTTCGTTATATAATATTTCCTTAGCGATGCACACAAAATGCATGCGACTTAAAACTATTACAGAAAAGCCATGTGCCAGCCTGTACTGAGTGTTATAGTCTACTCTACTTTCGACTGTAATTATACCAACGCACTGACCGTTGCATTACTGTATATGTTTCAAATACCGATTTTTACCCGCGCGACGCTACGCTAGCGCGGTATTTGCTGTCATCAAGTTTCCGTCGTTTGTCCTTCCGTCTGTCGGTCACAAGTCGGAGTTGTACCAAAACATCTAAACGTAGGATCTCAAAGAAAATGCCGTACGATAGGCCACAGACTCTAGTTTTATGACGCGAATGATCTCCACGAAATTCCAATGGGTTCACCCCAAAGGGGCGCTAAATAGGTGGTGCTATAGGCTCAAGAATGGGGTTCCTGATGTGCGGCACGCCAATCAAACGTATAGTTAGGCGTGTTTGGCCGCCGACTTCGGCGTCGCAGAAAATGAGTCTAGCAAGCCGGAGGCAGACCCATTTTTCAGCCGTTCATAACAGGTGGGGTAGGAAAAACTTGTTTTTCGACCGGTCGAGAAGTTTCCGGCTCAGACGCCTTACCGCCAAAAATTTTTGTTCAGGGTGATCCGCGTCCACGACGGTGTGCTGGCGGAGGAATACACGGTATCATCAACAACTCTGTTGGTAGTCGAAGATTGTTGATGACAGTAACGGCCCAGTTGACATCAAAAATATGTTGGCTGTCGGGAAGTACGGTTCGCTTCAGCGTTACATGTACATGTACACTGTGTCCCAGAAATCTGTCCACTTTTCTATTTTTAAATCAAAAATCAATAAATTGTAATAATGTTTAATGTGTAAAATCCTAAAAAAATGATGATGTAGGTGAGCAAAGTCTTGCTTATCGTGCTGATGGAAAGAATACAAGTAAAGAAGAACATTAACAAATGCACGAATGATTTACGAAAGACATAGGTCTATTATAAGCAGACGGACTGTTGCATTAATACATGTAGCATGTTCTGTATAGAAGACAACATCGATTAGAATGTGACACGCGCTGTGTAGGAATCACGGAGTGGACAGAATGACTGCTTGCATACTAATAAAAATACAAAAGTGGAGGTTGCTTGGTTTAAGTGCGACCGATAATTTACAGATAATCTTACGATTGTCATGTAGGCCTATTTTCGCGACAACACTCAAGCATCGTTTAGGTCCACGTTATTGTTTTAGGTGAGAAAACACGCCTTGAAAGTTATTGTACTAAATTGTATTTAATTCACCAACCAACCCAATAGAACCCCAAATCTCATACAAGTACCTCCGTCTTCGGGAACGGCCGTATATCCACACATGCCGATCCTACGTCCACACGCCGCGCGATTTCACGATCATGCTCAGGCCTACGTCTAGGGCTATTGAAACGATAGTCTCTATTTTTGGTGCTTTTAAACCACTTTCTTAAGCTTTAAACGATACCTCTTTAGTTTCTTGCTATAGACGACAGTCGGCTATGGTCGTAACCTCCCCGTTGTAGCCGCCGCATCGTTACAACAGTCATTACCGACATATGTATCATAATTGTCGAGTTGGCGTACATTTGCTTGCATTCATCGATACACCCACCACACGGAGTGGCGTGCTCGCTTTGTCTGTCCGTCTGTCTGTCTGTCCATCTGTACCGCTGTTGGTAAATTAGTTCTTGTTGTTTTTGTTGGCGTCTTTTGAATGCATTGCGCGGTTGCGCCGTTAGCGGAGTAGCGCGCTCGGTCTGTCGGTCTTCACGTGACCCGGTCTCTCTGCAGTGTCCTTTGTCGGTATATATCACGTTACAAAAACTATAATCGACATACATAAATTGCTAATAGGCGAGGCCTCATACTCAGTTACTCATAACAACAAAAAACATAGAGCTAAAAACGACTACCAGTTCAGGCGGTGAAACAGTCGACAGTCGAACAAACAATGTTATCTGGACGATCAATTCTCCCGTGAAATTGTCGCCAATGACGTCACTGACTGTTTAGGTTATCGAATGTATCCAGGAGACTGGACTGCAGAAAATGAACGATCATTCGCCGGATTCGTTCGGCGTCGGTATTATCGATCCGACCGTGGAACGAACTAGCCGGAGGATGGTCGCAATTTGTCCGCTGTCAGCTTGCATGTCGACTCCGAACACCTGATGTTAACACGCCGTAAGCTCATTAAATGGCTGAGCGCACTCGGCGTTAAGCTTGGGCGAACATCGGCCATACGTCATCGGGTGACATCACCCGGTTAACTTATCACTGACGTTGCACGCACGCAGCAGCAGCAACAGTGCCAGTAGCACGGCGCGCTTGTCAGTGGAAGTCCAACTAGAAATCGTAAGCGACACCGAGTCCTTGCAAAACCGTCGGGATAGATAAACACCCCAGATTTTGAATTTTGGCACTCCCATACCCATACCTTCGCCGACTATGGGAAATTTCGCACCCAATACCTTCTGTGTTCTCTCCTGTCAAACTATCTTAAAACCTACCTGTTTCGCAAAAACCTACCCGTCCCCCGTTGTTTCACTTCTTACTCTCGGACTGCCGTCACGGACTATAGTCCGGACCGTTTCTTCTGAGCTACTCGGTTTTTGTTTTTAGTATTTTCTTATTTGTTCGTTTCTGTGCCGTCCGCTAGATTAAGCTGGCCATCTCGTCAGCTTTTGAGCGTACGTAAATCTACGTATCGTATCGTATCGTAACTTGATCGGTGCATTGCGTCGCCCGTGCGTGGATAGAAACCGCGAATTTGACCAAATTTCGAAATTATGGGTCTCCCACACCAACACCCTTCGTAGATCAGCGGGAAATTCGGCATGTGACAGTTAACTTACGGTGTGCTATTCCGTGCAAAATTTCACCTTCATTCTGTTGCCCCTGCTGGGCAAGAAACAGCTAATTGGAACAAATTTGCAATTTTGGGACTTTACCGATAATGATCAAATTTGGCTTGCAAGAGTGAACCCGTAGTATGCTCGTATCACCACCGAGGGACAAAACCCCAAACTTTTTTAAAATTTAACATTCTGTGGTGGCGCTACCTATCGGCGCAGAAACAAAGTTGAACACGGGTGCAAGACAACAAACCTTTCCCTATCCAACGACATCAAACAAGTACCGGTAGCTCAGCTGTCGCTGATCAACCCGCGCGACAAGCTGCATAACGGCAAACGGCAAAATTTTAAAACAGTCACGTGGCCATAACCACGCCCATTTAAGGGATGTCATATGTCGTCTTTTTGGTAACATTCGATATAGCCTACCTGTGTAAGAAATTTGGGGATTCTATCTAACATAAATGGATTGCGGGCGACGTCCCCATCTACCTAAAATTTGCGCTCAAAGTGACCCTCCCATTGAGAAAACGCCGATTTCGACAGATTTCGCTTAATAGTGCCTCAGCCGTGAGAGCTAGCGAAAAAGTTCAATTATCACTAATGGGAAGTCGACAATGCGCTTTCCATCGAACCGTGTGCGTTATTCCTAAGTCCCCCAAACGGTGATACCCCAGGAATAACTAAAGCTAGAATCGTCAAATTTGTTAACTTTTTGAGGACGTCACATAGTGAGTTTTACGATCGCTTATTGGCAAACGGCAAACGGCAAAAATTTAAAACAGTCACGTGGCCATAACCACGCCCATTTCGGGGGTGTAATATGTCGTCTTTTTGGTAACATTCGATATAGCCTACCTGTGTAAGAAATTGTGGGACTTGGGAATAACGCACACGGTTCACCGGTTTGATTTTATGACTTTTATGTCCTGCATTTATAATAAGCTATAATATACGTTTCCTTTTTACCGCGCGACGCTATACTAGCGCGGTATATGCTGTCGTCATGTCGTGTGTCCGTCCGTCCGTCTGTCTGTCTGTCTGTCACACGCCGTATTGTACCAAAACGACTAAACGTATCATCACATAAACAACGCCATACGATAGCCAAGGGGCTTCTAGTTTTCTGACGCCAAAGATCTCGGCGAAATTACAACGGGGTCACCCCCAACGGAGGTGTCAAATAGTGGGGTAGGTTAAAATCGGCGATTTTCGACCAACATCTCGCTATATCTCAGAAACGGTGCAGTTCTAGATAGGGACATAGTTACTATGAAACGATAGGGCTACTCGTATGTGCTCTGTCGATTAGCGCTATTTACGGTGACCTTTAGTGACCTTAACTGTCCCAAACCACCCCATTTTCGACATTTTGTATCGCCTTTCACATCTTCGTATTGAATGGAAATGGAGACTTCAAATTTGGTAGGTAGATTGACGGTAGCAAGTGCTAGCCCACGGATGGCAAGCCATCCCCGAAAGGGGGCGTGGCTAGGCCACGTGAACCATTTACATTTTGGCGGCCACAACCATATCTCTGGAACGGCTGATCGGCGTCTCAGGTGCTGTCAACTTAGCTGGACGGTCAGTGTGATAAACTAGTGACGGTCGTTGGTCACCAGTTTATCACACTGACCGTCGACATTATGTGTACAACACGGTGGGCGTGAGGTACCGCGTCGCGTGGATCTCTCAGCGGCCGCGGAGGCTTGTTTCTACATGTACGATTGACATAAACATTCTTAGGCCTACGGCAGGGATGGACACGAGACGTTAAAGCCGAGACCGAGACGTCGAGACCGAGACCACATTCCTGTCTTACGGCGACATTATACGTGTACGTATGACGTTTTGTGATTCTTAAAAATTACGTTTGCCATCGCTCTCAATAGTTTTTTTGGCTTTCCGTAGCATCTCTTCCGGCAATTTCCAGCTATCCAATATTGTGCCGCATTTTCTTGTGTCGCATTTCTTGTCTTTTCTTGTCTCAGTTGACCCTCCCATACTTCCGTACCCACTCATTCACCTGTGTGAGAGTAAACCAATGGTGTAGACCTACTCTTCAGTGCCAACTTTCACCTGATCGGTGCATAGTGTCGCACCGGAGAGGAGAAAACCCTAATTTTTCCAGTTATTCATATACAACATTCTGTGGTGGCGCCACCTGGGACTAGCGGCGCAAAGACAAAGTTGAACGCGGATCGCCAATCGAATGTTGGTGTCAGAATTTTGACCAGAAGCTCACATATATAGCTGTTTTTCATGATCTGTAAAAATCATCATCAACATGATAATGCGTGGAACAGTCTTCCAACCAGTGTCACTAGTCACTACAGCTACTTCCCTGGCTTCCTTCAAAAGACAATAATTTTAAAGACATTTCTTTTCACTAAGTCGTTCCCATAATTCTAGTTTGTGTACCGTGTCCTAGAAGCAATTTTGCTCATGCCACGTTAATCTGTACGTTTCTAACTAACTAACTAACTAAGTAACTAACTAACTCAACAGAATTCAACAAGGCGGTTCAAATATCAAAATAACAGAGGTAGGCTGGCAGTGCCTGTCAATGCAGGCTGCCTGTACAATTTAAATCACGTTATATAAAAACTAGAGATGTCGCAACTTTGATTGTTGCAACCTAATGGCCGCCGAATGTTGCGTCACAACAAGCAAACGTTCTCCGAGTTTATAGGTCAAAGATCACGGAAAGTAGGTCATCGTGTATAGGGACACATTGTAGATTGACACTAGTATTTTTGTTTGCCCACGCGACCTTTCGTTCCAGAGATATACGGCGTCGAGTGCGAAAGTCGCGGAAAAAGTGGTCCAAAAATTTGATGTTTTTGCGCCCCAAATTTTTGGGGGAGGAGCCCGAAATTTTTGTGGGGCATTTGTAAATCGACACAACTTCGGCCTACTGGCCAAGTTTGGTTGAGATACCATGGCTGGTCTTTCATCTATGCGGACGAAATAAAAAATAAATAAATTACAGCTGTAAAACATAATGTCTTTGCTTTCGGCGGCCATAACAAACAATACAATAACAAGAGGCTCAGCTCTCGCCGAGAGACCCGCGCGACACTCTATGTCAGTTGAAATGTTGTAATAACGCAGACAGATCGCGTGTCAGCCTGAGAAGCACTTTCAGTAACAGTTACTTTGTATTCGGCTACCAGCATAGTATTGCAATGTACACTCAACGTTGCACTAGGTTCAAATATCGCACAGCGAGCGTGCGATGCTTCATGTGACATGCATATAACGCTTACGGATTGTAAACAAACTTCGTCGACAACCAACGTTGTTGATAACACCGTGCATTCCTCCAGCAGCGCGCCGTCGTTAATGCGGATCACCGTGGTGGATGGACACAAATTTTCGGCGGTAAAGCGTCTGAGCTGGAGACATCTCGATCGTTCGAAAAACGCAATTTTTTACATACCTTTACCTACCTCACCTGCATTTGGCGCCCGCTGCGGGTAATCTCATGGGAATTTCGTCGAGATTTTTTCATAATAAACCTACAGTCCCTGCGCTATTGTGTAGTGTTGTTTTCGTGATCCTACGTTTAGCCACTTTCATACAACACCGGCTTGTAACGGACAGACGGACAAACAGACAGACACAGGGTCACTGTCATCACAGCATATAACGCACTAGTAAAGCGTGGCGCGGGTAAAAAGTGTACATGTATATTATTAATAGCTACATAACTAACAGTATATCGTATATGATTACATTCATCATCATCGTGAAGTTTATTTCAGACAAAAATGTCCATAGAAACAATAAAGAAGAAAGAAAAGAACCCACGCACACACACACACACACACACACACACACACACACACACACACACACACACACACACA
>Ga0209780_1002569_pt1 | contig 12986 bp, 7 predicted proteins | sample WorMetexBAHAMAS2_FD_187384 | JGI IMG/M metagenome (GOLD analysis project Ga0209780, IMG submission 187384) | Marine gutless worms symbiont microbial communities from Max Planck institute for Marine Microbiology, Germany - Inanidrilus exumae... | ecosystem: Host-associated > Annelida > Digestive... | reverse complement strand
AATCGGTGACCTTGAAGACCTTAAATGGCGAAATGGCCCTTATTTTGCGTTATTTTACCGAATTTGGTAGTTTCCGAAGCGCATTGCGTAAAAGTGGTTGACAAAGCCATAACTATGGACAATTTACGATTACTATGTCTAGTAGTAAACGTCTGCAGAGGGACCGCGCGACGCAAGGTGGAAATAATGTAGCAGATTCATAAATTCAAAACTTAATGCGCAGTACTTGCCTAGCTATCGTCTAATTTGTTAAACGAAGTAGGTTCTCTTTTTTGGTATTTTAAAGCACGTGTGCGATATCGTTGTAAAAAGTTCAGGTTCGCTATCTCATCTCCTGATGAGTTCTTGTTTTGAGTCTGTCAACATCGAAGACGTGCGACGTCATCACACTGGCGACTGTCACCGTGCATGTATCACGAATCATGCACATGACTTGTGCATCCGACACCGTCTCCACTTACAGACTAATTACACTGCGTTATTAACGACGTGCGGATGCTGCCCACGTGTTTTCGGCCGACGAAGCCATTAGTCTGCTAATCGACGTTGCTACGTTACGTTGCGATCACTACACGACAATAGTAGCGGCAAAATGGAAAACTAAATGCTATACGGCGTTAGTCGCGGAGTTGTTTCGTCGTAGTAATTATTGTGTGAGGTTGTGGCCCAGAATTGCGTTCGTAGGCGTTTTGCGACTTCGTTTGGCTAAAGACAAAAACAATTATTCCCGCCAGTACACACTGAACTAGACAGGACATTATTATGGCTGTCCGTCCAGGACAGGCAACATTACAGACTGCACCACATAGGCCTATGTCCGTCTGTCTGTCCCGTGTTGGCCCTCAATTCTAGAAAGGAAAGCTCTACAAAGCCCGAAAAGTGACACGGTTTCCTATATCAGTTTAACTTGAGGACCAGTTTTGAAGTCAGAAGATTGCAAGATCACAACATGGTCACGTGACAGACGTGCAATAACTTCCTAACTAAATTAGACTTCAAACTTCATAGAGCTAGTAAATATAGACCAAATGCGATAAATGTTCCATTCTATAAAGCAGAAAATCATAGGTCAAAGGTCAGGCAGTACAAACTGTACAATAGCCAAAGTAAGGTAAATGGCCAAATTTCGACCCTCGTGGCTCCAAAAGTCCTAAACGGATTTCGACGATACTTGGAATATACGTTGCGGATATGACCACTATTTGGCACTGAGACAACGTGGGTGGTCTGGGTGAACACGTGACTTGTCACACGTTTTGTTTTTATACGATATTTTTTTTACTTTATTCCTGGGATCTCGCCCAGATTTGACAATCTAAGTTAAACAATAAATCAACAACTAATCGAAGTAATGGAGCTTGAATATTGGAAGCCAAACGGTAAAAGGTCAAAAGGTGTAAATCGATGCACTACATTTTTAAAATGCACAAAGTTTCACATATTCTTACGCTAGCCGCAACAATAGCGAAAAGCGTAATGCAACGGTCTGGCGTCTGTCTGTCTGTCTGTCTGTCTGTCCCGTCGGCATATTCACCGTGACTCAAGGGGTAGCATGCAACGCGACGAGCGTACATTTCGGCCCGACAATAAGGAGGACCGACATACATATTACGGTTAAAATTAAGACGTTGCACAGTACACAGCTAAAACCAGGAAAAACCGGACCAGGTCATCTGGCTGATGAATTGGCGTGCTATCCTCAAACTGTGACTGATAAGTCACAATTAACGTTTCGGTCGCGGTCATCGCGACTGTCCTTTCGTCGATACTCCGTAAAAATTTCGTCGGACGTTCCAGTTCAGGCTTGCCTTTACAATCACAGACGCAGCGGAGGTCCACGCGCGGCCGCGCATCATACATAGACGAAGTTACAGCGTCCACCTGCTGGTTAGCCGCGTGGCCCTGCGCTATGAATATTTTATACACAAAATTACGCACGACGGCCAGTTTAGTTTAAAAGCACGTCGCCCAGTGGAACGAGACGGACGAGTGACATAATGCAGCCACGAGCTCACGACTCTCGTGTCGTGTGTGACTCTGATTTATGATATCCGCACGCGACGTTGACAGTAATTGTGGTCGCCCGCTTCAACAGTAGCGTCATACCGACATATTTTACACGTTACTTTGTTGCTTTTTCGACGAACTTTAACCGACGTCTGCTAAACGACACTCTCGAAACTTTCCAGTGGATGCTTTGCTCTGCTGATCTCCTTAATATAAATGAGGCGCAAAACTCCAAATTTCACCTCTTTTCGTGACGATCCGCAGCGGAATATGCGACAGATATGGATATACAAAATAGAAAATTGATGGCAATCAATGGTTATTGCTTTATATTAACACCAAATTTGGTGGGGCTTGGACAGAAACAATGGAGTAAGACGCGCTAGTTTTGGCAAAGGATCAAGTAGCTTATGAAAATATTAAAACATAATAATTTCGTAGCGACAACATAATCTTTTTCGGTCGTATTATTGCTAACTAAAAATCAAAATTACGTTCACGACGCAAATATTGCACTGCTTAATTTCCGGATCATATCCTTGCTTGGACAATCACAGTAATAATGTAAACTTAATTAACTTTTGCGGACTGTGCTATCATCTGCAGTTATTTCGAGCTACTTTCCTACTATATTCCACCTCTTAGAGTCGTTCCAGGAGGCCAGAGTTGACTGACCTGACTATTTTATGCGACTGAGAAAAATGATATAAATTCTCAGCTACTCTGTCGTATCGTCTTTCAAACTGGACCGTTGTTTTTTCCGTTATGTATGAGGTATGCATTAATGAAAACAGATCGATAATTTCTGACGCAGCCAACGCTGATCACAGACCATTGATCACGGCTGCGACTAAGGTTCATCAGTCAGCATCTTATCTGCAGCAGCAGCAGCAGCAGGACACAAACTGAATATGTCTAGCCGATCGACCTTCATCGTCGGTGCAATCCACTCGAACCGATACGATCGAAGCCTTCGGATAGGCCATGCCAGTACTTTCTCTTCTTTTTCTCAGCTGTCTGACGATAAAATCCGAAACTAATAATTTTTAGACTGATTGATTTGGCACTTGCTGGGTACGTCGCGACGAGCAATCAGTTTAAATTATTTCCGTGATGACTAATCTGTCCAGGCTGCTTTTGTACCATCGACTTGCACCGTAAAAGTGCCGGCCTGTAAGAAGTGTTCAACAAATCCTATTGCCGTACGACCAACTACGACCAACTCCGTTAATTAGTTTCAACGCAGTCTTGTAACATTCACTCGTAATTAGCCCGCCCGACACCGTGATGCCGCCGGTGGGCTTATGTTTTACCGATGTCACTTTCTCTTTTTAAACGTCACCCTTCTCATTTGATAACGGGTGGCTGGATCGCAACTCGGATTGTTGCATTAACACCGTTGATGAAAAATAGGTCTACTACAGCTACAAACTTGGTGAATGTTGGTCCAGTAACCTCTAAGTTCTTATGGCTCATTTGCATGGATGGTGTGTCCACGGAGGCTAAATTACGCTGTGCGCTGGTTTGTAAACGTTATTCGCTAGGTGGCAGTAGCATAGCCAGTCTGTCGGTAAGAAATGCACATCCGCATTTGCGCACACCGGGCGGGCTACACGCTTTCTAGTTTTAAAATAAAAATGTGAAAATTTTTGATCATACGCAGAACTAACACAACAATACAGCACCATGTGGCACACTTAAATTTCGCCCTTGTGTTCTCGTTTTAACTTTGTAAGATCAGATTTGGATGTCGCATTGTTGACCATCATACAACATTTGTAAAATGTCCACTCAGCATCGTTGCCATAATTGAAAGAAACTTCAGTCACATGTTTTAAAAAAGTAGTTCTGGAAGTACACTTGCTGGTGTAGTAAAAAGCACAGTAGCTTCAAAAGTGCACGCCGAGAACTTGGCCATGTAGTGAGAATAATAACGGCCCATCAGCGACCCCTGTTCATTTTTGTTGCATGGTGAACTTAATATGATACATATGTCACCGCACAGCGTATGTGCGATCAATCAACAGAATGTAGTGATCCTCCAGTTGGTTTGGACCATATACTCCATGGAATTTCTATGGAAAACATTTTCTATGGAAATTCCAGGGAATGTTTTACATGGTAATTTCATGGAGTACATGGGACCTCCGAAATGCAGGATCGCCCAGAATGTGGTCCGCTACAGAGCAGAGGTACAAACCCGGCAATGACAATGAAGAAGTCGAGACGGTTCCAGCCGTCGGCCAGATACGTGTGCTCTCCGACGAGGCCCATCGCCAGCACCTTGATGCACATCTCGACGGCGAAGTAGGCGTAGATGGCGTGGTCGGCGACCTCGAGGACCTGGCAGCGAGCACACGGCTCGTCGGCGCACGGCTGGTAGAGACCGAGCGTCACGCAGTTCAGCAAAATCACCGTCATCGTCGCCCTCTCGAACCACGTGTCCACCAACTCCGTCAAGGAAATACCATCCACGAACGGACACCGGCTAATCCAACCCAACCCAAGCAAACCCACAGACTCCCACAGTACTTGATCATACGACAAAACAAATACAGCACACAATTTTAATTTCGCTCTGTTTGTGACATTTTTACTTCGGGGTATCACATTTAGCTATCGCACTGGGAGCGCCAAAATAGCATGACTGGAAATTGACAGACCAGACATTAACGGACCGGACAATAACGGACTGGGTATAAGTAAGTTAGTAAGTAAGTAGGCTAAATGAGCTTTATGAATGCAATATATGAACGTGTCAGTGACAACGACGACACCCAATCGACGGCGCCTATTCCGACGTTTGCGGCGCCGGAACCTGCAGCAGCATATGCAGCAGCCACAGAAGCCGACTGCTTTGAAGTTTGCCTCGTGGCATCACGTGGAGGCTTTCGCACAAGTCCCCGGATAAGACTTGCACAGTCTGTCATGTCAGTCGCAAAGCAATCACCTTCTCCTAGCGCCAATTAGTTTCGTGTAACAATTTTTAGCGTGCCTGAATAATTTCATAACTGCACTACAGAACATTACATACAATTATACCGTGTTCTGAGAAAGCCGCAGAACGGTTTGGATTTATTTATTTCTATACTTATCAACAGCTTTTACTGTCTTTCATTTATTTTATTAGACCTACGTTCTGTAAGTTGTTAGTATTAAACGGAAATGTAATCCATATTGTTGATATTGTTGTAATGTAGTTTTCTCAGGTAAAGTGACAAGACAGTTAAGGTGTGGCGGGCTGTGTTACAATAGATTTATGCAAAAAATCATTTCTGGTCACAGCAACGAAGGAATGACTAAAATCGTCTAACATATGATACAGTTATCGCGAATAGGCCCTGCACGGTAGACTATAAAATGATATTTTCTTTAATACAAAGTCAATGATAACTGTCTACGCTTTCTGGAAAGTCTTTGAGAGAAGAAACAGTAAAAACTAGATGGCTGTATTGTGTGTAATGGCCAAAATACAGTATTCGGCTCGAAGCGCTCGGCTATCTGTGCACACGCCGTTTACTTCCTGCATTCGACAAGGCCTAGTGTTACGTGACTCAATAGTCGATGGTGATTGGCTGTCTGCAAGTGAGTGATGTCAGCGTTATCTGCCGTGTTGTCAACCCGAATCGGACATGTCCAAAAATTTGGGAGTATGTTCTATGTACGGATTGTACTGGCCAGAGAAATGACTTTGAATTGATTCCAACGGCCAAAATAGAAACTCTAAATCCCACTGAGGGTTATTTTGGTGGTGAACTTCCGCCATCTGTAATCATTGCAGAGTTATGGCAACCTGACGTTGCAAGACGTAAAAATTTTGTGAGAATCTTTTGCGTCTTTTTGGAAAAAAACGACATCTTACAGTAAAATTTTTATAATTCTGTTCCGAAAGTTTTCATGGTGACACCATGTTGTGTTCAATTTCGTGAAATCTGTCCGACGGAAAATCTATGAAATCGTGCGTTGCTTACCAGATAAAAAAATCTAGCCTGGCTCTCCAGCTGTCGCTACTGCTCGGATTGATCCCAAAATCTGCCAGGCCAGGCCAGGCCAGGCCCTCATAATGTACTCAGAGTGCTCAAGATCTCATCCAAATCGGTTCATTTTCGGCGAAGTTATAGCCGAACGAGTGAGCACCGCCAAAACGCGCAGTAAAGTGAATCCAATATTCGGCTGAAGCCTAGCTTCGAGCCTAATAATTAAGACGACATCTCAAGTCAGTCCATTCCTCTAGTATGACATTCACTGTTAGTTGAAGTCCACAGAGCCTACACGTTGGTAGGGCGTCGTCAGAACCACGAACGTGTGGCTCTGTGGACTTCCCGATGCCCACATTTTGTCACGTTGAGACTGTCAGTCTTCAAGGTGCAAAACAATGACACACTGCCAACGATCCATTTTGTACCTGCCACTAACACGTCAAGCGGCGGCCATAAACCCTCTCAGACAACAGGGAAAATATTAAAAGTGCATTTGCAATAAGTTACAGTATTGTAGCTTCTGATCATTACACGTAGAATAGTTTCTGTTGTCCACTAATAGAAATCTTGTAAAAACACTAACCTAACTTGCATGGTTCGTATTTTCAACGTCATTACAACAATGACAAGTTGACATCCTATTCGCGTAAGGTATCCTAAGTGACAAGCAGCAAGGACGCAGTAGAGTATCAGAGGGTTCGTTGCGTTGGTCTTTTTATCGGACCGACCCCCTGACTGTGATGTCAGGCCCTGACACCATCCATTACTGTATAAAACCACCGTCTATGATGCTAAGTTGACAAATATTTCTTTGCTTTCTTACGGAGTACATCACTGTAGTACACCAGCTTCCGGGGATTTTGTATCCAGAATCTCTACCTGGGCTTTGCCCCTGGATCCCACTGGGGGACCACGTCTGTTCCCAGACGCCTGATGAGCTCCCTCCCCAGATCTTGCATCCGCCCGTTGTCTGCAAGCCAGATTGACGTCGGTATGTATGATACACTAATTATGTGAAAAACGCTAGGGAGCAAGTATGCGAAGGCAGTGACAGATGACATTTAAAAGAAATCTGCGGTGGAAACTAGTAAATAAAGGTGAAAGATTTTTATTAGCTGCCATCATTGACTTTTTGTGCAGTTTTATTCAGCCCATTTAAAGCAATTGTATTTTCCGACCAAAGACTATAGGCCTAGATATGGACAAATAAGCACCGTACCGTATGATTTAAAGCTCAGTATTTTTACACACACACACACACACACACACACACACACACACACACACACACACACACACACGCACACTGATTTCTGGCATTAAAATGTATTCCATACTGATTTAGAGAAACAGAGAAACGATAACTTCGATAAGCTGACGAACTGTCAGTTTGTTGAATTATTTTGGATTGCACAAACTGCTATAATTGTTTACTACAACATACCACGTCCTACGTTGTACTCTTTTTACTGCGATTAATTTGTCGTTTTGTATTTTATTTTACCATTATTATGGTAAATAAACATTTTCAGAGCGCGAGGCTTCTGTTATATTTTCTGAAGAGGGCTTGGGTCCGAGGGGTTTAAAGTCCGTTCTCTAAATCCGTCCGTATTCGCCGTGTATCTGATATTGACGTCACTAATCAATAAACTCATTTTCGTCCTTGCTTTTGCACCTGGCGTTTCCTAGCAACTTCAAGTGCTACGCTAATATCCTGTCTCCGCGTGAGTCCATCCGCGATATAATTAGTTTATCTTGCGCAGTTTAGTACGCCGTAATGGACACATATTGATTGACGGACTTTGAAGAACAGTGTTAAGGGGAAGTCTTTGAAGGCGACAATGGTTTTACGTGATCAGTCGTAACCTGCGAGCTGATGTAACTGCGCTACGTTGTGCGTGTATCTGCATGTGTATGTATCTGCATAATAAATCAACGACTAAAATACTTATATACTAGTAATATATTTTGTGGACAGTTTGATAACGAAAAATTAATACAAGATCTCTAAATCTGATAGCTGTTTATATGGTCCAATTCAAAATGATCCTAGTCGAAATGATTTTCCAGGCACGACTGGTCTAGAAGAGATCGATAGCGAACAACGTCGGAAAGCTTGTTATCTGCAACCCACCGTGTCCAAAGAACTGCATCACAATAATTCCAACGCTGACATATGAACGACGTAATTTCACGACTTATGAGGTCTGAGATGTGATAGATAGCAAGCGAACACATTTTAGTCACATCCGCCAGTACACAGTTAACAGTTTCATACAGCTTTCTATTAGTCAGTGCAAGCTTAACAGCTGGCGATTCTCCGAGATAACGAGGCAGAGATGTTGCAGTCGCTGTGACGTGCGTTTGCTGCAGACGACATCCAGGGATGCCGGCCTGAGGTCATCACCTGTATAATGTATGTATCAGACCATGGTGCTGGTTTCAAAGCTTCTCTCCTCCATCCTCTGTAATCGATATGAAGCGTCGGAGGCAATCGTTAGTAACTTAAGATCAAACTCCACCAGAACGGATTTGTTGTGGATTGTTGTACAACGATCCACAACAAGCTGTGAATTGTTGTAGACTGTAGCCATTTTGCTGCCATTTTTGTTCAAGATGGCGAACGAAAGTGTCTTTCCCATTACTTTGGCCATTACAAGCCGTGATATTCCGTGATGCTAACACTACAACTGTTGACACATATATACACCGACACGTGTCACTGTGATGGTAGTCATAAACAAATGTCCAGAGTAATTTGCCAAGCGACCGCATCGCCGTCCTGTCACCCCTAGTGGTGGCGAATGCATTCAGCCGCCGCGTGCACTGGCCAGGCTCATTCGCCTGTGGTAGGTACGTTAAAATGTGTCAGCATATGTCCTCCCTCTAAAGTACCCCTTCACGTGAGGATGTGGACCCCCAACTAACACAATACACCGACGAAAAGCTCTTACCCTGTGCAGTATACAGGTGTAGTTCGTTATAAAATCGAAATTTGTATTTACTAGAAATCAGCGGTTACAAACTTTGTTTTTTTTCAATTCAAACAGCAAAATATGCCTCGCAGCTGCATGCGACTGCCTAAACGCTTTGGCGACACGCTTCAACCAACGGCAGCACATCGCTAAAATAGCACGCGCAGGCAATAGATATACGCGAATCGTTTAATGGTTTAATGTTGAAAATATTTCCGGCTGCAAACGATTGAATGATTCGAGCGCGGGCGGGAGCGATGCGGCCTTTTGTAAAAATTTCTTTGACCACTTGTTTTATTACTGACGAACGTCTACACGTGTTTACAGTTGAAATGTTCGGGTTACGTCAGCAGAATACTACTACGGAAGTCATTCACACAAGATTTAACGTATAACGCTTGCATAACGTAGAGAAGGGCAATGAAAGTAGTCAATGCCCGTGACCGATCGAAGACGGACGTTACAAAAAGGGAAGAAACAACTAAGGTCTAAGGTCTTAGGCTGTATGCCATATATTTTTTCTGTCACTCAAATATATTGGACAGAATTGGACAGCCGATGATCGCCGGCAAAGCTGCGTCTCGGCGTTCGCGCAACAATGGACGAGAAGAATTGAATTTCACGATGACCATACCGTGCACCGTCCGTAGGCGTGATCCCATTAGTCCGGCGATCCGTTCCGTCGACTCGGCGTCTCGTCGGATTGGATTTGCTAATCCACGTCGTCTAATGCGTCAAAAACGGATTCAACTTCGTCGTCGTATAGGACGTGATCACGCTCCTCGCCCCTCCCCCGGTAAGAAGCGCTCCGAGTCCGAGCTTTACTGACGGATCAATCCAATGGACGTCGCTGGAGATACGACGTCAGTGGCTGCGTTTTTTCTCCAAACGCGATTAATCAAGTCCCAGACGAGATCACTCGGACGAGATTAATCTGCTGCGGCGTTAAAAACGAATAAGCAGTTCTGGTCTGTTTGCCATGACGTTGCTAGGAGCAAACAGACCGGAACAACACGTGGGTAAATGCTAAATTTACTAACTTAACTATTAAAATACGGATTACGAAAATCTGTCATAGCAGAGATAAATTTTTATAAACACTACCAAATCTGACAAAACAGTACATATACATGCATTTCCACAAAATTCCCATTCTGCATTTAGCCGCGCAATAAAACAGTAAAAAATGGGCGTGGCACGCCGTCCAGTTTCGTCGCATGTTTTGGTCAGAGCAAAATCAGAGCGGTCGCGGTCGGACTGATCTCGTCTGGAGTTAAAAAAGCGGAGCGAATCGTTCACACGTAGAATAAAACGGCCCCAATACCAGACGGGATGACTGTAGTTTTTCTGACTGAGAAAGAAGGCACGCTTTCTGTGAGAGCTTTTCTTCACGTATGCGGTTAGTATAGCGGTTGCTTCAACGTTATCGACATCCGTTCTTTTAGCGTCCAGCTGCAACGCGTCCAGCGAACCTGAATAGAAACGTTTATAGCTTTCGGCGAGGCCATTTCGCCTGCGCACACCTGCTAGGCGGAGCGCGCAATCAACGCCGTTACAGCAGCAGACCATACAGCCATATGAGTCACCGGCTCCTGGGATGGAATGCAGCGACCAATCGCCGGGAACGAATCGCAGTTGTCGCCGCATCTAAACGCGTGCGGTTCGCCGATAAATCAGACAGCGAAGAGTAACCAGATTAGTAGCGTGGCACGGCACGGAGACCCTATTCACATTTTTATGGTCGCTGTCATTAGAGCTGAGCTTCGTAGGCGCCTAATATCGACATAGCGCGTCATTAGCGTAGTGATTAATTCGACACTGTCTGAGATAACAAACTGTCGCTGCTGATACCATTATATCCGAGCGACAACTGTATTTTTGTACGTAGGCTTGTATAACACAGCCCTTCAGCTTTGCGACGTACCTGGCCCATTCGAATATTGAATACTTTACAGAACACACGTGTAGAAATCTTGCCTTGAATCCTACGGTACGGTTCTCGTTTGCACGGATAGCAGTTTCCTCCGGAGTCCGGACAGAGGTCACCTATCAAGAAATACACTAAAGAAGAAGAACAGGTCTCGAAAATCTTTACGGTCATGGTAGAATCACAACGGCGTGACAGTGTATAGCCACTCGTGCAGCAGGTACTGGATCAATGACGTTTCACGCTTTACAGCTCTTTGGCCGGCTCTCTTTCTTCAGAATTCTAAGAAATTCTGTTACGATTTACACAGCTTTCACTATTGACATAATTCACAAGAAGCTCAGCCAATGTACCGTAGAGGGACCGCGCGATACGCTATGTCAGTAGAAATCTTGTCAATTAACGTTTACGAACTAGAAACCGGGACCAACATGTTTCCCGTCCAGCATGCGCAAACGAAACGGTGCATTTCTTGCTTACTTACAGACTGGCTATGCTACTGCCACCTATCGAATGATCTTTAGAAAACAGCGCACAGCGCATTGTAGCTTACGTGCACTCACCACCCATGCGCAAATGAGCCACAAGATCTCAGGGGTTATTGGACCAAAATTCACGAAACTTTTACCAGACGTAGAAGAATAATCGTAGATGTTAACACAACGACGTTGTCGACGTTGCAATACTCCCATCCGTTGTAAAATGCCAGCACAAACAACAAAGGTGGGGGTATGCTCACTGGTAACCGTCTCGCGCCACAAAACTGGTTGCCATGACAACGTATTTTGACTGAAGTTCATCAAATTCTTAGCCGTAGTAATTTTTCGACGGTGTTAACGCAACAACACAACAATCCACGTTGCGATCCGTCCACCCGTTGTCGAATGACAGGGGCGACATTCAAAAAAAAGAAAGTAACATCAGCAAAACAAGCCCGCCGCTGGCATTACCGCCGTTTACCGGGTAGGTTAAAAATCCCACTTGTAAGGCTTAGAAAAGGCAAATGACTTTGAAGATCATTCAAGGTGATCGAAACTGCTCTCATTCCATAGGTGATAGATCACTTCCTATTAATGCTGTGTAGCAACAACTGATGACACAACGACCGACCGCCGATCTACACATATACCTCCCCTTTCCGTAATAATGGTGTCATTCGATAAGCCACATACGGTCTCTATAGTCGATTGGCTCAGCATTGATTGCTTGATGACGACTTCTATTGTTTTAACACAATACCAGCTTGTGATGGACGGACAGACAAACAGACGGAATTTCTATATCGGTATCGCGCTCTGCATAGCTGTGCTATGCTGACGCGCGATACACATCGTGGTTTCGCAGACGTCGGATGTGGAACTGCGTGGAACTGGACGCGAGTGACCAAGTGGACATCGTACTGGTACGACGAGTGCACTCTCAATCGATCCTCAGCAAAACAGTTGCTTCCTTGACCGCGTCTCTCATTGCCGCGGTCGTTAATGGAATGACGATTCGGCGAGGACGCCGTCGCACGAGACAAACTCTGTCTGCACGCAGCAGCATATCGAAGCATACGGGAGCCGAGCTCGGAGTCTGTAGGCTTAGCTTAATTGCAATACACCACCTACGTGCTCGCATGGCGCCCTACCAAGCGCCGGGTAAGACGGACATCGCGATTCGCGACAACCGTCGGCGCCATCTGCGCAGGTGCGTCATAAAACGTTGCTCCGTCCCGCATTGACCCCCCCTTCGACTTTTCGTTTCCGTTTCCGTTTCCGCGTCAGTCCCGCTGCATTTCTAGAATCCGCACCGCTTCAACAGTTGCGTAAATCGTAACCGAATTTCACACAGGCCTAATTCTGTAAAAGTAGGGCTTGCCAAAGAACTCTAGTGTTGTAGAAGAGAAGCCATTTCTCCATACGAACGTGGTCGACACTACGCGGCGGCGTGGCGTAGTGGTAACGGCGTTGGTCGTATCAACGAAGTTACTCTACGTCAAGCCTGGTTAGTACTGGGATGGGTGACCGTGTCCGGGTTCGACTCCCGGCGGCGGCACTTTATTTCGGTATGTAACCAGCCATCCAGGTCGACTCAGCCTTCTACCCTCCGTGGGAC
>Ga0209780_1002568_pt1 | contig 12986 bp, 8 predicted proteins | sample WorMetexBAHAMAS2_FD_187384 | JGI IMG/M metagenome (GOLD analysis project Ga0209780, IMG submission 187384) | Marine gutless worms symbiont microbial communities from Max Planck institute for Marine Microbiology, Germany - Inanidrilus exumae... | ecosystem: Host-associated > Annelida > Digestive... | reverse complement strand
TTGCATGCTTTCTTGTTTGAATGTTAGCCTACAGATCACGGAAAATTGTCTTTACGCTAATACAAAGAAGACAGAGAAATCACAGTGGAAACAACAGGTTTGTCAGCTGGATAGTCTAAGTAAATTACGTCGCGATATAGATAATATGAGCTGTGCCTAATGCTTAAAAATTGATGGGACATTAAAGTGAGTTGCCTTGTAAGGGTGTACAGATTCACATCACAATGGTCATAACAAAATGATTTTTGCTGTTTCCTACGTGTGATAAATGACTAGACCCTTACACTTTAGTGTTAAACTGATGATCAGTTTTTGTTGTTAATTTTTGCTGTTTTTTTAGTATATAAAAGGCGCTGTATAAATACGCTTCCTTCCCTTTCCTTGCCCGCCTCTCAGACTTCGGCACCACGGCATCGACGTGGATGCCTTCACCACCTCGACTGCCTGCTGTCAACTTCACCTTTCACCACCAACATGTAACCAGCTCATCAGTAGGGGCTACCGGTTATACCCTGCAAGTTTCATCGCCGTTTATGAGATATCGTGGTAACAACATCCGCACAAAGCGACGAACGAACAATTCGAATGAATGGACAGCCCCCAAAAACATAATACCTTCGCCAACACTGTAGAGTGGCGACATTGACGTAAATCACGGGGGGACGGGTGGGACAAGTCTCCCCCAGAATTTGGAGTGGGGGATAATGCCAATTGGATAATGCTAATGCCAATTGTCCCCCCCCCCAGATTGTGTCAAGTTTCAAAATTTCAAACACCAGATTGCTTCCAAAAGTACATCCTCAACGTCCACCAAATCACCACTTAAGCACTTAAGGCGGAAAATTCAACATTTTTCTGGCAAGGACACGGACAAAGGACTGCTCAGAATGCACCAAAACATGCCATTTCAAGTTTAAAAAATCATTTTCGGGGGCTATGCCCCTCACTAAACCCCTCCCCCGGTGAGAAGGGGGATCTCATCCCCACACCTCACCCTTCGCCCCTACCAAGCCTTCTGGATCAATCCAACGTTCCCCCAGAATTCCAGCTAGATTTACGCCGCTGGATAAAGAAAGCATAAATACATGTCAATTACTACTAGAACTATCATCTCAGTGTTTTGACACCGCTGGTTAAGTCGGAAAAAAGAACATACAGTTTACATAAACCAAAGATTCACTGCCACAACATTTGGGAAAAGTCAACAAATCAAGAACTGGAAAACCCAGTTTCACTTGGAAAACGGCCGCTAAAACAAAGGTGACATTTCTAGCCACGCCGACGGCAGTCGCCGGGGTGAGGTTTTCACCGGAGAAAGGGTTTTCACCGGGATGAGATTTTCACCCGCGTTTACTGTTCCGCACGACATCAAAAAACAGATGCAGCTAGGATCACCAAACTTGACATAGAAATGTTCCACGATGAGTCCTGGAAACCCGTTTATTTTGGGGTCAAAAGGTCAAAGGTCAAGGTCACGATTCATAAAAACATTGTCGGCGTGGGTGTTTGCACTCTTGTGAGTGCTGGCTTCTTCTAGTCTCATTATTATTAGTAGTATTAGTTTTTTGACTCAGCGGTACTCTTAATTCCCAAGGAATAAAAAAATTGCGCTGTGCACAGGAAAAAACAAGCTGGAATGGTCATTACTTCTTCTCATAAATTAAACTGTCGTGTAGTAGAATAGCATTGAAACGCTGAATAAGATAGGAGAGTCACCCCGTCATCGCCTAATTGAACAGAAATCTCGCGACCAAGTTTAGAAAGAAAAGTACAACCAGACTCCTTAACCGAACCCAGCAATTCCACGGCAATTGACTGGGATATACTGGAATGGGTGACCCTATTCGGTATGTAATCAGCCACCCAGGCCAACTCAGCCTCCTACCCTCAGTGGGACGGGAAATGAACACCAGCCAAAGTTCAGTGAGGCTCTGCAACTAAGGAGTAAAGGCAGGATGGCTCATTCCATTCATGGGTAAACGTGTGGGTAAAGTAAAGTATACATTGATTTGTATAGCGCATATTCCCAATTAACTACCTCTAATGCGCTCAGACATGGATCACACAGTTTTACCTGCAAATTACACCATGCCTGCCTTTAGTCCCCAGCTGCAGAGCATCACCGCCCTTTGGCTGGTACTCATTTTACCATCACACGGAGGGTAGAAGGCTGAGTCAACCTGGGTGGTTAGTTACATACCGAAATAAAGTGCCGCCTCCAGGAGTCGAACCCGGACACGGTCACCCATCCCAGTACTAACCGGGCTCAGTGTAGGTTAACCTTGTAGATCGATACCAACGCATTACTATTACGCCAAACCGCCACTGGATGGCAGGTAAAGCTGTATAATTCCTCGTTAACATGCGCCATACCTGAGCACTTTAGAGTTCAGTATTGTACATGTTATAACGCGTTATACAAAATATAATGTCCTGTTCTGTTTACTTAGCTATGTGAATAAAATATAGTTTGTATTCTACCTTGATTCATTCAAACACATCGCGCTCCTGCGGGCGCTACAAGCAACTTGACAAATTCTGATAAGACATAAACTTATGATAAATACGATGTGATATAAACTTAATTAGCATGCACCAGATAACTTAACAGGCGCCGGCACCGCTGAATGCACGATTAAATAAAATTAGCCCTGTACGGGACTGACGGTCGACTCTTCACAACTGAATTGAACTGACGTTTGTGCCAACTTCAAAGTCAAGTGACACAAAAACTAGGACAAAGATCAAAAATCCGGCCCCATCAAATTTAGATATCATGTCCTAATTTAAGAATCAGTGGTCAGTTGCCAGCTCCCATTGTAAATGGCGGAGGAGATAGCTTTTGAAAATAACCGATTTCCAACTTTAAAAGGCTCGTGACCTTCATCTTGACGTTGGATCGGGTCATACTGCGTACCGTCGTGCATCACTCATCGACCTCTACCTACATGCCAAATTTCATTGAAATGAAAGGAACTTTTTTGTGGACGGACGCACGTACGGACGTACGGACGAACGGACATTAGAGACCCACTTTATTCGGTCATCTCAGAAGAGTCGACCTAAACATGTAAAAAATAATTCAACGTACACCGAGTGTAAACAAATCAGAACCAAAGCTAACTACAGAAGCGCTGCTTATCCAAGTGCTGCCATCTATCCATCACCTGCCGAACATGCACAGCCTTTCTCTCACCTGTCGGACTTGGATCAATATCAAGACAGATTAGGTCTGTGATACACCTTGTGGCTTTCAAAAAATAACAAACAATATCATCATCTCACACTACACCGGCCAGCTTAAGTCATTTACACAAAGTCACGTGACCTCAGTCGAAATTAGCCCTACATTTGGAGTTGCTACTACTGATTGGTACGTTCGTTATAGCATTGGACTGATAATGGTGCTGTCACATATCAAATATGCAAAGTAACAACTGTATCACTTGGGCAGACTCCAGTGTTGTTATGTAGACGCAGACCAAAAATAAATCAGACTAACTACTCTGATATCTACGACTGCCTTGTTTATTATTGTATCACTTGCCTTTTTTCGAATTATGATAATAACAAGGCAGTAATAGATATCAGACTTCGCCCGCACTGTGCAATCCCACCACCCCGTTTGCGGCCAATAAGCTGCATCGCCTGTGCCCAGTACTTTTCCGAATACTATTCGCACTTGCCTGGCATACTGAATGATCCCGTCTGCTACACGACGTTATTGGTGATTAAATGATCCCGCTTGCAGCGAATGCGACAGCGACCGTTGCAGCGAAGATTGACAATACTTATGAATGGTCCGGACAACCCGGAAAATTGTCCCTCACCAATGGGGGATCTGCACCCCCATCTAATACATGGTTCCATGGACCCACCCGAGTCTTCATTCAAAACGGCATGTTGATCAGTTCAGCAGTTTTCACACAGCGCACGGTATAGAGTCCCATTGCTTTACAATGGGCCGCTACGTTTTCCACAAAAGAATTGCCGCTTCCCCTTGGGGGAATAGGGTACCCCATCTAACACAGGTACCTATGGCCCACCCGAGTTTTTAACCCAAACGGCATCTCGATCAGTTCAGCCGTTTTCGTATGGGTTCCAAATGCTCTGCTGTACAATGCATTGTCAATGGTGAAGAAAACCCCCAAAACTGCCCCTTCTCCTTGGGATTTCGTCACTCCACCGGAGGAGGACCGAGCCATGGCTATAGGCAACATGCACAAAAAAGTTGGTTAAGACCGCGTGTGTGTTTCGGAGATATGCTCTCGCCGACAGACAGACAGACACACACACACACGCACACACACACATACAGACACGCACATTATAATACTTCACCACCGATCCTGCAGGCGAAGTTATGATGGCTAATTCAATTCTTGCACTAGATACACTCATAGTTAGTAAGATAATCTTACAGGATCTTAAACTTATTAGCGGATAGTTTCTGTGTAACGGATACATAAAATTAGAAACAATATCATGCCTTGTAAACATAGTAATGTTGATCTAACCTAAAGTTACAAATCTAAAGTTCCTATGACCTTTCGTTTAGAACTTATAGACGGTATGTTGACTCGGTAACCTATGTGTCAAACTTAACCCGTAATCTCACAGATGATCTACAAATAATGCTTGACATAAGCAACCTTCAACTCAGCTTTTGTTTTCTAGGATTATGCACAATTTGGTATAAAAATAAAGCCGTATGAACAGAAAATAAGAGGTCAGAGAATTTTTACAAAAGACCGTATGCTGTTATTGATAAACGAATGATCCGTTTTGCTGCGTACATCACAGCGGCGACTCCCAATGCTTCTCAACCACCAACAATTGCCATTTCACGTCGGTGATCTCGACCCCTATCTAATACATGGTTCCTTTCGCCCACACGAGTCAGCCCCCCCCCCTCCAAATGGCGTCTCGATTGGTTCAGCCATTTCTGCAAGGCTCACGAACGTGATTAACAGACAGACACACAGACAGACCACGCTACTCCGTCTGTGGCAATAGGCCGCATCTAGCTGTTACTGTTACTGTTGCGTCACCGTCGCACGCAGTTCGGCCGTCGGGCCTTCTCTGTTGCGGGTCCGATGGCCTGGAACGCACTGCCAGACAGCATCAGAGATACGGTGCTGTCAACCTGCTCTTTCAGACGTCATCTGAAGACTCTTCTCTTCTCCTTTCACTAGCGCACCAGCGCATTAGAGGCTTTGCGTTTATGCGCTATATAAATCCACGATTGACATTGACATTGACTGCGATGCGGTCTAATAATACCAAAAGTGATGCTTGACAAGAACAGACTAACAGTACCACTAGTAGCCGGATGAGATGGAGGTGAAGTCTTGTAGCTCGACTCTGAGTGTTCAAAGCCGCTGTCATAGTTTGGAGAGTTCAGTGAACTTGGAGAGTAACTTGATGATGGCCTCGTCCGCTTGGGTACATGCTCCTTCCGTGGACGACTTGCCGCGTCATTGCATCTAATTATGCACAACACACACACAGACACACACACACACACACACACAGACACACACACACACACACACACACACACACACACACACACACAGACACATACACCATCTTTAGGTCGACTCCACCGAGTCAACCTAATAAAGTGGGTCTCAAACGTCCATCCGCCCGTCTGTACGTCGACAAAGTTTCTTTGATTTCAGTGAAATTTGGTGCGTAGGTAGACGTCGACGAGTGATGCATGACGTATGACCCGATCCAAGGTCAAGGTCATGAGCCCTTGGAAGTCGGAAATTCGGCCATTTTCAAAGGCCATCTCCTCCCCCATTTACAATGGGGGCTGGCAAATGACCACGGATTCTTAAAATAGGGCACAATACCCAAAGCTTATCGGGGCGGGATTTGTTACTTTTGTCCTAGTTTTTGTGTCACGTGACTTTGAAGTTGGCAGTAAGTAGGAGTCGACCGCCACTCTCGTACAGGGCCAATTTATTTGTTTCTAGTTCCACTTATTGAGTTAAGGTTTCACGTCCCACCAGACACAAAATAGGTCATTTCGGAGACGTTCTTCCCAGTCGATCTCTTGGTTTAGTAGTGAAAAACTGAAACAAACACAACAAAAGCAAACACGCATCCGTACATACCTGTACTAAGTAAGTAAGTATATTTGTACATGGCACAAAAAAGCAACAGTCACTATTGCTACTTACAATTACAGTTACTACAACATAAAATTAACACAAACAACTAAAGCCAGGTTTTGTCCCCTCCAACGACCTCCGGCCTGGAAATGGAATGGGTCTATTCTGGAAGGAGTAGATAGATAAGTCAGGAAGTAAACAAGTAAGGAAGAAAATAAGTAAGAAAGACAGCATAAAAAAGAAAGTTAGGTAAACACACAAACAATTTATATAGCGTCAAAATCAACAAATGGATCAAGGCACATTACCATCCCGGAGCCCGCATGGGACAGAGTGACATGTTAAATATCACGATAGCATAGCCATGAATGGTCACTCACTCAGTACTAACCCAGCTCCATGTCAAGTAACTTCGTCTGCTTGTTTGTTTGACGCGTACAAGCCAGAAAAACATTACAACATGACCACATCAACAACTAGAAATGCGTGGCAGAGCCCAGCGTGTAGCCCGCCCGGTGCAAACGCGCCTGCAAAACTTACTGGACCAATGTGTTAATGCACTCATCCCCCCATCAGTTGTGCAATGTCAGCGTGCACAGGATGACGGTGGGGTATGCCACTTTTCGCCGACTGGCGCCAAAAATTGGTACCCATAGCAACGTCCCTTGAGCAATGACGAAATAAATTAGCCCCGTACGGGACTGGCGGTCGACTCCTACTTACTGCCAACTTCAAAGTCACGTGACACAAAAACTAGGATAAAAATATAAAAATCCGACCAAATAAGCTTTAGGTATTGTGCCCTAATTTAAGAACACGTTGTCATTTGCCAGCCCCCACTATAAATGGGGGAGGAGATAGCCTTTGAAAATGGCTGAATTTCCGACTTTCAAGGACTCGTGACCTTGACCTTGGATCGGGTCATACTGCATACCGTCATGCATCACTCGACGACCTCTACCTACATACCAAATTTCAGTAAAAATTAAGTAAGTAACATCAGCACATCCTATAGACGTTTGTCATGCCAGAGGCTAAACAACAATAATGACAGTGACAGACTTGCGTCTCAGTGTGTCTTGTAGCGACTGCAGTACATCAAGTGATTGTTGATGATAGGAGACTTCAGCATCAACGAACGCAGCCAACTGAGACAACTGCTCCACCTGCAATTGTTAACACAGCAAGTCAGTTAGTTGGAGTTTAACGTCCCTTTTCAGCACAAATATGGCTATATAAGAGACGAAAGGTCAGGGGTGAAGAGCTATCCCTACCCACTGATGGAAGGTCAGCGATATATTAACCTCAACCTTGGCTGCCTTTTTGTTCAGCAGCCATCCAAAAAGGGAAAAGGGATCGAGAGGCTCATTTAAATTACTACGCTAGCACCTACAACAGGGGAAGACAACTATCGCACCGCAAGACAAAACTAAATCAAATACGACAAAAAGAAGCATGCACCTTTAACTTTAAAATGCATATACAAGACATAATCAACATACACAAAAAACTGAAGCCAGATTTAGTCGCCTTCTACGACATTCAGCCTGGAAATTGAGTGGTACTATTCTTGTAGAATTGGTAGGGGTGGAAAAACAAGAAAATAGATGAAGCGAGTAAGAAAGGAAAAAAAAAGTAAAAGATACTAAAAGATAGAGTAGATAATGGGGAAGTGTGTAAGTGAAGGGACAGGGGGATTGCCCCGGGCCCACATGGACACGGGCCATTATCACAACAAACACTCAAAGCTACATCAACAGCCAACAGCCCTAGTCACAGGTCAGACAACACCTGAGCTATGGTGATTGTCTGGAGGGTAAGAGGGGAGATTATTTGACCAGCTCTGTGCTGTTGTGCATCATAATTGTGCACATCATAGGCACACCTATATAATGAGCAGTTCGTACACAGTCGACTGGATCGGGCTTTGATCTTGCTTGGCTTAGCTGTCTTCCGAGCACCTCTTTGTCTTCGGTGTACTTGGTGCTATATGTAAAACAAAATTTTGATTACATCCCTTTCTTTACCCTTTAGCGTGCTGAGCCTGTGGGATTGGCCCTTGACCTGGAAGACTATCATCCTTCAGTGCTATTACACTGTTGGTTGGGTCATCTGACCTGTAAAATCGTCCCCGAAATGACCTATAATGTGTCGAGTGGGATGTTAAACCCTACAACACCATACCTAGTCACAGGTGATGGTATCAAACAGTCGGCATACGGGCTGCGGAGGCAGTAGATGGATTAACGAATCATAAGGTCCAGTTGATCAATGACTCTTCAGTGTTTTGGTTCTGCGATGGGAAGCGACTGACTGATTGAATTCAGGTTCTACGTCCCACTCGACACAAAATATTTCATTTAGGAGACTTGAGTTAGTATTGGAGAAACTGAACCCAGCAAAATAAAAGCAAGTAACGCAGGAATAAAATGATCTATGCCAACACAAAAAATGCTCAACCTAAGCAAACACACAAACCATATCTAAACCTAAACCAACATGCAAAATTAAGAACTGTTCACGCGTGTGTGTGTATCATTACATACAACTGTCATACACAATACAACGCAGAACAGATCTGATTACCTAAACTCCTAAACTCCAGACTCTTAACTTTGAGTATGTAAAGCAGATAATCCAGGTACACCTGGTTGATTGATTGAGTTAAGGTTTTACGTCCCACCTGACACAAAATAGGTCATTTTAAAGACGTGCTTATCGGCCAATCTCTTGGCTTAGTATGGAGAAACTACATTTAACACAACAAAAACCAAACATTATCCATGACAAAGTATACTATAACACAAAATAAGCACAAAAATTAAAGACAGGTTTGGTTGCCTCTTACGACCTCTGGCCTGGAAATGTAACGGGTCTATTGTTAAGAAAGTAAGCACAAAGAGAGAAGAAAGTAAATAGGAAAAAGGAAGTTAAGTAAACACACAAACAAACAATTTATATAGCACTGAAATCAACACATAAATCACGGTGCATTATTGTACCGGAGCCTGTACAAGGCAGGTAAATAAGTAAGGAAGTAAGAAAGTAAGCAAGGAACTAAATAAGCAAGGAAGTAAGTAGGCAAGTAAGTAAGTAAACGATTTATATAGCACTGGAATCAACAAATGAATCGTGACACACTACATGTACGGGTCGGGTTCACTCGGAAAACAGTCTTCAAACTGCTACGTCCACGAGACATTGTTGAGAACACAGTCTCAATCACCAGGCCAAATGTTCTTCTAACGGACAAAGTGCAAATAAGGAAGTAAATACAAGAAAGTAAGCAAGTCCAAACCTCATTTTCCAGGAGGTTAACCATTGCCGTCTCCGCGAGCTCCTTGCTCTCTTCAAACTTCTCGGCAGCTTGTTCAATCTCAAAGTCCGTCACGGTCGTCGCTGAAAGTATTTGCACGCAAATTATCTACCGCAGTCAGCAAGGTCACACATTTTCTGATATTACATTACATTAGAGTTATTTAGAGTGACCTAAGTACAAGACTGCTAAACCACTACTACACGGCGTACAGAATTAGAAACGGAAAACAGTTAGTTGTTTCTTTGTGTAAATTAGGGGTAAACTAGAAGATGAAATTCGACGCCCCAGAGTCGACGCGGATGCCTTCGCCAACTCGACAGCTTTCAACAGCCTTGATCTTTGACCTTTGACCTCTAAAATCTACAGAGGTCATCAGTAGGGCTAATGGTTATTCACTGTATGTTTCATCAAGACTGCGCAAGTAGTTCATGAGATATGGTGTCCACAAGATCTGACCTCAACGGCCCGTTGTGACCTTGACCTTTCACCTTTAGAATCCAATCAGGTCAGCAGTAGACGCTAGTGAATAATCCCGGTATGTTTCATCGAGATTGCTGAAGCCATTCATGGTATGTCATGGTAACAAGATCTGTCCAGATAAACAAACGGATAAACAATTACAGGGGTGTTTAGCAGAGCACATAACTCCCCCACCGACCCTGACCTTCCAAAATTTAATCACCTCGTCCCCTGTGGCCAAGGGTATGACTGACGAAATTTGGTAAGAATTGGACTCTAATTGGCGCCAGGAAGTTGTTCACAAAGACATATATATACACTTATATATCTACCTACATATCGACGCCGGCGAAAACATAACCCCCCATCACCTTCGGTGGGGAAGGTAATAAACTTGGCAACGGCGGACAGACAGCGCGAAAACAATGCATTCACTGACAGCGTTTTGACATGTCGGGTGGCAAAAGCATAAAGATGAGAGGATCGAATTTCCTAAAAGTGACTAAATTTATTACACACTAAATCAACGACTAACTGAAGACTCGGACATTAATTCTGGAGTCAACTCTCAAGTGAGATTATAAAGCGGTTAAAGCCAATGTCAATGCTAATGTTTACGATGTTATCATCACGGCAGACCCATTGTCAAAGATCAATCGTTTCACATGATGAATGCAGACTCAGAGCCAATCGGCTGCTGACTCTGGACGAACGGACCAATGTGGACTGTAAGTCCGCCAGTAGGATGGTATTCTCCGTATCCTCCATCACCAGTAATTACCAACAGCTCATGTTCATTCAATCATCCCAACAAAAGGTAAAAGGCTACACTGACCTGCAGTGTCAGGTATTATTATAAACACCACTGTTGGCACTGGTTGGCTGCGTAGCTCAGTGGTAGAACGCCGGTCTTTGACCGGTGAACTTTCCCTGTCCCACGCTCGACCTGTAGCTGATGGGTGACCACTTATGTGGGTAAACCATCCGCCATAAGGTCAGCCAACATGGGCTGACTCAGCCTCTCATCCTTTCGGGGTCGATAGATGAGTAGTAAGCTGATCCAGATGTGCGCCATCTTGCTCGGGCGACGTCATCTGGTGAATGCTTACGAAATTCATGCAAAATGGCTCATTCCATTCGTGGATAAACGTGTGGGTGGCAGGTAAAACTGTGTGAACCCGGTGCCATCTAGCCACGTGTCGCGCCGCTGGTGACTGTTAAGTCGAGTCTAAGCGTTCGTGCAATTGCATTTGTTCATGGTGAGATGCTATTACGGGATCTGTCAGTGTTTGGTATTATAAACACGACTGTTCATGGTAAGATCTCTCATGCATGCTACCACTAGACCACTGCAACGTGCAATGGAATATGGGCCAGTCTAGTTGCAAGCACGTTGCGAGTCCCAACACGGTGACTCAAGTTGGGAATTAAGACCCAAAATCCATGGTGCAAAAATGAAAAACATAACAAAAATACACTGTAGCTAAGGTAGATTTAGTTGTGCTGGATGACACAAAATTGGGTCTGTACTACATAGCAGGTTGCAGTGGTGGCATTAAATTAATGTTATTGTTATTATTGCAATGGAAACTATAAAGAAGGATAAATTGGCTTAAACAAGTAAATTAATTACTTAATTAATTACTTACAGTACATGTATGTGTACATTATATGTGCTTATATCCAGCATTCAAATTATTAAAAGTTGCATCTACATATTCGCCACTAGAATACTGGCCATAAAAATAATGCAGTAATACTTAGAAACTAAAGTAAATTATTATTCGTTGTTAAACTTTACCATCGTTAAATCGTTACCACATAAATCACTCAGATAATACTGAACCTGGCCTTTTAAAATGTAATAGGCACAGAGCAATACACTTAACACAATGTTAAGCCATTATGCTGGTATCATCATCATCATCATCATCGTCATATATCATAAGTGTTATCAAATTAAAAACAAACGACCAAACCAAATCAAAAGCGTGCAACTCACGATCTGCAACGAAACAAATAAAAAGTTGCGATAAGCAGCATGCAAAGAAGCCGATGTGTGCTATAACATATAACATATCCGTGTATTTGACAACTGTCAGAACGCAATTGATTACAGACTGGCATGAGTTAACATGCATTCTACACTTATCAACAACATGCCACAGCCAGACACGGCCATTTCATGCTTCAGCACAAAACAATATCTTAGTTAGTTAGTTGGAGTTTAACGTCACTTTTCAACACCAACATGGCTATATCAGAGAAAAAAGGTCAGGGGTGGAGAGCTATCCCTACCCAGTGAAGGAAGGCCAGCAATATATTAACCTCAACCCTGGCTGGATTTTTGTTCAGCAGCCATCAAAAAAGGAAAAAGGATCGAGAAGCTTATTTAAGTTATTACGCTAGCGCCTACAACAGGGGGAGACAACTATCACACCGCAAGACAAAAGTAAATCAAATACGACAAAAAAGCATGCATCGTTAACTAAAAAATACATATAACACCAAATCAAAAAAGCTAAAGCCAAATTTAGCCACCTAGTGTGACATCCGGCCTGAAAAGGGAGTGGGACTATTCTGGCAGAATGGGAAGGGATGGAAAAGCAAGAAAATAGATGAAGTGAGTAAAAAAGGGAAAAGTAAAAGATACCAAAAAATGGCATAGAAGGTGGGAAAGTAAAGATATAAGGGGGAAGTGGTTATTGCCCCGGGCCCACACGGGGCTCTAGAAGATGTACATTGATGCCTCAGTGTCAATGTGAATGCCTTTGCCACCACATACTTGAGCCAATGTGTGACCTTTGACCTCCAGAATCTAATCAGGTCATCAGTAGGGGCTAGTGAATATGCCATCAGTTTGATCAAAACTGTTCAAGCAGTTCATGAGATATCGTGGTAACAATATCTGACAGGACGAACGGACGGATGGGACAACCGAACAGCGAAAAAACATAATGCATGTTGAACAGCAAAGACATAAAAAACAATACACAAATCAACAGAAAAATGTCAGTTATAAAATTGAAAAATAAACAACAAAACTGTACAAGCAATAAACAAGTCAAGCAGCAATGCATGCAGTT
>Ga0209780_1002567_pt1 | contig 12987 bp, 9 predicted proteins | sample WorMetexBAHAMAS2_FD_187384 | JGI IMG/M metagenome (GOLD analysis project Ga0209780, IMG submission 187384) | Marine gutless worms symbiont microbial communities from Max Planck institute for Marine Microbiology, Germany - Inanidrilus exumae... | ecosystem: Host-associated > Annelida > Digestive... | reverse complement strand
ATCCACACATGCCGATCCTACGTCCACACGCCGCGCGATTTCACGAACGGCGCATCTCTAGCGCGGCTTTTGGCCCGCGCGCTCACTGAACTAAAAATAGAACGTCACTTTGACGTCAGTCAGGCCTAGGCCTGCGTGCTAGGCTAGGCTCCTGTTTGTCCGATTTTGGGCCTTCTGGGGGAGTAAAGTTCCCCGAAATGGGAGATTCTCTGCCCATGACGCCGATGAATCGCCGTGGATAAAAATAGCTCAGTAAACAAATCGATGATCAAAGTCACACATGCGCGGAAACGATTTATGCCATGTGTCTCGTTTAATATGCAAGACTCCTGCGTTACCTGACTGTTGATATGGCCAACTGTGCAGTCATCAGATCGATCTAGGCTACGCCTATGTGCTATGTGTGGTATATGACCTATATCGTAAAAATTAATGACGACATTGTTGAATATGACATTTCTATGACTGCTGAATGGCGGCTGCGTTAGTCTTTTAATGCATGGTTGTCGGTCGTTCTGTAGCCTATAAGCGGACAGTACGTAGGCGTCGAAACCTGGGTCCGGGGGGCTTGGGCCTCCTCACGTTTTTCAAAGCGGGGGCCTTGCCCCTCACTTTTGCATTAATTATTGCCCTACCAACATTGTAACGGACAATCTCATTCTTAGATACTGATATTTACATTAGTATTATGGTGTAAAAAACACCTCTGTAGAGACTTATAGGGGCCCATCGTATCATTGGGGGCACAACCCCCAAAGTTTCCCGGCACTTTGCGCCAGAAAATGGGCCCTTGCATATAAATTGCTTCCGTCGCCACTGAGACAGAACATTATATGCAGTTTAATCACGGAGGTTATCGTTTCCAATAAAAACCGCGCTGACAGATGATACGAGAGTAAATACTTGGATACAGGTAACTTCGCAGTCGCAAACAGATTTCGCGTTATGCCCGTATTACAACTGAGATAAAATGTTTTAGCTAAAATGTTTTATCTCAGTTGTGATACGGGCTTTAGCGGCGGTAGTCAATATGCTCACACGAAAAAATGCATTTGAATACACTTGACATAGACGAATGAGCGGTAAGATCTCTCAAGCATCGGAAATGATGCAATTTGATAAGCCTTGTAACATTTCTGTTAACATTCTGTATGTTAGTGATATCACTAACTTGCACCGTTTCCGAGATATTACCAGTTTTACCATACATAACTGCATCATTCAATACTATAGGCCTTCCACCGTGCGCTTTCCGATTTCTGTGAAAATATCTCAGTTTTATATGTGCCACATTTTTTGAAGTATAGAAGCTACATGTAGATATATAAACAAAATATCAAAATTTGCGGATTATTCTATGTCGATTTTACTTTTTTTAAAATTTGGTCGATTTGCTTACTTAAGGAATTCAGAATTTACGGGCGTCTTACCTTGGCCGTTGTATTTCCCCCAACAAATTTTAACGTCCCTAGCGGCGAAACTATACACGTCGGCTTCGAAAAAGTTACGGATGTGCTTGAATAGTATAGAAAACTCGTTTATCACCATGGCGAGTAGGCTTACTGCGATGCTCAGACTTTGCACGCCACTGCTGAACGAAAAATTTCAATGTTTTTTGTTTATTTTCTGTGTGTCTGCAAGTACATTTTTGAACGTTAATGTTTGTGAGTGCATTGCTGCTTCAGGTAATTTAAATTTTGAAACGGTTGTGAGGTTACTGGCCCCCCAGAAGTCACGTGATGCATCGATCCAAGTGAAATTTGATGCGGATGAGATAATGTTCCACGACGAATTTATTTTTGTTTGATTAAGAATAATTTCAGTTCCTCCTTTTCAACTCACCTATTCCTTTACCCATCACTTCTTCCTCTTCTGATTCACCACTCTGCTCATCCATAACTCTCTCTCACTTTCAGTCCCGGCTCAAAACCTACCTGTTTCACAAATCCTGTCCCCGTAGTTTCACTTCTTCTCGGACTGCATCCACGGACTTTTCCCCTGACCGGTTCTTCTGAGCTACTCGGTTTTTCCTTATTTTTTTCGTTTCTGTGCCGTGCGTTATAGACTAAGCTGGCGATATCGTCAGCTTTTGAGCGCACGTAGGCCTGTGTATTGTATCGTATCGCATGCGCGGGTATAGATGGATCGAAATATTGAAATTTTGTCCATAATGATACATAATGATCTTTTTGGTATTTTTGATCAACTACTAATGATTAATTGATTAATCGATAAATCACAGGAAATGGGAGGCGTAGCCCCGGCCAACATGGCGGTCCAGATCTGCCTTCGTCGCCGCTCACTAGGGCTGCCGCGAGTACTCGGTACTCGAGTAATAAACTACTCGAGTAGCATTCTACAACTACTCGAGTACTCGAAACTTTCTACTTCCACTTAGGCCTACCATTTCCACTTTCGCTCATCTTTTTTTCCAGTTATTTGCGTTTTTAAAATTTTATGTAAAATGCTAATGGACATTTTGTTTTCATATTTAGCCTGTACTACCAGTCCACTAGTCTAACTACGAATTTATGCTCGCAAGTTAGCGCCTGGTGAGTAACAGCGTCAATTCGGACACTGTTTACTTATGACTCCATAACTTAACCATTTACTTACTCAAATTGCCGCTTCCGGTTTTATTCCAGTACTCGAGTACTCGAATAGCAAATTACTCGATAGCGGCAGCCGAACCGCTCACTGCGCTCAGGTGTATGTTCGTGTAAAACGAGTCTCGGCTGCTCTTGCGGCTGGTTAGGTATTGACAGTCGTTGTAGGTTGTAGAAAACAAGCACCGCACAACACGATACGATGGAAGGTATTTGACGCGTACCGACAAGCTGACATCTGCCAGCTTAATGTACCGCACTGAAGCAAAATCAGACGTTGAAGATGTCTCCAATAGTTCGCTGCAGTTGGAAAAAGTTATTCCCTCTAGCGCTGCACCTTTCTGTATCGCTACTGATTCACACCAGAGGTATGTGGGATATTTTTGTAATTAGGCCTCATCGCAACGATAGCGGCCTGTTGCTACTGACGGAGTAGCGTGGTCTGTCTGTCTGTCTCTCTGTCTGTCTGTTGGTCACGTTTGTAAGCCCTGCAAAAACGGCTGAACCGATTGAGATGCCGTCTGGTGCTGATTCCGATGGGCCCAAGGAACCATGTATTGGATGAGGGTCTAGACATACCAAGGTAATGGACAGTCCACCTTATAGAAAAGAATGTAAATCACTACTCCGGCGGTTCAGACAGCAAGAAAAATTAGTAACTGCGACAGCGGGACGGCGGCAGCTGGCGGCAAAATTCCCGAGGGGGCGGTGTCACACTAATTTTTTTCCTGCCGTGACAAATTCGCCCCCTGCGATAAGGCAAAATTCATTCATTGTTGTCATTGTGACTATCATTATAAGCATGAATGAATACTCTCACATATCACCAGCTTTAAGCTAAGCTTGGTTGGAAAGTTTAGAGCGAAGGCGATACTCGTCACGTAGGCCTATGAACTTGTATTGTTGGCATGATCGATATCAAGACTTGACACACATCGTCCAACACTGTCGACCCTAACTATCGGCCGTCAATGGTGGCCGTCAATGGCGGCCGTCAATGTCCCGTTTTCTCGTTTTTGCGTTTTTTATTTTGCCGTTTTGATTTTTAAAACGTTGTAAAAGTAGCATGCAGATGCTTACAACACAAAGACGGTCATTTTCAGAAAACAGCAACGAATTAATTTAGGCCTATTTTCGTTTTGTGAGATTAACCTAAACAGTGTTATTGCCCGATTAGCAACTCACATCCAAACTAATAACTGTAAATTGTTTCACAGTTCACAGTACTTGGGGCTATGTTAGGCGTCAGGCATGTGAATTCAAATCAAATTTATTTGTGAATTGAAACGTTTTAATGGCCCTGATTCATTCAAGCGCCTCGTATTCATTCTTCTGAATGATTACGGCGCTTAATCAAATTTTATTACTTACTTTCTTACTTACTTAACGTTTGCAAACGTTTCTTTTATTTTTGTCAAGTTTTTTTACGTTTTTATCTTTTTTGTTTCAATTTAAAGTTTTCATACCTGTGATGATTTCAGACAATAAACTTTGGCTATGCTTCGATCATTTCGATGTTGACTTAAGCCTATTATTATGGCCTATTGTTGTCCTCTCATAGATCAAAATCAAAACAATTTATTAAACAAAAGGACCGATCGGCCACTTACACTGATATGCATGAAATAGATACCGGTATAGAAATCGTTTAAACTACATCACATAAATAGAAAATAGAAAAAAAAACATAAAACTGTCTATACGCGTTACGAACAACTAGATGTGTGTTTGTGAGTTGCAGTGGTCGAAGGCAACGCGGTTAACGACCGACTATTCACGGAGTTGTTTGAAACCCGGCATTACGATAAATATTCTTTTCCAGTCAAGAATATGTCTAAGACGATTGATGTTCAACTTGGCATTAAGCTGCTCAAGATTGCCGACATGGTCTGTATACAACCCACTCGCTTGCAATTTACGCTGTCTTCTCTATGGCATATCGACAGCAAATCTCCGTTGATCGAATTCATCAAAATCCTTAGCAATCGCGACTCATTCAACAAGGAGCTCAGATATCGCAGAGAGACCCGCGCGACGCTCTGTATCAGTTGTACGAATAACGCAAACACATTGCGTGTGATCCTGACGAGCAGTTTCAGCAACTGCCACGTTTTATTCCGCTACCTGCAGTTTTGTACACGCATCGTTGCAGTAGGCTCAGGGCCAGCGGAAGCGGTAGGCGAGGCGAGGCAGACACATGGAACACACACACACACACACACAGAGAGAGAGAGAGAAAGAGAGAGAGAGAGAGAGAGAAACCCTACGGCCTCGCACCTGTTTCCGCCGCTACTGAGTAGGCTCAACTATCGCATATCGAGCACGCGATGCTCCGTGTCACATACGATACGATACGATACGATACGGTAGATTAACGTGCGCTCAAAAGCTGACGAGATGGGCAGCTTATCTAGTGCACGGCACAAAAACGAACAAAATAGGAAAAAATATAAACAAAAACCGAGTAGCTCAGACGAAACGGTACGGGCAATAGTCCGTGAAGGCAGTCCGGGAGGAAGAAGTGAAACTACGGGGGGTACGATTTGTGAAACAGGTAGGTTTTAAGCTGGGAGTGAAAGAGAGAGGGGAGTTATGGATGAGCAGAGTGGTGAATCAGAAGAGGAAGAACTGATGGGTGAAGAAATAGGTTAGTCGGAAATGGAGGAACTGGTACCAGAATGAGATTGACAAGTGAGCCGTGCGTGTGATCAGCTGACTTCCATACAACCAACATTGTTGATGTCAACTAGACGGTAACTGTGATCAGCAATTTTCCACTGCCACCAACGTTGTTGAACACACCGCCTATTTCTCCGCCAGCGCACCGTCGTGGACGCGTACCACCATGGCGGATGAACACAAATTTTCGGCGGTAAGGCGTCTGAGCCGGAGACTTCTCGATCAACTTCATCTGCATTTGGCGTTCCAGTTGGGAGTGATACCATCGGAATTTCGTCGAGATCTTTCGCACCATAAAGCTAGAGTCCCTATGCTATCGTGCGTCAATGCCTTATTATCTACACATGCCGATAGGCAGGGTGTGGATATATCGTTCACTGTTTGTTTGTTTGTGTGTATTTGTTTGTTTGTTTGTACGGTTACGGCGGATTTCTCTGCCGAGGATAAAGCTAGCGGCGTCAAATTTTGCACGGCGGTTCATCGGCGTTCAAGGCAGGAAATCGCACATTTTTGTGAACTTTGTTCCCCAAAAGCCCAAATCGGACGAATCGGCAAGCGAGCGGGCCACGCCCATCCGCATGTCAACATTACCGTAGAGATGCGCCGACGTAAACGTCACGCTATTGAAATTGATGTCGATGCTGATGATGATCGCAGCAGTTGTCTAGTTTCAGCGACTGAGTTGTCAGCGACTGTCTGTGTTCGATACGGTGATGATGACGTCGTTTTGTTGTAGGATGAACAACGGGAAGTGATGCATGTCAGCTTGTGGTACCTCAGTGTAAGCATATAATGTACATGTCACACGCACTACGTGTTTAATAAACAGCAGCAGCACACTTGTAATCCGGCCTCTGGCAGCCAAACCCCAATAAATCATCAATAAAATATAAATCATCAATCACACATAAGAGACACAATGTAACTGTGTAGATATTCATGTGCATTCAATGCGTGCGTGTTTACAGAAAACGGGTGAGTAGTCCGTTACTGGCATACGATACGGTATATTTACTTGCACTCAAAAGCGGACGACATGGTCGGCCCAGTCTAGTGCACGGCACAGAAAAAAAATATGAGAAAAACTAAAAACAGAAACCGAGTAGCTCAGAAGAAACGGCCCAGGCAATAGTAACACGATGTTACAATAAAACTGGCCAAAACTTTATTAACTTTGTAATTAACCGAAACTTATTACTAAGTAGCGAAAATAATTAAGCATACATATCGACATTTTAAAATAGCATCCGGTTCTCCTTGAAAATATATAGTACTGATTATCTGCCAATTTCGGATAAATTTCTGGACTCACATTGTGAGAAACCACCTCTGCTACAGTATTTATTTATTATTAAATTGTACACAAATTCCAAAAAACATACAGACATAAAAACAATGATAAAACCTAATTTTTACCAAATAAGGAAATCAGCCGGTGCATAAGCCCGTGATAAAACATGCAATGTCGTCCGTATTAAACAGGGAACAAATGTCTGGATTTTTTTTGTAAACAGCAAGAAGTCTTATTACACAGAAACGTTGGCTGACATTTCAGCAGACACATTGGATGATTGGACAAATAGTTATTCCAGACCAAATTGCAATAATCGAATCTAGGGTTATACGGGATTATATGAATATTGAACAATACTTGTTATTCGTATCTTACAAGTGGTCAAAGAATTTTGACGAAAGGCCGCATCGCCGCCTTGTCACCCTTCGCAGCGGCAAATGGGTTTGTCCAACCTTGACCCCATTTAATACATGTTTTTGGGCCTAAAAGAGTCAGCCCCCAAACGGCATCTCGATCGGTTCAGCCGTTTTTGCAGAGCTCACGAACGTGACCAGCAGACCGACACACAGACAGACAAGCAGACGGACTCCGTGTGTAGCAATAGGCCGCTATCGCTAGCTAACACTGCGATGTGGCCTAAAAATATATTTGTCGGAACAAGTATTGTCGATCAATTAAGTAGTCCTGATAGAGCTGTCGATCCTATCTCTGAATGTATGTGTGTCTCTGGACAGTTGCTTTTTAACTAAATGACCGTTGTTCTAGATGTTTGGCGCTCCGGTTCACCATCATCTTATTACTGATTCGCCTAATGTGCCAGTATTGTTTGCTCGCTGACGTTTGTCGGCGTCTGTCGTCTGTTGTCATTGTCTGTCGTTTGTCGTCTGTAACACTGCTGGCGGGCGGGCGGGCCGGCCGCCGGGCTTGCGGGCGGTTAGGTGGCCGACACTCCACGGCGGGCCAGTAGTGTTACGTCCCATTATGGCGACACCTTGTCTATAGATCATTTGCTTTTGTGTTCATGATGCATTTTGCATTGTTATTCATGCATTTCTTAAACTGTTTCGCTGGCGTACCGATATGATTCGATTTGACTACGTGTATCCACAAGATTGACTACTGCGTATTGTACAGAAATGGCATGACTATCGGCTGCAATGGAACGAGAGTGACTTCGAAGGAGTCCAATTTCTGTACATTCCGGCAACCAAACTCTGGCGTCCAGACTTCGCGCTCTTTAACAAGTAGGAACGCCATTTCTACGATGAAATATTTCCATTACATCGTTCGATTTTGCAAGCAGTAAGCAACAATAGTCTGCAGTGGCTAGAACATCAAGCCGATATTCATCGTACAGTTGCGCAGCAGTTGACAAGATTTCAACCGACGGCGACCACTACACTTTGTCCGGAAAAAAAGGTGCCACTATATTTTTGCCGCTAATTTTGCCAAATGCTGACCGATTTTCAATTTTTTTACCGCAGACTTAGCAGTAAATGTGTAGTAAATCATTAATAAAATATCCCACCATCCCTTAAATGCGTCGCGCCGCGTCCTTTAAACTCAGTTCAAATACAGTTAAAAAAGTAAAAACGTAAACAGTGTATAGCAGTTTAGCATCAGCTTAGCTCTTCACCGCTACGGGAAATTCACGTGCCGTAATTATAGGATCACAGTGTTAAGTGCCACCCGACAGATGTGAGTTACCCCCCAGCCGAAGTAGGTACTCGATTTAGCGATCCCGGAGGGATGCAACGCTGAGCTGATTTATGTTACGTACAAGCCACCGGCTGGGAATTGAACCCGCGACCTGTAAATCGCAAGTCCAACGCCCTACCACTGAGCCACCGCGCCACATGTCTCCAAAGAACGACACCGCTTTGGTTTATTATAACTGCGACGTACATCAACCGATTTTGATAATTTTAGTACAGATGTTGCTATGAAAGCAAGCAGTCAAATGGTACTTTATGTTCCCACCTCATTTAACTATTGCTTCTGCGTTACCTGGGGAAACAGGAAGCCGAAAGTTGCATCTTTTTACTTGAACACTGAGATTTGTTTTGCCAGTAGACACAGAAAACACGTTCATATTATCACTTCTAAACCGCCCTTCATTCTCACAAGAATCAGCCATATGCACAATTCATTTCTCCTCAGCTATGGTCCCAACAGGCCAGAGCTGAACTTAATTAATTACAAAATGTATGGAGTCTATACCAGCGTGAATATGAGTACGTCAACAAAAATTGACGAAATTAAGCAGCGATTGGTTGAACTCTGAAAAAGCAATAATACATTTGCGTGAAAAAATGCTATTCGTGTTTCCGTGCTTTGCCAGGTAGTGCAGAAGCACTAGTTAGGAGAGGTGGAAAAATAAAGTACCATTTAACTTCTGACTTTCTTGGCAACTTTTTTTGTCAACATTTATCAAAATCTGTTCCTGCAGCAAGCCAAATCAGACACAATGCATACATGTATATGCAGGCGTACATCGTGTACACTGAGTCTCGTCTTACAACCGCCACGTGACCAGGCTAGCTTTTTACGGTTGTGGCATTATGAGCGCATATTGGTCGAAATCGTTGTGTTCGAAAGGGGCTGGGTCACGTTGAGCGCAAATTTCAGAGAAATGGAGCGTCGCCCACCAACGACTGTTGGTATCAGAAAACTAGAGTCCATGCGCTATAGCGTTGTTTGTGATATCCTACCTTTAGCCGTTTTGACACATTACCGGCGTGTAACAGACGGACGGAGAGACGGACAGATGGACGAACAGACAGACAGACGGACGGACACACGATGACAGCAAGTACCTCGCTAGCATAGCGTCGCGTGGGTAAAATTGAAATAATTTTTATTCAGCTGCAGTTGTTAATTTTGTCCGTTTCCGTTTCGTTCTCGTTTTTTAGTGTTGCTTTTTCGTTATCGTTATCGTCAATTGAATTAAATTATCACCGTTAACGGAATGAGTCCGTTTCCGTTACCGTTCACTTAAATCACCGTGCACGTAATGGAAACGTTCTATCATATCGTGAGCTTTGCTTTTGCGTATACGAACAAAAACATCACGCTGACGGACGCCATCGATTATTATTAACCATGGTGTTGCGACTCCACGTAGCGCTAACAGAACAGTACCGGTTGCACGATTATATCATCGTACCTCGTGCATTAAGCAAAATTGTCGAAATTGGTCGGACGTAAACGTTATTCCATTTCCGGCTTAAATGGATTATGAAAATGGATTTCATAGCTGACAGTTAGTTACACGGTACAGCACGTTCGCAGGGCCTGACTTTTAAATGCGTTTTATCACAACCCTGATGCTGCGTTCACATCGGATGCAGAGCGTTGCGTCGCGTTACAGTGCCGCAGTTCGCCGCAATGCGCAGCAATGTGCCGCAGTGCCGTCTGTTAATATGCCTTGTCAGTTTTCAATGGCATAAGCGAACATCTTATCTTTACAAGCTCGGCGGGAAGATTTAAACAGAAAATTCTTGTGGTCGTTAATAACAGTATGCAGCGTAAAGGATTATTACTACACGACTTGCGAGTGACAAATCGGCGATTTTGGCACACAGGTGCGCTGTGCAAAAACGGATGAATCGATCGAGATACCGTTTACGGCTGACTTATGTGAGCCCAAGTAATCTGTTATGGAATAGGGTCAAGTTCTGACGAATCCATACTACTTCCGCTTGCCTGACACAGCACTTGGCGTAATTAATCGTCGCTTTTGCAACGAACACCGCAGCAAAGGCTCCCAATGCTTTCGAATTGGCCGGACAACCTCCAAAATTGCCATTTCCCGTCTTTCCGTGGGGGACCTCAACCTTAGTCTCACGCATGGCAGCTCCCAAACGGCATCTCGATTGTTTCAGCCGTTTTTGCGGGGCTCACGAACGGGACCAACAGACAGACAGACAAACGCACACACAGACACACAAACAGTACACGCCAATTAGTCTGTAGCAATAGGCCGCAATTGCTAGCTATCACTGCGATGCGCCCTACTAATAATCGTAAGTTAATAACTGCAGTAGTTGATTACTTATCATCATCAAAATATTGTAATGATGTGGCATAATTTATGCAGAAATGCTGCCGTGTTTGAATTCCCATAATGGGTCCAACTTTAAAACGCCCTAACCAATTGGTACCATTTTGGCGTTTTTCAACGCTGCTTCATAGTTGCAACAAAAATGTTCATAAGCGTTGTTTTTCTGTCGTCGATCTTTCTTATCGTAACAATAAATGAGTCGATGGAATCAGCAGTTTGATCTGATAATATGCTAATCACTGGTATTCTTCGTTGTTTTATGTTGGTTGTGTGTTTGTGTAATCTTATTTGTAGCTATATTTTACTGATTATTATTGTTGCATATAGTCCTACGAACCTTCATATTCTATGTGACATGTTAGTGACCTTCGGATCCTTTGTCTTTTCTATTAAATAAGAATAATAAAAAATAAATTAAATTAAAAATAAGTAAATAAATACATAAGGCCTATTATTCAAATATTCGAATATTTGAATTCGATTTTTCGATCGAATTGCAGCCACGAAAAGTCGAGTGTAGTGTGTTGTGTCGGCAGCGCGCGAGAAAACAAGCAGAACTTGGATGATCTGGCGATCCAGAACGTGTATGTCTGGTTCGACGGATCGTGTTACTGGCCGACCAGGATCGAGCAGTCATCGTCGTACTGTCCCATGGACGTGTCCTGGTTTCCGTTCGACACCCAGCGCTGCTCGCTGCACTTCGAGTCGTGGACGATGAACAGTCAAGAGATGAATATGACGGCGATGAGTCCAGGCATCGACCTGGAAAAGTACAAGCCGAGTGGTGAATGGGACCTCACAGGCGAGCAGTGTTTTTTTATTTATCTTATATTAAAAATCGAATCTTCGTGTGTGTGTCTGTTATTTGTTCCTGTTGCACGGCCACAGATTTCGTCGGATCTGCACGAGATTTGGCATATGGCATCCTTACATACTACAGATGGTCATGGGAATTAGCGAGCGCCGATCAAACCCGAGAGCTCGCGCTCTGCGCGCCGTCCATACGCCGCTGCAAATGATTGGCGAGCTTCGTCAGAGAATTCGGAAGTAGCGGCCAGCAACTAAAACGATTCGAGCGCCGTAGGCGCGAGTGTGGAACGCTATAGTTCATTATACGATTGTTTCTTCTGAGCAACTTGGTTATGGATTTTATTTGCTCCTTATTTTTTCGTTTCTGGGCCGTGCGCTAGATTAAGCTGGTCATCCCGTCAAGTTTGAGCGCACGTTAATCTACCGTATCGTATCGTATAGTATCGTATCGTAAAAGTAAAAGCCACAAACTACAAATACAACCAATATAAGATCGCACAATTACGTTGTAAAATTAAGCAAAGAAAATTCACCATAACGGACAATGAAAAGCTCAAGTATAAAAGATGAGTGACCATAGTCAGTTCAGAACTGAGCAAACTGTGGCAATGCCTGTGTAATGTATACATCAGTTGATGTTAACTTCAATATCATCGTATACAGTGTCTTAATATGTTAAATATGATATGTTATGTCGGGAGCAACAAAAGAAAACATTTGACTTTATAGGGAAAAAACATGCAACCAACATGTACGCCATAGTAATTACTAATAAAGTAGACGTGCTGCATGTCCGATTAACTGACTTGCATGCAGCACACCAAAACCTGCCTTTCCCGCCTAATCGAACCCTCCCTCTAAAGCAATATCAGTACCAGGGCCGGTTGTAATAAGTGCATCAGTGTGCCAAAATTTCGTAGAAATCGCTCAAACCGCGGCCGAGATATCGCGATTTTTCGATTTTTCAAGATGGCGACCGCCGCCATCTTGGATTTAAAAAATTTCAAATTTTTAACGGTTGGAACCGTCAAGAAGGTGAAACTGCATCAGTTTGCCGAATTTCATCGAAATCGCTTGAACCGCGGCTGAGATATGTGAGTTTCAATATTATGCTACTTCAGCTTGAAAATGCCTATTCATGCCCCTTTTGGGTTTTTTGGGGGTTAAATATGGTGGGGTAAATATTTCAAATCTAAGTAGCCTAAGTAGCGACAGACGCTTTATTTGCTGGTATATTTTTTATGCAAATTGGTTCAGTGGTTTGGGAGGAGTAGTTACACATACATACACACATCACGGCTTGTACGGTAACCCTAACCCTAACCCTGTTGTAAAAGCGACTAGCCAAAGTAATGGGAAAGGCCAAATTTTGACCCCGTGGGGCTCCGAAACCCCTGAACGGATTTGATGAAACTTGGAATATATAACCGGGCCGCTGGTATGACCACACATGCAAATCCATGTGGCGCTGCGACAACGTGGGTGGTCTGGGCGAACACGTGAAAAAACACGTGTTGTGGTTTCTTAGGTATACC
>Ga0209780_1002566_pt1 | contig 12987 bp, 4 predicted proteins | sample WorMetexBAHAMAS2_FD_187384 | JGI IMG/M metagenome (GOLD analysis project Ga0209780, IMG submission 187384) | Marine gutless worms symbiont microbial communities from Max Planck institute for Marine Microbiology, Germany - Inanidrilus exumae... | ecosystem: Host-associated > Annelida > Digestive... | reverse complement strand
GGGGGACACCGAGTGGCCAAACGCCACGAAGGGGATGGGGTCTGCGGAGGGTATACCCCTTTCGTGGAGGTACGGTATGGGGAGGGCGCTGAGCCATGGGACCATGGAACAAAAGTTGGAGGGGCATTGCCCCTCCTCGTTCAAAGTTGGAGGGACACTTGCCCCTGCCTGCCGCCTACCAAGTTACCACCTCAGTCAGACGCTCTTCTGCACTGGTTGCGGTGGCTGAAAGCTTGCATTAGGTTGCCAGAGCTTGATGGAACTTGAGTTGTTCGGACAAACCAGCCGCCTTCAAACTCGAAGCAAGTCAAATGAACCGTCTCGTTCATTGCTATGTGTTTTGTTGTATTTGTAATATACTGGCTCATTGTCAACTTGGCAGCATCCGACAGTTTGACGGGATATCGGACTGGAGTGATTCGCTGAATTTATCGAACAATGATTACGGGTATTCCTCGTTCTGAACCCGTTGACGATACGCTTTTGTAACGGTTGCGGACGAATTCGTTAACTTTATTACTGCGATTATTATTGTAACGTTGATCTCTTTCTAATTATTACATAAATATGTGCAGTTGATTTATGTAAACTAAAACGTATTTTTGCGTGTTGAATTAGCTACAAATCAGGAGAGAGTAGCAGTGTTTACCTAATATTACAGGCCTACGTGGCAAATAAGTGTCAGTTTGTTATAGTGTATGGCCTACAACTATTGCATATCAGCAACCTGCAAAATGTTGGATTCATGTGCATACATACTTAAAAAATAATATTACAGTGGGTTTACCTGATAAGCTTCTCTGGCGCATGCTATTGTATTTTTATGGTAGCCTACGGCTTCGTTTACATTAACGGCTGGTGGATGGCAGACGGTATAGTTTGTTTACGACTTGCTACTGAACTCATCCAAGCCAAATTTCACCTTCTAATGCTGGAATTACGGGGGCCACATCCAAATGGACCTAGCCAGTACTTTTCCTACGCACTGGGTTCGGAGATCTCCCACCCTGAAACTCGATAATCCTACCCGGAAAAATGTACTTCGAAGGATAGATCCACGGAGGCGAGGCAAGGGAAATGATGGGAAACCCGGATGGTCAACCTAGTCTATTCAAACACCCACCCACCCCGTGCTAGAATACTGGCCTTCCCAGTTCTTTTGTGGGCTGACCACATTATAGGTTCATGCTCCGCGCTTGCTAAGTAATCCAGTGGCGTTTCTAGCACTCAAAAAGTAGGGATGCTATTTTGAGTCCAACAAATGTGACAGGGGCAAAGATTCCAAATATGTGTTAACAGCTGTTTTACTGTAGTTAATTTACATGACAACGGCAAAGAACGAACGAACGAACGTCCGTTGACGGACGCCCGAGGTGAGTCGGGAAAAGGACAGGGGCCTCAAAATTTACAAAAATGGCCACTTGGGGCCGTTAGGTCGCGCCATGCAGTAACAACAGCCGTGAAATCTGTAATGTATACAATATTCTGCTTTTATTTTGCCAGCACGTCGATGTCTGTACAAAGTAAAATTCTGTCAGGCCTAAAACAAGCGCTACAAAGATCATTCAGAGGCGACAGAAAACATCTAGCGTGTGAACAGCCTGGCAACAAAATATAATATCATTAAACAACAACAATAACAAATAGATTAAGTAACTGCTGCAGCCCAAAGCAACTGCAACGATATTAAAGTTCAAGTTCAGTTACCTACAATTCATATCTGATATCAAAAGAAGTAATTAGAAGCCAGCACTCACAAGACTGCAAAACCCGGGCCGGTATTTGTGACCTTGACCTTTGACCCCAAAATAAATGTTTTTAGGACTCACTGTGAAATAGTTGATTATATTTCTACGTCAAGTTTGGTGATCCCAGCTGCATCAGTGTTTGAGATATCACGCGGAAAAACGGACAAATACACAAACGCTGCTAAACCATACCCCTGCGACATACGCCTAACAAATTAAGGCAAAACGGCTGAAAAGTCAACTACAGCAACTAATTCTTGACAAGAAGGGCATCAATGCCGCTGAAGTTACATTACAACCTCACAGCAGGGTAGATACTTTCTCGTATCTTAGGCCGGATCACCTGCATGCAGCGCACAGGCACGGCCTATTGCTACAGATGTCGCACGTCAGATGTCACTAATCGGTGTGTCTGTCTGTATGTTTGTTGGGAACACGGCTGTGCAAAAACGGCTGAACTGATCCAGATGCTACCCAGACTTGGACTGGCCATTGTGCCATGGCACAGGCGTCCCTTCCCCCCCTCCTTTGACGAACACAGGCGCCCTTTATATAATGCAACTTTACATACACTTAGAATGGCGCTCCAAAACTGCTGCTGACGGCACAGCCCCTAAAACACCACCAGTCCGACTGTGATGCTATTTGGATTGTACATCTTTGCCCTATCATTCGGGATCGACGAACTCCCGAAGCAAAGGACAATGCAACCTTTATGCCATTATCCAGTTCCATTACCCAACATAATATGGAACTATTCAATTTGATCACGTTTATCCAAATAATTCCAAAATTAATCTACTATGGTTTAAATGTCTACCAACACAAAGTAGCAAACAAAAACCTTAACAGACGATTAAGAAGAATTACTTGATAGTAAGCACATCATTTTACATCCATGATAGAACATTCATAAACCAGAAATGCGTGGCAAAGCCCAGCATGTAGCCCACGCGGCATAGCAGTGATGCCCTCTAGCGTATAGGTGAAACAACACTGAGCAATGATCGCCCCAGAATACTCAGTAGGGATCCCCGCAAGGTCTAGCAGCGGCGCCGAGTAGCTAAACTGCTGATCGACGAGGAGTTGTACATCTTTGCCCTTCTTAAACTCCAGAGTTACTGAACCGAAGTTCACCAAATTTGTACACGATGTAGCCAGATCACAGATAAATCTGCTGAAATCGGAATTGCAATATTCCACTCTGTTTGGTTATGCCAAGGTGACGAATGAACGTCAGTCGGCCGATTTCGCCCATTTAAGCCTAAAATTGGTTGCCACGGCAACGGCCCTTAAGTGATCGGGAAAAGAGGGTCAGATCCGTAATCTACGATCACATACCTAAAATACAGTAAAAATTTGGTGAAAATGGGTCCAGTAGATCCTGATATCTTTTTGCTCGAAGGTTTATTTAACAGGGAAATTAACGCAAGCAAAACATATAGCCGGCGGGGCATGCATGCTGCGTGGGCTAAAATAGCAATCTTATTTACCACATTACCTTATAGTTCTAGTAAATTCCATTCATGATATACTAATGCAACATAGATAATTACAGCAATTACAGTTTCAGCATAATTAACAACAGAATCAAACATTCTAACAACAAAATCGATATCTCACTTGCGTATTTACACGATACCAGCACACATCAGAACTCAATGTCAGCATGCAGCAAATAATTCTCAGAACACACCAATGTAAACTGTGTTCTGCATTGAAACAATGACTGTCTCAACTGCAATTCCAACAAAATACACTAATAATCTGGCTATGATATGGCTACTATACAAAGACATGATACAGATGTATACTGTGTTTAAAAACGTGCCACCTTCGTCTTCATATAACTCTGACACGCATTAAGTGATTTTTATAATTTTTGGCAAACATGTTACTGAGAAAGCAATCAATCAAAATATTCTTTACTTTCCGTCCCACCTAACTACTGCTTCTGCACGGAAACACAAAAATCACGTCTTTTAACTCAAATGCTGTGTTACTGCTTAGTCCGACTTCAACTAGTCACTGTTTGATTTACCCAATCTTGACGACCTGCAATATATATTCACACTACTACAACACTCCATAAATCTGGTAATCCTACCCCCGGTAGTTTCACTTCTTCCTCTCGGACTGCCCTCATGGACTATTGCCCAGACCGTTTCTTATGAGCTACTCGGTTTTCCAGTTTTTGTTTATTTTTTTCGTTTCTGTGCCATCTCATCAGCTTCTGAGCGCACGTAAATCTACCGTATCATATCGTATCAGCTCTGGACTGTTGGAAGCGATAGATCAGGACGTTGAGTTTTGCGTTGGCTGTATTGCACAGATAATAAACTTGCAAATGTGTTGTCTGGCTGAAAGACAAAACTGTCATCTATGATGTGTTTAATAGCAGTTAACATTTGTTTAAGTTATCTCAGTAATACTGACCACTGATTTTCACTCTATGCTTAGCAAAGAACAACTCACATTTTTGACACAGTGACCGAGACTGACATCATGACAGACTTGATAAACGTCAAGCATGTGGTCAACAGATGGCAAGATGCCACACTCCCTTGCTAGGTCCTGTATGCTGCAAACAATTGATCATTTTTGTGAATGAAGGATGGTTCAGCTGTGATCAAGTGAAAAGATGCAACTTCAGGTAGTGCAGAAAAACTAGTTAGGTGAGATGAGAAACATCTTTTGACTGCTTACTTTGCCGAAAACTTGTCTGCCAAATATTATAAAAATCGGCTCATGTATGTGGAAGTTATAGCAAGACGAAGGTGGAATGTTTTTTTTGGGACACAGTGTACTAAGAATTAAAATTCACACACCACAGTAACAAAATGTGGCATGCCTGGCACCACATTATGCAATATGGCTGCCAAAGTTGAGACCACTGCTCATATACAAACTTCCCAGCTCATGACAGTCATTTCAAGCAGAAGTTCCTGCAACAGCTTTAACCGATCCATCGAACTGACTTCTCATAAACTGTCAAATCCCGGCTGCAACTTAGGTTTTAATGCTTCGAAGGACATAACCTTTCGCTGACGAGCCTGGCGTAGCCATGCTCTTTTTACGAGCTGCAGATGTTGTGGTAGATGCCACCTGTTTATAACACGCACCATTTAAAATTATAAACATCACACTGCAAGTCATACTGTTAATTAAATACCGAAAAGACAAGTAATCTATTTCTAAGAGATTTAAAACTGAGTCAATTCCTGCAGTGGACAGAAAATGTCTTCTACTGCAACCAAAAAGACAAACTAGAAATTGCGCCAAGTTGTTGCATAATTGGCAGATTAGCCACCCCTTCACCAGCCAGGAGAAATTTTGCATGCCAGACCACCTATGGTGTACTCTTCTATGCCCAACGTCATCTTGATCACTGTATCATGTTGACCCCGTGTGGCCAGAAGCCACAAACTTGACCAAATATCCGAAAATATTTAGGGTTCCTACACAAACCTCCCTTCACAGATCTGTGAGAAATTTGGCACGTGACAGTGAACCTATGGTGTACTCTTCAATGCAAAATTTCACCTTGAACATTTTTGAACATTTTTTGGGAAAACTCACTGGAGGTAAAACCCCATAATTTCAACACCCCTCAAGTGAAACCGACCAAAAACCATTATGGAATTACCCACAAATCCTCCAAATTTCATAAAAATCATGAAAGGAATATGATATAGATATACCCTTACGGGGCGTTTATTTATCAAATTTTGCAATAATTAGTTTGGGGCACTAATAAGGGTGAACTTTGGCGTCGGTTGATGACTCCTTCATGCCAAATTTCACTCGCGTTGGTGTAACACGTCGCTCCTACAGCGTGAAAAACCCTAACATCGTCCTATGAGAAATCTAAACATCAACAATACAAAAGTCACCTTATAATGAAACATAAACATGCAGAATTCTTTATGTAAGTCACAGGTACTAACAAACACTGAAATACGAAATGACGTTACATACATTTTAAACTTTCTAAGTCTATGTCATACTATCTCAGCACTCTTATTTAAAAACCTGCAATGCCTATTAGTTTTTAATGTCTTTTATGTGTGACACTAACCCAGTGTGCAGCCGTGAATGTTCTCTGTTAAGGTTTTAACTTCATTTTACTTCTGTATTAAAACAGACAAATCACAGTCAAAATTCAACACATACCTTCTGCTTTTTTGGAGAAAGATACTTCGATCGGATGGAGTGCGACACTGGCGTTTTTCTCTTCTGCTTTCCGACAGATGTTAAACGTTTTGACGGACGACTGCTGCTGTGGTCTGCAGCATCTGTGCTGCCACCTGCATCCTCCTCATCATCAGCACTGCTGGAACTTTCATCGGCCATTCTGGAGCTGTCTCCACGCCGATCTAATTCCCGCTCTCTAATTTCAAGACGACTACGTTCTGAGTTGAGTGCAGCCTGACGTCGATCTAACTCCAGACGGCGTTGTTCCAGCCTACGTTGGATCTCGGCAGCAAGAGAATGCCGATCTTCACCATCTTCAGCTGGAACGTCGCCCGCTAGCACAGACGAAGAACCTAGTAGCAACTCACGCTTAAGAATGCTCTGTTCGTGTCTACTAAGCACCCGTTCACGGTGCTCAAGAGTTTTCTCAAAATCCTGCAATTTGCACTCCCTTCGACGCAGAGCTCCTTCCGCAATTTTAACCGACGTGGCCCGCTCGTCTAGTTCAGCACTCAGCTCACGCAGCTTGTGCTCGCGTCTGTCTAGCATTGCTATTCGCGTTAACACTGACTCACCAGTTTCAACAGGTGCCTTCTGTTCACTTGCGGGTGTTCTGTCGAACTCACCCCTGGCGATCTTTCCCGGTATTTTTTGCTGGTCCGGAGTAATGAGAGCCGGAGAACGAACGCGACTAAACTTCCGACCATGAAAATCGATGTTGAACTTTCTCACGAGGCTTTTGCTCTGCTCCAGAGCTTTGATACGCGATCTCAGTTGTTGATTTTCAGCAATCAGTGAATCCAGTTCACTGTTCACACCCCCTGCATGTTTTGAAGACGACAGTGCCTCCACAGACTCTGCTGCAAAGACTGACAAAAATGAGCGTGCTGCCAAGTCATCTGCTTCTGCAAGTACAGATTCCTTTACCAACCTGCTATCTGCCTCCAAACTGGCTTTCTTGTCCTTGCTGTCCGCATTCTTTGTAACTTCAGGTTCAACATCGCATTCATCTAGAAAGTCATCAGGCTTGTAGCCAACTACTTTCTTTTGCCGAGATTTAGTCTCATCATCTGTGTCGTAAACATGGTCAGGGTTGGTCGTTTTTACTGGTGTCTCAGAATGTTCACTCAATACCTTGGTTCCCCTTCTTGGAGATCTTTGTTTCTTTGCTGGAGATTCATGGTTAACTTCACCGTCAAATGCACGGTGCGTGGTGATTTTCTTTGCTCCACCAACATGCCGATAGTCAACATGCAGCAACTCAAATACTGATTTACGGTTCACAGACCGTCTCGGTCGACTGTTGATGTTTAGTTCCACGTTCGATGCTGGCGACCGGTCCATATTAAGTGCCCGACTTCTTCTGCTTAGCACTTCGAAATGTTGCTGCGACTTTCGGGATGAAGATGACTTTTCTGCATTATCATCATCATCATCTTCCTCGTCGATGGTTTGCTTTGAAATTCCATCAGCAGAGATATCTTCTCTTTCAAGTACTGGAGGCTCCTCTTCACATTCTGGAGACACTTCGTTCACTGGAGATTTTGGAGCTATCTTGTTCAAACTTTCTTGCACATTCACAGGTGTTTGAGAACCAGTATCTACCACATCATCTTCTACTTCTTTAACACGGTCATCTCCATCATTCACACTCACCTCTGCCGATGCGACATTTGCTGTATCAGGCTTGTTCACGTCACCGTCTGCAAAGACATTGACTGATGCAAAAGAATACTCTTCAATTGCGTGGCCATCCTCAAACTCGCCACCAAAATCTTCCATTGCTACTGTCTCCCCATAATCAACTTTATTCTCCAGCCGACTGAAGAAGGCAGGCCTCGTTTCTTGGACCATATGAGCTCCAGTGGCTATGGCTGCAGAGTGTTTTGGTGAAACAGTGTTCGCTTGTTCATGCACATTTACAATGGTACCAATGCACACTCCAGCTCTAGTAACATCGCCTTCTACAACAGCCTGATCCAGGTGTTCTGTGACATCAGATGAAACAACACATCTTTTGCTAGAGCTATCTGGTCCACTACCATTTTCCAAAACAGAACTAGTATCACCATGCATAACACTATGGACTACTTCAGCTGGCTGTTCATCAACATTCATTCCACTTTCTAGCAGGGCAGACGTTTCTAATGTGCCTGGCTCTTGAACTACGGGACATTCACTACCTGCTAACTGCATGTCAACTTCAGGCTGCAGACTGCAGAAATTAGCATCATAGTTCAAATGACTGTCAGACGTGAGAAAAAACGCTTGTTCATGACTTTCCATGGTTTCATTCAGTGTTGTACAGTACACCAGCTACCTAACACGCATCATTTCACATAAGTTACCACAGATAAAATGATACAGTCATTTTATAACTCCATCACAACTCTGCAGACTGTTACATTCAGCTTTCCTCATCATTACCATCGTCATCATCATCGTAATTTAATACAATTAAAAATCTGCGTGTTCTCTTGCACAAATGGCCACAGTCATCCAAGCCTGAAAAGTGAGGGGAGGTCAACAGTGGTGGAGTCTCTGCTCCAGCCAGCTAGGCAGTGTGGAGGAATATGACATTTCTCACATTCTGAGTGGTGTTGGTGGCCTCCTGTAAAGCTAAAGGCTTCCCATACTCGTTCGTTACCGAGCATTGGGCCAGGAGCTGATCCCGGTGTTCAGGCAGTCATCCAGCCGGTCGTAGGCTGCCATTACTTTCTGCAGTCATGCGATTACCTTCCCAGCTGCAGAGAATCGCTGCCCCTTGGCCGGCACCAAGTTATACTGTTTGGTGACAGAGGCACATTGGTGCGAACATGTCAGTGTTGTTACACAGCTTTTGCCCCGAGTAGGATTTGGAAGCACGACCTGTTGATCGCAAGTCTAACGCTCTACCCGTTGCTCCACCTGTAGCATCAAGAAAAAAAAAACAAATTTCTTCATCTTACTGTTATTACTGCAATCAATGTCTCACACTAACAAAAAAACAATTACAACACATCAGACAAAAAACTTATTTACAGGTAAAAATGTTAGCCTTCTCAATTAGTCACAAAGGCACACAACAGACACTAAAAAAATATCGTTCCAATATTTCTTCAGCAATTTTATGACATTTTGTGACTGTAAATGAGACTGAAATGCTAGCTTTCCAACACCAGCACCTTCGGTTCCATAGCAGGTAATAATTGCTGAATATGCTGCATTATATTATATTAAGAATAGACTCGTGTGAAAATAATAGTATACACTGTAAAAAACAGATACATTGTTGAAGGTTCTGAATCAACTGCACACCACCATCTGTCAATAATGGTACAACAGTTGGTGGCGAGGCACAGTTGTAGAACATTGGACTTTGGCCGGCAAACTTTCCCTGTCCTGCTCTTGACCTGCAGCTGATGGGTGACCACTTATGTGGGTAAACCGTCCGCTACAGGTCAGTCAACTAGGTCAACTCAGCGGTTGATTGGAGCGGTGGTGTGTTTGCTAGCTGCATAACACGGGTCTACTTGTACATTAACGCATGCAATTGGATAGCCGCAGTTTGCGCTGCAGCTCCATTGGCTCTTGCCAATTAACTGCCACTTCCGAGATTGTAAAGTGGGCTGGTCCGGTAATTGTGTATGCTGCGCTGTATAAGAATCAGACCTTTACCTTTAACATGATGCTGACACACTGTGTTGCATATTAAAAATAGTAATGAATGACAACTACAGATATTCCATTTACCTATCCTTTGCATGACTGTAAGTTTTGTTTCTATCACAATATTCAAGAGTTTTGTCTTAAAATGGTTGAACTCAGCATATTAATACTAACTGATATTGTCTGAGGTAAGGTTTTTAGTTCAACGTTTTACCAACGTGATGCTGTGCTAGCACAGTAATTGCTCATTGCGTGACTGTCCATCCATCCGTCACAACCCCGTATTGTATCAAAATGGCCAAACATAGAATCTCAAAAACAACACTGCACGATAGCCCAGAGACTAGTTTTCTGGTGCAAAAGATCTCTCCTATGAAATCACCCCAACTGGGGTGCAAAATACAGGTGGGGTGGGTAAAATTTGCATTTTTCGACCTGTTGAGAAGTCTCCATCTCAGACGCTTTACCGTCAAAGATTTGTGTCTATCTGCAATGGTGGTCTGTATCTGCCATCATGTATGTGCACCACCATGGCAGATGGATAACATCTTGATCTAAAACTTGGCTTTAGCCATTTAGATAGTTTGGTCTAAGACTTTGGTCTACACAAAAGATGGAAGTGACACAATGGAAAAGGTACAGGCAGTGCTCAATATCCATGCTCATGTACTTTACTGATGGTAACTGGACAACTCGCGGATATGCCAACTTCTAGACTGCCAACTCCTGCAGTAGTCAATGTGTGGTTGCAGATTTAACTAGATGGCTGTATTGTGTTGAATGAACACAATACAGTACTCGGCTCGAAGCGCTTGGCTATCTGTGCGTCTATGTGGGCGTCCAAAGATAACAAGTGGTTAAAGTAATTTGACATTAGGCACATCGCCGCTGTAGACAGATGGTTCAATGTAATTCGACAGATGACTGACGGCAATGTGTCCCTTGCCAGGGCCAGCGGCAAAACGCATGAAAACCTTCGAAACGCGCCATATAACACCATGCAGCTTTTGCAAGTGATTTCAGAATACGGGCACACAGTTCAGCTCCATGCAGAACTGTCACTTGTGCTGAAGACGTCTAGTCGCTCCACAGGACGTGACACTCTCCCTTCCTGCATCTCCACGTACCACAGCAGCAATATCCAAAAACTCGTCTCAGTGAGCTGCCCTCAACGCTAAGATCTCTAAATGTGTGGCTCCCCTGCCTTTAAATACATACTTCTTTAAGGTAATGAAAGGTGACTGTAGACTTACGCAACTAATAGGCACATATGATGAGATGATATAAATCATTAGTCGTTACAAATTACCAGTAATCAAAGTTATTTTCTGCACAGTTGCTGTTTTTAATTGTAAACAAAATAGGCCTAATAGCTCCCATTTGCTGTATGTATATAGTTCATGGCGACACCTGGTGATTACAAATATATCGCATAGTGCGTAATCTGCATCCGATCATCAACAGCGAAACTGTCTGTTGGGGTCTGGGGTACATACATTCCGCGGTACGGAGTGTACAGACCAGGGGAATGACTTTGAATTGATTCCAACAATAAAAATGGAAACTAGACATCCCGTACAGATTTATTTTGGCCGCGAGTTTCCGGCGATCTGTTATCATTGCGAAGTTCTGGCAGCCTGAAGTCGCCAGAGTTGGAACATTTTCAAGAAATTTTTGCGTTTTTTGGAAAAACGACGTTGTTGTGTGCAAAGTTCGTGAAAATTGTCTGACGGGAAATCAGTGAAATCGTGCGTTATTCATGTGACAGACAAAAAACAAAATTTCGGTTCCCTCTCAACCTGTCGCTACTGCACGGATAGCGCCCAAAGTCTGCCATGGCCAGCCCCCAACATTGGGCTCACAGCGTTCCAAATTTCACCAAAATCGGTTCACTTTCGGCGGAGTTATGGCCGGCCGCGTGAAAACCGTCAAAATGCGCCTTAAAGTCTCTCCAAGTACTTGGCGAAGCTATAGCTTCTCGCTGAGTAATTAACGTGAATAAACTACAGATAATGGTGACGAAGTAATCAGGTCTACTCCACCCACAACAGGTGTCAAAGCGCGCATAGGCATACATCTGCTCATGGGGCATCTGCCATGCTAAGCACCATTTTAGGCAACAAAGACATCTATGACTTCAATAGCATTGCTACTCGGCCGTGTGCAGCATAACTGCTGCCATGATGCTTCGTGCACACCATGTACTAGCTTTGTTCTTTAGATATTGAACCGTCGATGAATGAATATTTTGTAATAGGCCTATGCAGTTCGTTTTCAAGTTGTCTCTAACAGACTTATTTCGCATAAGCCAAAATATGCATATAGTGCTATTGCTATCCACAGTCTACAGCCACTGTTTTTTATATGAAATTTCATAAAAATGGTGAGATGGCGACGTTGCGTGGCTTTGGTCTGCATAAATCCTGATTTACATAATGACTACATGTCCATACGTAACTAGCGACAGATGACACCTGATCATGGTGCAGTTAAACATACTTCCATCGTCATGCAGGCATATTATACAGTTCTCTACTCTATTGCTTTAGTCGTGTATGTGGACATTGTTGTCTAAATTAATGTGACTTGATCTGATTGCCTGTTTTTACTGTCAGTACAATAACACGATGGAACGTTCAGCATATCATATACTATCGAGATTCGTTATGGTGCCTTGACATTGTCATGACCCGAGATATGATCTGGAACATGTGCCGGGACATTTTTCGATCACTGCGTGCTCTGCACGTCATTGATGTTTAGTTCATGCAGTGACGTCACAGCAGATATTCCCTGTGTTGTGGAGTTCCACTGGGAACCCCAGCAGTGTTTATCAGTCGTAAATACTATAGTAATTAGTAAGTTGTATTGCCATGGATAGTGGTGACAAAGCGATAGCTTGTGCGGCATCGGTGATTGTACGCCTAATGGCAGCTGCTTTAGCAGCTGTCACATACCGAAGAAGATGGAAAATAAAACGCAGTGAGTAGGTGAAATGGTATTTGATGTCCCGATAAAGCCGCAGAGCATGCGCAATCATATCTGTGAGGGCAGAACATATACTCTGGTGAATACCATAGTAGTCTCTTGCAAATGGATGACGACATGTTCGACATGTTGCTGAGCATGGTCGAGTCTAACATTACTCGACAACGGATTCGCCTTCGTCAACCGATATATACTGAACATATAGCTTAGTTGTTTAATTAAAAACACAGCTGGTAAATCATGACCGAGACACAAAGTGTATGTACAATTCTACCCACGTGACATATCGTCGCTTAATTTCCAAAAGTACCTATATGCTTTCGGAGTGATTTAGAGAAAAACGAAGTTAAAGTTTGATGATCAATAACAGTCAAACTTGATACTGTTACTGGCAAAAATCGTAACTTAT